>Ga0265594_1003633_pt1 | contig 10162 bp, 18 predicted proteins | sample saktaG_11_FD_190147 | JGI IMG/M metagenome (GOLD analysis project Ga0265594, IMG submission 190147) | Saline water microbial communities from Sakinaw Lake, British Columbia, Canada - sak_2011_5_24_80m | ecosystem: Environmental > Aquatic > Non-marine Saline and Alkaline > Saline ... | reverse complement strand
GTATTTACTCTTAAACTTAATAGTGGTCATTTTCGTGGAGAGATGATGGATGTAGAAGGAAAGCAAATTGAATATAGAGAGAAAATTGCTTGATTTAAAAACAAATTTTAGAAAGGAAGTTGTTTATGTTATTTGAAGAAAAAATTAAAAATAAAATAAAAAAAATATTAAATAACATAAATATTAATTATAAATTAATTGAAGTTGAAAAAAAGAGGATATGGATACATATTATAATTGTTTCTGAAGATTTTATTGGAAAATCATCTGCTGAACGAGAAGAAAGAATGTGGAGAGAATTTGAAAAAGAATTTGATGATGAAACTATACTTTCAATAAGTCAATGTTATTTTTTAACTCAAGAAGAACATTCTCTTTTAATTAAGAAATGGGGAAATTTGGATTTAGAAATATTATAAAAAGGGTTTTTAAAATTATGAAGATTGCATTTTTCTCAAGATGGGTTTTTTATTTCATTTTATTGGATTGTTTTTTTCTGGTGTTTTTTGGGAAATATACTTCTTGATATTAACGATCAAAAAAAAATATATTTATTTAGAATATTAAAAAAATCATTATGTTGGCCATTATTCTTTTTTAAAAAAGAAATTTTAGAAAAACTGATTGGTAAAAATTAAAATGCATTTAGATACTGATATAATATCTCAATTGTATAATGAAGATGGAAACCTTGTTAAAAGAGAATTCTCGTATGGATTTATAGAAGAATGGGAATATGATAAAAATAGGAATTTGTTAGAAGAAAAGAATTCTAATGGTCATTGGAAGAGATATCAATATGATAAAAATGGAAATAAAACAAAGCATGAAACTTCAGATTGTTTTTCAGAAACATATAAATATGACAAATTTGAGAAAATTATAGAAGAAAGTAAGAATATGGGTTGTTCTAAGTATGAATACGACGAATTAGGGAATTTAATGAATGAAAAATACTATTTTAAAAAGAAGCATCACTGGTGGACAAAAACTATAGGTTATAAAGCTGTTAAAGCAGGTTCATATGTAGTTGGAGAAGAATGTTCATGTTTAAATGTAACAAAAACAAATAAGGATGGGGAATTTTCTTTTTGTAGAGATTTTTATGAACTTGGATTTGGTAATTATAGAAATTTTTTTGATGAAGGAGTAAATATATTAAAAATACAAATTTTTAGTAATTGTTATAAAAAGAATATTTATGATTTTCATGGTGGTTGTGATTCTACAACAGATAACTTTAAAGTATTAGAAATAATTCCAAAAGAAGATTATGAAAAATATTCAAAACATATTTCTGGTAGAGTTGTAAAAAAAGTTCCTTTAAATACTTGTACTGGGAAAGATATTTATGACGAGAACGGAAGATTAATTTTAAGAGAATATATATATGATTATACTTTAACATATAAATATGATGTTTGTGGAAGATTAATTGAAGAGAACAATTCTGATGGTTTTTTTGAAAAGTTTGAATATGATAATAACGGGAATCTTATAAAAATAGAAGATAATTTTGATAGATTTTCAGAAGAAAGAGAATATGATAAAAATAATAAAATTATAAGTAGAAAAGGGAAAGGATATTTCGAAGAATATAGTTATTTTAAAAATGGTGTTTTTAAATATTTTAGCTATTATGAAAATGGAAAATTAAAAAGAACTGAAGATTCTGAAGGAAATATTAAGGAATTTTAATGAATAAAGAAGAATTAAAAAAACCAATAATAGAATCTATTAATCTTGAATATGGATGGGATAGCTACAATGCAAAACCTCCAAAAGCAAGACCTATAGAATGGGCTTTGAAATTTATAGATCTTTTTTTTGAAATGGTTGATGAAAAAGATTATAAGTTTTTGAGAGCTGGTCCAAGTGTTGTTGGTGGGATAGGAATTAATTTACTTTTTAATTGTGAAGGAATTGAACTTGGTTCTTTTATTGAATTTTATAATGATACTAGTGATATTTGCGTATTATTAGAAATTGTAGGATATGAAGACGAAAAAGATTTGGATATTAAAGGTTACGAAAATGTGGAAACAAAAGAGCAATTAAAAGAAATAATTTTTATTATAGAAAAATTTAAGAATACTGGAAAATTTAACTAAAATGATTTTTTTGTTTTTTATAATAAAGAGTTCTTTATGAAAAATAAATCAGAATTAAAAGTTAATTCAAACGGAGATAAATTTTGGTATTTAAACAGTTATTTACATAGAGAAGATGGACCAGCTGTTGAATATAAAAATGGAAATAAATATTGGTATTTAAATGACAAATTACATAGAATTGATGGACCAGCCGTTGAATATGTAAGTGGAAACAAACATTGGTATTTAAATGGTAAAAGGCATAGAAAAAATGGACCAGCTGTTGAATATGCAAGTGGTTATAGAGAATGGTGGTTAAATGGGGAACAAGTAGAAGAAGAAGATATAATAGAATTTAATCCAAATTTAACAGAAAGAGAATATTTAGAATTTGTAATTAATTTATAAAGAGATTGTTATGGAAAAACCAGAATTAGAAATTGATGAATGTGGAGATAAACATTGGTATTTAAATGGAAAAAGACATAGAATCAATGGTCCTGCTGTTGAATTTGCAGACGGAGATAAAGCTTGGTGGTTAAATGGGAAACCGCATAGAATTAATGGTCCAGCTGTTGAATATTATGATGGATATAAAGAATGGTGGTTAAATGGTAAAAGGCATAGAGTTGATGGTCCAGCTATTGAATATCCAGATGGACATAAAGAATGGTGGTTAAACGGGAAATATGTAAAAGAAGAAGATGTAATAATAAAAGAAAGTTTAACAGAAAGAGAATACATAGAATTTGTAATTAATTTATGAAGAGAGAGTGTCTAAAAATGGAAAAAATAGATCAATTATTGGAAGTGGAAGCAAAATCAAATCAAGATGGTAATCTTTTAATTTTAAACAATAATGGAATTCCTATTGGTGGATATAGAGAGAAGGGGGAGATATGGTTTGTATGGTATAGAAAAGATAATCAAAATTATAGAATTGTAATGAAAAGTTTTACAACAAAAATGAGTTTAGTTATTAAATCAAGAAATAAAATAAAAAATAATTCAAAATTTGCTGAATGTGAAGTAGGAATTGGATCAATTAGTTTAACGGGAAAAGCATTATTGTTTAGACCAGAATTTGAACCGTATTTTGGCTAAAAAAGCTTAAAAAAAGTTCTTGACAAGGACGCATTTTTGTGGTAGAGTAAAAGAAGTTTGAAAAGAGAAGGAAATTTAAAAATGGCAGTAAAAAAAATTAAGCCTCTTCGTTTGTCAGAATGGGAAAAAATACATATTCAAGCTGAAGTATTTTTTTTTTGACGGACAATTTGAAAAAAGAAATTATTTCATTATCCAAGAATATATTTAAGTTAAGCTCAGAAATAAGAAGGTTAAGGTTAAAATGTGGAGAAGAAGTTTGGCAAAGTTGTGGAACAATAGAAAAAGAGGATAAAGAAGAAAAAAAAATGTATGTCGAAATAAAAGCATTAAATTCATTTAATGGAGGGATAAAAAAAAGATCGACTTCAGATCCTCCTCCCCCTCCAAAAGGTCAAGGCGGAAAAAATTATGAAAAAAAATGATTTTAATACTTGGCAGAAAAGAATTAGAAAAAATAGAGATTTCAATGCTATTTTGTTTTTAATAATGGTTCCTTTGGTTGCAATGATTATAATTGTAAGTAGTCATAAAGCAGACGATAAGTTGTGGGACAATTCAAATTTAGTAACAGAGTTTAGTTGGGATAATATAATAGATTCTTTATGTAAAAATAATATTACAAAAATAGGCGCAGAAGAGTTGTTTGAAAGTAAATTTAAAAATAAAAAGGTTCAATGGAGAGGTAAAGTAAAAGATATTAAATATACATTTGGAATAAACAAAAAATTTGGAGATTATTTCGTTGAAATAGAAAATAGAGATACTTATGAAAATTCTCTTTTTGGGCATAATGCTGAATTTATATTTATAAACAAAAAAGTAATTAAAAATATAAATATTGGTCAAATGGTATCTTTAGAGGGAGAAATTTTTAGATATATAATTCATGGTCCTTGTTCTAGTTGTTTTTATATGAAAAATTGTAAAATAATTTTATTTTAAAGAAAGGTATTTATATGACGGTTATTATTGGGATAATAGAGGACGGAAAAACTTATATTGGAGGAGATAGTGCAGGAGTTAATGGCACACGTTTAAGATTAAGAAAAGATACAAAAGTATTTAAAAAAGGGAATTTTATTTTTGGTTCTTGTGGATCTTTTAGAGTCAATCAATTAGTAAAATATAAATTTAAAATTCCAAAACACCCAGAGAAAATGTTAATAGAAGAATATATTCATACTGTTTTTATCGAAGAGCTTAGACAATGTTTGAAAGAGGGAGGAGTTTCCGATATTCAAAATAATATTGAAACTATTTATTCTGTTTTTATTTTGGGATATAAAAATAGATTGTTTCAAATATATCAAGATTTCCAGATAGCAGAATTTTTATCTAATTTTTGTTGTGCTGGTTCTGGAGAGCAATATTCTTTAGGATCTTTGTTCTCTACAGAAGAATTAAAAATTCCAGTTAAAAAGAGAATTCTTCTTGCTTTAAAAGCAGCAGAAAAATTTTCAACTGAAGTAGCTTCTCCGTTTCATATTTTGAAAGGGTAAAAATGTCAAATTTTAAAATAATAGCTTTTTCATATCTTCTTGGAATGATAATTACAGTTCTTTTTAGATTATTTAATATTGAAAAATTGTTAAAACATATAGAAGAGAATATATGGGAAAAACATAAAACTGATGACACATATTCTAATGTTGTAGGTCTCTCTATTTTTTTGATAATAGCTGTTTTTTCAGAATCTTTATTATGGCCTGTTTATTTATTTCTTTTCGTAAAAGACACAAAAGGGGAAACAGAATGAATCTTTATTTAAAAATTAAAAAAGATAAATTTGAAGCAATGAAATCAAGAGAAACAAGAAGAAAAAATCTCCTTGATTGGATGATGGCAGAGGCACAAAAAAAAGCTATCAATAGTAAAATTTCTCATAAAGACCCAACAGACGAAGAAATGATTAATACTATTAGTTCTTTTATAAACTCTACAAATGGAGTTGTTGAAATGCTTGTTGGGTCTGGGACGAGTATAGAAGATGAACAATGCGTTAATAGGTTAGAAGAAATTGAAATTGCAAAAGAATATCTTCCTCAGATGATGAGCGAAGAAGAATTGAGAAAAGAAATCGTTAATTTTTTATCTTCTTTTGATTCAAAAGAAAAATCAGTTGGTTTAATTATGAAGTTTCTAAAAGAAAATTTTACTGGAAAATTTGATGGGAAAATGGCTAGTTCTATAGCAAAAACAGAATGTTTGAAAGGTTAAAAAAATGAATAAATTATTTTTATGTAAATTGTCAAGAAAATGTCCTTATTGTGGAAAAGACCCTTTGGAAGGAGAAATAGGATTTGTTGTAGCTAATAATTTAAAAGAAGTTAAAGAAGCTTTAGATGAACATTATGATATATCTTCTGATAATTTTCATTATGATCCAATTATAATTAACAGATTTTATCAAATTGATAAAGATTATTATAGTTACGAAGTTTATATTCCAAAAAACGATAAAAAATATTTGTTTTATTCTTTAACTTGTTTAGAATCTTTTATTAAAATTTTTAGAAATAAATTAGAAAGATATAAAAAAATAGAATGTTTAAAAAATCAGTTATACCTTTTTGATACAAAGTTTTCAAATAAATTTCAAAATAGAATTCAAAAAAACAAAGAAATTATAAAAGAGGAATTAAAAAAAGCAGAAGAAGTAATGGCAAAAAGATTTGGAGGAAGGATGAATCATATCTTCTAAAGTTGCTAAATTAGTAATGGTAGATCCAAACAATGTTAAAACTGGTGCTCAAAATAATAAGTTTTATACTATGACAGAGCAAAGTAATGGAACGTTTTTAGCTGAATGGGGAAGAATAGGAAATGCTTCAAAAACAAAAGAATATTCTATGGAAAAATGGGACTCTACTATCAGAGCAAAACAAAGAAAAGGTTATACAGATCAAACAGAATTGTTTTTAGTTAAAAACGATAATTCTGTTGCTTTTAAAGAAATTTCAGAAGTTTCTATTAAAAAAATTGTTAATTCTTTAATGAATTATGCTTCTGCTTCTATTTATAAAAATTATACAGTCTCTTCAGAATCAGTAACGGAGAAACTCGTGAATAAAGCTCAAGAGCTTGTAGATGAACTTTCTCAAAATATATTTATAAATCAATATACAAAATATATAAATAATATTTTAGTAGAAATTTTTAAAGTAATTCCTAGAAAAATGGGAAATGTAAATTCTTTTATTTTACAATTCCCTAAATTAAAAGAAAACACTGAAGTTGACATTGCTAAAGAGTTTTTAAAAAGAGAACAAGATTTATTAGATATAATGAGAGGACAGGTAAAAATAGATTCAATAATAAATAATAACAAAGAAGAAGATAAAACGATACTAGAAATAATGGGTATTGATCTTTATATTCCAACAGAAATAGAAACATTTTTTATAAAAAAACTTTTAAGAAATTGTAAAATACATTATTCTAGTTCTTTTGGAGTTATAAATAAAAAAACACAAAAACATTTTGATGAAAATTTGAAAAATTATAGTAACCAAAAAAAACGATTATTTTGGCACGGATCTAGAAATGAAAATTGGTGGTCAATTTTAGAAAAAGGTCTTGTAATAAGACCTTCAAACGCAGTTTATACTGGTTCAATGTGGGGAGATGGATGTTATTTTGCCAAAGAACCAAAAAAAAGTTTAGGATATACTTCTTTGTATGGTTCATATTGGGCTACAGGAAGATCTGATAAAGCTTTTATGTCTTTATATGATGTTCATTTAGGGAAGCAACTAGAAATTGACGAATATCGAAATTGGTGCTCTAAAATAAATAAACAAATGTTAAAAGAAAAAGGAGATTATAATAGCGTTTGGGCAAAAAATGGAAATAGTTTATACAATGATGAATTTGTAGTATATAATAAGGATCAATGTACAATTAAATTTATAGTAGAGTTAAAAAAATAAGGAGAGAGAATTATGTATAAAAATGGTTCAGAATGTGATATTAAAGAGAAATATGGAAATTTATTTAGGAGTATGTATTACAAATGTGATGCAGAATTATGGAAAAATTATTTTGATTATTTTGATGTAGAAAGGTTTTATTTTTTAGAACAAGATTATGTTGACAAATATGAAAAATTGTTTGGTATATTGTCTGAATGTATGGATGCATATTGGGAACAAGTTTTTGAGATTATTGTAAAAAACAATTCTTTAAGCATTATGTTTGATCTTATGAAGTTTTGTATCATACAAAAACGGAATGTTTTAAATGATGATATAAAAAATTTAAACTCTATTATTTTATTAGTTGAAGAAGAGAGAATCATTGAAACAATAAAAGGAGAATTTGAAATGAAAAATGAAAAAGTTGTAAATATGAAAGAATGTAAAAATTGGTTTTCTGAAATGTATAGTCATTGTTATGAAGATTTTTGGACGAATATTCAAAATTATTTTAACAAAGATCTAGATTTTTTTGAATTTAACAATAAAGATTCTCTTTTTGGATGTTTGAGAAACTATTATGGAGTATATAGAGAGAAGGGGAGCTTAGAGAATTTGGATTTTGATGAAGTTGATGGCGATTATGAAATTTTTGATTATGTAAACCAACATGGAACGTTAACTGAATTATTAAAATATACACATAAGTGTTTTTCTTGCACAATGAGTTATCAACAAAAAGTTTTTAAATCATATAATTTGTCTGATATTATTAATTTTTTAGAATTAGAAGAAAAAAAGAAACCAAAAGGAGAAGAATATACAGAAGAAGATTTAGAAAATAATTTATTTGAAAATATGCCTCCTCTCGTTCTTTTTTATGGAACTTTAAAAGCAAATCTTGATTTTATTATTACTGATTGTTTAAGTAAAATGAACAGAAATTGTGTAACTCTTTATGAATCAAAAGAAGCAGCAATTAAAGTTGCAGAAAGACATTTAAAAAGTGCAAATGATGAAGCTGTTATTTTAAAAGTTTTAGTTGGAAGAATGATATTAGATGGAAAAAAAGATTTTAAAATCATGAATTATGGGCATGGAAATGTTTGGGAATATTATGGAGATATTGAATCTCATTATTTAGCATTTGGAATTGTTTAAGCTTTCTTAAAAGAAGAAATTATTATGAAAAATAAATCAAAATTAATAATTGATGAATATGGAAATAAATATTGGTATTTAAATGAAAAACTTCATAAAAAAGATGGTCCCGCTGTTGAACACATATATGGATACAAAGCTTGGTATTTTAATGGAAAATTGCATAGAACTGATGGTCCAGCTATTGAAGAAGGAGAATATAAAGTTTGGTTTTTGAACAATAGAAAAGTACAAAGAGAAGATGTAATAGATATTAGTTCAAATATAACAGAAAGAGAATATATAGAATTTGTAATAAATTTATAAAGAGAGATTATTATGAAAAAATCAAAAATTATAGTTGATAAATATGAAGATAAATATTGGTTTTTAAATGGTAAAAAACATAAAGAAGATGGTCCTGCTGTTGTAACGCAAGACGGAAGTAAAGGTTGGTATTTAAATGATAAATTACACAGGATTGATGGTCCAGCTATTGAACTTTTTGATGGAAGTAAATTTTGGTATTTAAATGGTAAAGAAGTAAACAAAGAACAGATAATAGATTTTAATCCAGATATAACAGAAAGAGAATATATAGAATTTGTAATTAATATGTAAAAAAGGAGAAAGATTATGAGAGACTTTAGTTTAGTTTCACAAGGTTTTACATTTGATGATTTAACATTGAGACCTTGTTATTCCGAAGTTATATCAAGGGAAGATCCTGATATTTCTAATAATTTAAGTAAGAATTTGAAATTTGATGTTGCCATTATGTCTGCAAATATGCCAAAAATAACTGGTGGAAAAATGGCAGAAGCAATGATAGAAATTGGAGCTTCTGGAATACTTCATAGATTTTTATCTCCTGAAGAATTAAAAACAGAATTATACGATGTAATGGAACCTCCTATTCTCGGATTAGATAAAGTAGGAATTTCTTTAGGTGTAAAAATAGAAGAAAACAAAAAAGTTATTAAAATATTAAATGAATGGCATCTATTAAAGAATATTGGTTTTTTTGTAATAGATGTTTCTCATGCAGATCATAAATTAGTAAAAGAAGCAGTAAAATGGTTTAAAGGTGAATTCGAAAAATTTCCTCTTGTTGTTGGGAATATATGCACAGAAAAATCAGCAACAAATTTAATTGAATGGGGAGTAAATATATTAAAAGTAGGTATTGGTCCAGGTTCTCATTGTATTACTAGAAAAGTAACTGGTGTTGGAAGTCCTCAATTAAGTGCAATAAAAAGAATTTCGTCATTAAAGATGAAAGATGTAATTATAATTGGTGATGGTGGAATGAGAAATTCTGGAGATATTGTTAAAGCTTATGCTGCTGGTGCTGATTTTGTTATGTTAGGGGGAATGCTTGCAGGAACAAAAGAAACACCAGGAGATCCTATTACATTAGCAGATGGAAGCATAGTGAAGTTATATGAAGGTTCTGCTTCTATAAATTCTCAAGTTACTTCTAAAAAACAAAAAGCTTCTAGTATTTCTGAAGAAGGAATATCGACATTAGTTAAGTTTGAAGGTTCTGTAAAAAAGAAAATGAGTAAAATAATTAAATGGATAAAAGCAGGATTATCGTATTGTGGTTGCAAAAATTTAAAAGAATTAAAAGAATATGGTGATAATGAAGACGCTTGGGAAAGAGTAACTCATGCTGGAAGTATAGAAAGCGGACCACATGGCGCATAATCGTTTTAAATCTTTTAAAGAAATAGAAGAATTTGCTAATACAGATTGTGGAATTTATTCTTTTATGGAATGGGTTGTGAATAGTCAAAAAAATATTATGAAAAATTAGGAAATTTTATAAAAAGTTATGAATTTTTAAAAATAAATTTATTTTTTATTGGTTTATAAATGTAGTATTTTCAGTTAATGTAAAAAATA
>Ga0265594_1003631_pt1 | contig 10166 bp, 7 predicted proteins | sample saktaG_11_FD_190147 | JGI IMG/M metagenome (GOLD analysis project Ga0265594, IMG submission 190147) | Saline water microbial communities from Sakinaw Lake, British Columbia, Canada - sak_2011_5_24_80m | ecosystem: Environmental > Aquatic > Non-marine Saline and Alkaline > Saline ... | reverse complement strand
TCAAATTAAATTTGAAGAAGGCTTTCCTCAACTTAGAGGCTTTTACCAAAGAGCCCTCAGCTGGTCTCGGCCACAAAGATGGTTTAGCCAAATCACTAGTCCCATTACCGGCTTCTTTAAAGAAAAAATCGGTGGCTGGTGGAAAAACACCGCCATTGCTAAAGGGATAGAAAAAGGCGCTAAATCCAAGGCTGGCTTGTTTTTAAAGAAGACCTTGGGTTCTTTTAGTGTCTTTAAGGCCGGGGCGAAAAAAACCCTCCAGGAAGGAGCTAAAAAGGGAGTCACTAAGACGATTGGCTGGCTAGCCAAGAAATTAGCCGCCACTAAGCTGGGAGCCGCCCTCGGATCAATCGCTCCCGGCGTTGGCAACGCCATTGGCGCTATCGTTGGCTTTGGCATTGATATTCTTAAGGGTAGTTTAAATATCTTTGCCAGTACTCTTCAAAAAATTACTGGCGGCGAAACTGAGGCTGAAAAAACTATTAAAGCTAACCTCGGACCATTGGGAAAGATTGCTCTATCGCCAATTACCTTAATCATCATTGGCACCCCAATACTAATTTTTGTTCTTGCCTTAGGCTTATTTCAAATTGAGGGCAGCGCCCTGGTTGTTGATGATGAGGAAATTCTTTCCGGGCTTCCCTTTGCTCAGTTGCCATCAGAAAACCCTATTCCAGATGGCCATTTTGCCGAACAGCTCGTAGGAATCTTACAAGAATGCCCCGCCACCAAACCAAACGGCTACATCAATAAAGCTAATTTCAACCAGGTGGCCACATGTTTAAAAACAGCCGGAATTAGCGAAACTGTTATTGGTATTCTAGAAAATTCTGTTAATCGCTTTGCCTCTTTGCAGTGTGTTGGTTTTGTTCAAGCCGTTGAGGCTAGTCTAGGGCGAACCCTACCAGGCTGTGGCAACGCCAAAGATTATGCCAGCTGCTCGGCCATCAATAATAACTCAAATTATGAATATACCAACTGCCAAGATCTTGAAGTTGGGGCTATCGGTGTCTCAACCGGGGGGACCTATGGTCACGTTGGTATTATTACCGGCATTGAAACTTCCGAAACCGGCATCACCAGGGTTCGCTTTGCTTCTGCTTGGGGCACCTCAACCCAAAGCGGCGGCCGAGTCACAGTAACTATTTTACCTTGCGATTCTTTTAGTGCTTTAATCCAACCCCAAAATTAGTTAAAATAAAAAGAGCTGTTATGAAAAATAAACGAGTTATTATTTTAGTTGCCGTCTTGGCTTTTTTGGCGGCGGTTTTAGTTCTTCGAGAAATTCTTTTTCGGCCTGGCCAAAAATTAGCTCTGGTGACAACAGAACCAGCAATTTATCAAACCAACATTGACCCAAACCTGGAAAGAATCATCTTCCAGTTTAACCAAAACGTCACCGATTACGATTTTTCTATCAATGTTTTTCCTGACTTTAGTTATCAATCTGAAGCAAAAAACGACCAATTAATTATTGTTTTAGAAGAATTTTTAACTGGTCAAACCAAATATCTGGTTGAGATTAGAGAAGCCTCTACCTCTTTTTATTTTCCGCTTGAATTTGTCACTTCTCTTAAAGAAGAAACCAATGATCAGGCTGGCTTAGGCGACCCGGAAGCAGAGGAGGAAATCGCCAAAATTATCCTCGATGATTACCCACTTTTTTACCAGACTCCAAAAAAAACCGACTCTTGGCAAGCCGATTATAGCCAAAAACTGGAAATAACGGTTAGTTATCAAGCCTCGGCCAACCGGGAAACAGTCCAACAAGAGGTTTTTGCTTGGATGAAGTTAGAAGGGATTGACCCTCAAAGCCACACCCTTAAGTGGTTGCCGACAGATAACTAGCCAATTAGGGTTTCAATTTCACCAGTTAAAAAGGGTCGACCGTCGTCTTTTAAAATCTTTTTATTAACAACTGCTTTAGTTTCCTGATTGATCAGGGTTGCCAGCTGGCCAGTACTATTGTTCTCAACAACGACAATCTTTTTGGCTTTAGCTAAAATTTTTCTGGCCTCGTCTGGAAACGGCCAGGGCCGAAAAAAATGAAGAAGGTTAACCGATTTTCCTTTATCGGTTAGGTTTTGCCAAGCCAACAATAAAGCTTGTTTGGTTGACCCCCAGGAAACTAAAGTTAAATCCGCCTCCTGGTCACCATAAAACTTGGTTCCCGGCTCACCCCCCAAGGGAGCGATTTTTTTAAAAAGTTTTTCTTTCATAACTAGCCTTTTTTTGCCGTCTTCAACCGAAAAACCGGCCTCATCATGAACATAAGAATTGGTTAAAAAAACCGCTTGTCCGGGGAGGGCTCGGGGAGAAATACCATCTTTGGTTAGCCGGTAGCGCTGATAGCCGCCTGAGGGGCTCTGGCTCAACGTTTTACCTCGATTAATTTTCAAACCAAAAGCAACCCTATCTGGCTTATTGGTACTAAAAGCGCTTTCTGATAGATACTTGTCAGTGACAACAATCACCGGTAACTGATAAATATCAGCTAAATTAAAAGCGGTAAAAATTAATCGATAAGCCTCTTCGGGATCACCAGGAGTAAAAATAATACGAGGAAATTCGCCATTACCGGCGCAAATTAAGAATAAGAGGTCTTCCTGAGAGGTCCAAGTGGCCATTCCTGTCGACGGGCCAGTTCTCATCCCCTCAATTACCACTAATGGTGTTTCGGTTGCCCCAGCCATAGTAAAACCCTCAACCATTAAAGAGAAGCCACCTCCCGAAGTAGCCACCAAACTCCGTCCACCAGCAAAAGAAGCCCCAATAGCCGAATTGATCCCGGCAATCTCATCTTCCGGATAAAAAATAGTCATACCGGTTTCTTTTTGTTTTTTAGCCAAATCGGTCAAAATTGAATTAATCGGCGTCATGGGATAAATGGCGGCATAAGAACAGGCAGAATCAATTATTCCCAGGGAAAGAGCATCGTTACCGGAAAGCAACTCTTTTGGATTTTTTCCTTCAGGTATTTCTATTACCTTATCGATCTTTAAATTTTGAGCTTGCTGATAACCAGATCTGGCGGCGCCCAAATTACCGTCAACAATATCCTGGCCTTTATCGGCTAAATTTTTACTAATTTCTTTTTCTAAGGGTTCAAGTGGTAGAGAAAATAGACCAAAAACCACCCCTAAAGCGACCACATTTCGAGCAATTTCTCGACCGGCCTTACCTTTAGCAATTTTGGTCAAGGGCAAAGAAAAAACCGCCCGTTTTTTAATCGCCGCCTCCTCGTCAACTAAAAATAAACCATTCTTTTTGATTTCGTCTTGATGAAGTAAAAAGCTTTCTTTCGTTAAAGCAACAACAAGATCATTTTTTTTCTCCGGCAAAACCAAGCCGTTTTGAGAAAAAGAAACTATCACCACGTTATCGCCACCTCGAATTTGGGAAGGATACTCCGGGTAGACCAACACCTCAAAACCCAAAGAGATTAGAGCTTGGCCGAGTATCCGGCCCGATTCCATAATGCCATATCCGGCTGGGCCGGCAATTTTAACAGAGTAATTTTTTTTCATTACCAAGTTTAGAAGATATTAGGCAAAATAAATTGCAAAAATCTAACAATTGAGGTAAATATTTCTTTAACTAAAGGGATTGAGGCGGGAACAAACAAGACTAATAACAACAACCAAATAAAACTCTTTTTTACCAGATCAATAATGATTTTAATAAAAAGAATAAAAACCACCAAAGAAATCAGCCAGCGAATAGAATCGGGAAAGAGGGCTAAAAAATCTAGCCAAAGAGAAAAAGCTTGTTCCAACATAATTAGTATTATAGAAAAAGAACGTAATAAAAACAACCACCTTGACAAATTGTGGAAAACTTCTTATTATTAACTTACTCCTTAGTTGGGCCTGCCCTGAGAAGACCTGCCATTTTTAAAAGGTAATAAAAAAATATGGACCTTAAAGGCCTTTGGCAAAATGTTCAAGAAGAGTTAAAAATTTCCGTTTCTCAAACTACCTATCGGGGTATGCTGGCCCAAACTAGCCTCCAAGATTTTGAAAAAAATGTTGCTACCGTCGGTTGCCCCAATCCTTATCTTCGCGATCTAATTGAAACTCGCTATTACTCTTTGATTAAAGAGGTTTTAGACCGCCAGACCAAAGAGAAAAACAGCTTAGTTTTTACCATTGATAGCCAAACTACCAATAAAAAAACCAAAAATCTGGGCCCTTTATTTAAAAAAGACACCAACCAAAAACAAACTGCCAAAGTTAATCCCGAATTTGGTTTACTGCCTAATTACAATTTTGACACCTTTGTGGTTGGCTCGGCTAATAATTTTGCTCATGCCGCCGCTCAGGCTATTGTTAAAAACCCCGGACAAACTTATAATCCCTTCTTTGTTTGGGGTGGGGTCGGAGTCGGCAAAACCCATCTTATCCATGCTATTGGTAACGCCATTGCCCAAAACAATAAAAATTTTAGGATTCTTTATGTTAGCGCCGAAACCTTTACTAATGAACTAGTTGAAGCCCTTCAGAAAAAAACAATCACTAGATTTAAGGATAAATATCGCAAGTGTGACTGTCTCTTAGTTGACGATATTCAGTTTATTGCCGGCAAAGAGTATTCTCAGGAAGAATTCTTCCATACCTTTAACGCTCTTTATCTTTCCGGCCGGCAGGTGGTTTTAACCTCAGATCGTAAACCAGAAGAAATTCCTAAAGTTGAAGATCGGTTAATTTCTCGCTTTATGGGTGGTTTAACTGTTGATATTCAACCCCCCGACTATGAAATGAGACTAGCAATTCTTAAACAAAAAGCTCAAGAAAAAAACTTTTCCTTACCAGAAGAAGTGGCGGCATTTTTAGCCGAAGCAATAGAATCAAATATTCGAGAACTAGAGGGGGCCCTATTTCGATTAATAATCAAGGCCCAAAGCAATAAAAGCCCGGTTGATTTAGAATTTACCCAAAATCTTTTTGGTTCCTTAAAGAGAAGGGTAAAAAAAATTACCCCCAGAGCCGTTCTTTCTCAAACCGCCAAACACTTTTCTTTTAAAACTAAAGAGCTTTGTGGAAAAAGCCGAAAATCAGAACTAGTCACCGCTCGGCATATTGCTATCTACCTGTTAAGAAAAGATTTAGACTTGCCATTAATGAAAATCGGTGAATTAATTGGTGGCCGAGACCACACTTCAATTATGTATGCCGTTGATAAGATTGAACGGGAATATTCAAATAATCAAGGACTAAGGTCGGATATCAATAAAATTAGAAATAATTTTCAGCCTTAATTAAAACCTTGTGAATTGTTGTGGATTATTGGGGAAAAGGTAAGAGTAGGGTAATTATTTTGTGTAAAAAACCAAGTTGTTATTTTCCCCAAAAAAAACATTTTTCTCCACAAAGAGAGTTTACTTTTCCCGACTTTTTAAGACAAAGAAAAACCAAAATCAAAATCAAACTATAAGGCTGTTTATCTTTTTATCTAGACCTGGACTTGTTTTTGAAAAAACCAACAAAGTCTTTGTTCCTATCTTGAGCGCCAATCCACTTATAAACATTACCTAACAATACTACTACTATTTTTAAAATTTAAATTATTATTAATATTTGCTAAAATAGCATTATTATGAAAATTACTCTTCTTCAAGAAAACCTTAATCAGGGTTTGTCAATCGTTAGTCGTTTTGTTGTCTCTCATCCTCAAATTCCAATTTTAAGCCATATTGCTATTAAAACCGATAAAAACCGTCTTAGAGTTTCGGCCACTAATTTAGAAATAGGCGTTAATTATTATTGTGGGGCTAAAATTGGTTTGGAGGGGGGGGCGGCGGTTTTAGCCAGAACTTTCTCTGATTTTGTGGCTTCTTTACCGGCAGAAAAGGTGGTTTTAACAGAAGCAAAAGAGAATTTAAATATTACCTGCGGTAATTTTCAAGCGAATTTGCCAACTAGTCCGATTAACGATTTTCCTAAAATCCCCACTAAAGTTAGTCAAAAATTTTCCCTGCCTTATCAAAAATTTATTCAAGCCTTAGGAAGTGTTGTTTTTGCCACCTCAAATGATGATTCTCGACCGGTATTATCAGGGGTAAATTTTAAGTTTAGTAAAAATACTTGTTTATTATCGGCCACCGACGGTTATCGACTATCTTTTAAGAAGATTAGTCTAAAGAAAGAATTTCCTAAACTTGAATTTATTATTCCTTCATTAGTACTGGCAGAGTTAGTCAGAAATAGATCAGAAGGTGATTTATCCAGCCTAGAATTAGGTTTGGCCAGTGAAGAAAAACAGGTCGTTTTCTTTTTGCCTAACCTGGAGTTTTCTTCTCGTCTTTTAGAGGGGGAGTATCCCAACATTAATAAGGTTATTCCGCAAGATAAAGAGACCACGGTTACAGTTGACCGGGAAGAGTTTTTAGGAGCAGTGAAAATGGCGGCTATTTTTGCTCGAGAGTCGGCCAATACCATTAAGCTATTAATCGCTAATAATAAAGTTCAAGTATCGGCTAATGCTCCCGTTTTAGGAGAAAATACCAGTCAAATTGAGGCTCAAATTGAAGGAGAAAATCAAAAGGTGGCTTTTAATTTTCGCTTTTTAATTGATCTTCTAAGCGCTCTAAAAAGTGATCAAGTGGTGATGGAATTACAGCAATCAGAAAAGCCGGTCGTTTTTAAAAACCCCAAAGATAAAGACTTTTTACATATTATTATGCCGGTGAAGATTCAAGAAGAAGAGTAAAAATCAGTTGACAGTTAAAAGTTAAAAATTTTATAAAGTATGGATATTTCTGACTACACTTTCCAAGATCAGGTTCCTACTTGGTGTCCGGGTTGCGGAAATTTTGCGGTATTATCTGCGGTAAAAAAGTCGTTATCGGAGTTAAAGATTGCTCCCAAAGATACGGTGGTGACTTATGATATCGGTTGCGGCGGTAACATGATTAACAATTTGGCTGTTTGTGGTTTTGCCGCTCTTCATGGTCGATCAATTCCGGTGGCAATCGGAGCAAAGTTAGCCAATCCTAAATTAACAGTCATTGCCCAAGGGGGAGATGGTGGCCTGTTAAACGAAGGCACAAACCATTTAATTCATGCCGCTCAAAGAAACGACAATATCACTGTTTTGCTTCATAATAATCAAATTTTTGCTTTAACAGCCGGTCAGGCCTCATCGGCAACTCCTAAAAAATCACCTACCAGATCAACCCCTCAAGGGGTACCATATTCACCTCTAAACCCGCTATTGTTGGGGGCGGCCAGTGGAGCTGGGTTTTTGGCTCGAATTTCCCCCTTTAGTCCAGAAGAGTCAGTTAAGGTAATAAAACAGGCAATCGCCTATCAAGGGTTTTCTTTGGTAGAAATTATGATGCCTTGTTTAATTTGGTCGGGAAAAGAGACCATAGAGTCTTTAAAAACCAAGGCCTTTTATTCTGATAACCTTCCTAAAAATCACGATCAGATCTTAGGTTTTCTAGCCAAAGAAGAAAATCGTTTAGCTCTAGGGATTCTTTGGCAAGAGTAACTTCAAAACAATAATAACCTTTAGGAGAGAAAACACTATTAAAAATCAAAGCTTCAGTTAAACCTGGTGGTGAGCAAGAAGATTAATTATTTTTTTTGGTTAGGAGTAGTTTTATTAATCGTTTTTTGTTTTTCTTTTCATACTTCCAAGGTTGAATGGAACCAAGACTTGGGCCGCCACATTCGTTTAGGGGAAATTATTTTAGAAGAAAAATCGATTCCTAAAACCAACTTTTTTTCTTATCTAGAGGAAGATTTTCCTTTTCAAAATCATCATTGGTTGTCGGAAGTTACTTTTACTCTAATTTATAACAGTCTTGGTAATAACGGCCTAATTCTATTTAAAACGCTTCTTTTTGTTTTAACCTGGGGTGGGTTGTTTTGGCTGGTTGGGAAAAAAATATCTCCCTTTTGGGCGGCTTTTTTATCGCTGTTGCCTTTATTAGTATTTCGGGAACGGACCGATATTCGACCAGAAATTTTCGGGCTGTTATTTTTCTCTCTTTTTTTAATAGTTTTTACTAGGGCCAGAAAAGGTGAAAAAAAACTGTTGTGGTGGTTGCCGTTGTTACAACTACTGTGGGTTAATTTACACCTTTCTTTTATTTTTGGCCTTTTTTTAATTGGGGTAAATTTTTTTTGGTTTTGGCAAAGAAAGTTTTTTTCATCATCTAGGGGAATAAGAGAGTTCTTTTTGCCTTTATTTTTGGCAGTATTGGTCAATTTAGCCAATCCCAATCTTATTGATGGAGCCCTGGCCCCATTTTTAATTTGGCAAAATTATAGTTATCAAATCGTTGAGAATAAATCAATTTTTTTCTTATCTGCTCTTGGCTATCGGGCCGGTATTGGTCTTTTTAAGATCGGTTTTATTTTTGGGTTAGTCTTTTTTATTTTTACCAGAAAGAGATTAATTGATTTTTTGGCCTGGTTAGTCTTATCAATTATTTCCATACAACAAATTCGTCATTTTCCCTTTTGGGCGCTTTATTCTTTTTGGTTTTGGACAGATGCTTTTCGATTTCTTCTAAAAAAAATTCCTCAAAAAGTTAGACGATATCTTGATTGGGGGGTGAGAGGGGTTACTCTGTTGGCCGCCTCTTTTTTGATTTTTGTTTATACTACTAGTCTTATTTATCGCTGGTCAGATCAAGACAAGAATTTTGGTTTAGGTGGTGATCAACCGGCCCGGGAGGCAGTGTTATTTCTGGTTAATAATTTTTCTCAGGAAAAAATTTTCAACAACTTCGATATTGGCAGTTATTTAGATTATTTTTATCCTGAAATTAGAGTTTTTGCCGATTCTCGGCCGGAAGCCTACTCAACCGCTTTTTGGCAAAACTATCGAGCAATTCAGTCTGACTGGAGCAAATGGCAGGAGGCAGCAGAAAAATATCAAATTGAGGCAGTCTTTATTTCTCATACTGACCAAACCGATTGGGCGAAAAACTTTTTAGTTAATCTTTACCAGAACAAACAATGGCGCCTGGTTTTTCTTGATGATAATGTGGTGATATATACTAATATTAAAACTGGTCCGGAAGAATTGGTAATCAGCGAAGAGTTAATTAATCGTTTTGATGAGGCTTTAAGTTTAGTAAAACTAGCTCGATTTTTCCGCCTAATAGGCAAAGAGGAGTTGTACCGACTAAGCTTAGAAAAATCTTTAAAGTTAAATCCCCACTCTTACTTTGCTAATTTAAGCTTGGCTCAAGTTTATTTTCAATCTGATAATCCGGCCCTTCATTTTAGGGGGAAAAGCTTAACTGATAAAATTAATAACTGGTGGTATCGATTATGACAACAATAAAAAAAAGTAAAGCAACCGCCTTGGTGTTACTTTCCGGGGGTTTAGATAGTCTTTTAGCCGCCAAAATTAGCCAAAATCAAGGAGTACATCTAGTTGGGATAACTTTTAAAAGTTATTTTTTTGATACTTCTTTACCGGCCCAAAAGCAAGCCCGGGAACTTAACATTCCCTTGGCGGTTTCCAACATTAGTCAAGCGCAACTAGATAAGGTTTTAGCTCCCCAACACGGTTATGGAGCCGGACTTAACCCTTGTCTTGATTGCCACCTGTTAATGTTGAAAATAGCTCATTGGCAAATGGTTGATATTGGGGCAAGATTTTTGGTTACCGGTGATGTTTTGGGCCAGAGGCCCTTGTCTCAAAACCGGCAAGCTTTGAAGATAATTGATCAAGAATCTGGCCTGGAGGGCTTAGTCGTTAGGCCTTTATCGGCCAAATTGTTGCCGATAACCATTCCTGAAAAAAAAGGCTGGATTGATAGGGAAAAGTTATTTAACATTGAAGGTCGATCTCGGAAAAGGCAATTAGCATTGGCCCCAAAATGGGGATTAAAGAATTACACCACTCCGGCCGGAGGCTGTTTATTGACCGATAAAATTTTTTCTCAGAGACTGTTAAGGATTTTAGCCGCTTTTCCGAAAATGTTGCCCGATATTTTAAAAATAACCAATCTTGGTCGACACTTTTGGATTGATAAAGCTTTGATTGTTGTTGGCCGAAACCAGAAGGAAAATGATCAGTTAAAGAAATTAGCCAAAAAAAAGGATTGTCTGATTGAATTAAAAAATATTCCTGGGCCAACAACCTTAATTAAGGGAGAGGTTAACGACCAGGCAATAAAAGAGGCAAAAAAATTAACCAAACAA
>Ga0265594_1003630_pt1 | contig 10167 bp, 7 predicted proteins | sample saktaG_11_FD_190147 | JGI IMG/M metagenome (GOLD analysis project Ga0265594, IMG submission 190147) | Saline water microbial communities from Sakinaw Lake, British Columbia, Canada - sak_2011_5_24_80m | ecosystem: Environmental > Aquatic > Non-marine Saline and Alkaline > Saline ... | reverse complement strand
AAAAATGTAATTACAGACTTTCATTTATCCGCCCAGATTACCGCGATAGGATTTTACAAAAAAATGGATTTCGAACCGTTCGGCAAAGAATTCATCGAGGCGGGAATTATGCACATCAACATGAAACTAAAAAACCCACCAAAATAATCCGCCAGCCACCGAAAACATCAAAAAGTCGTGGACTATCTAACCGCCAAAAAGAGATAATAATACCAAAAACTGAAAAATCCGAAACAATCTTAACGGAGTCCCTAATCATTCTACTTGATATTCTTTAATGTTCGACAAGGTCATCCCAAGGAACTATTGGAATACGTCTTGGCAATCTGAGGCGTGGTGCCACTTTCTCAACAAAGTCTTTATAATATTTTGTGTCTCCAACAGCTTTCGGCAGAACGATCATCGCTAAATCATCGATTTCAAAATTGTATTGTTTTGTTGATCGCCACTCTCGTTCACAATAGACAGAGCTAAATTCATTTTGTTCGAACGACTTGACGAAAGCCACAAGGTTCTGAAGATTCTTCGACGCCTTAGAAATAGCATTTTCGATAGAATCAACCTCGAATTCAATCTCAGAAATTGCACCGAGCTTGTCAATATCTAAGTTATCATATATATTTTCGGCATCAGAGACTTCCATTTCTATCGTACTGATTGCGTTGTATATCGTCTCAAAATCAGCAATCTTAAAAGATGAGAAGCCCCTGTAGATAGAACGAACAATAGAGGTATCTTGGAGAGTATAGAACACCGGATTGAAACCTGCATGGATAACAGCATCGCGATGAAAACCAAGAGCGAACTTCCCATATCTGTAGGCGTGGTAACGAAGATGAGGAGCAGGGATGTCGGAAAGACAACAGATAGAGGATGATTCGATATCAACCGGTACTTTTTCTTGGACTTCTCTCTTTTTAGTTAAAGGATTGAGCCTTGGGCGTTTTGGAATAATCACCCTTACCACCTCCTTATATGTACCGAGGTGTATCTCTTTTGATCGTAGGATAGACTTGAGATTCTCGTATGCCTTGCTGGCTGGTTTTGGCTTGGTATTTTGCTTTTTGGTTTTCGAATTCCAAATAGGACCTCCCGTAAAATGCCAAAGGATTTTTGAAACTGTACCTGGGGATAGTTCTTGTCCAATTGCCATCAATTTGACCTATAATAGAACGAAATTAACCTATTCATGTTAAGTTTGACTTTTGATAATTTCTTCTATAATGAACAAAACAATCCCAAAAAAAACACTAACAGCAACCATTGACCAACCCAGCCACTTCCAGAAAGGAGCTTCTTTTGACCAATTCCTTAGCTCTTCAAAAGAACAAAGACTTTCTGTAGACTCCCCATGAATATTTTTCATTTTCAACGAACCTGACATTATTTCATCAACTCGACGGCCTTTTTCTTTGTTGGAAGTACCTAACCAAGTTCCAACATATATGATTTTCTCAACTTCATCTATGTTCACATCTAAGTTTTTATATTTTGGATTTTTGACGACGAAATCTCTGATAAATTTCACTGCACCCGGATGATCTTTGGAACACTCTAACTTATCTCTGATTATTTTCACGAAATCCACACGGTCTTTATCTGTAAAAAAGCTTAACATCTCTCCGAGGGAAAAAAGAAGGCCTACTACTGCGAGAAGTTGTAATGTTATTTTTATGTATAGCATACTTTATTTATGGAGAATTAAATGCAATCTGATTAATTTTCTTCACAAAAATACATCTGCTGCTTTTACTAAACTCATGTCTTTAATACCACCTATTATCGCTTGCTTGTCTGAAATCTATACCATTTCATTGATTTTTCAAGACAAAAAGACAAAAGAGGTTAAAAAGTGAATTTTTTCATTTTTCGCCACGAAAAAGTATAAAAATGCAGAATTCAGGATTCCCGGCACGCAATACACAACACGCTGAACGCAGAACTAACAAAGAACGCCGTCTCACGGAGACCTTGCCATTTACTATACCCGCCTTCGCGGGCACAAGTTTACGACTTACTATTGATTATTTGAATCTCTTTATGTTTCTCGGTGCAATTCGTGTTGAATATTAAGGACGCCGTGTAATTGAGATTTTTTAAGAAAATGCTTGATTTTCGGCAGAAATTTAGTATAATACACAACATATAGGATATATAATATAGAATACAGGAGACTTTGATATTTATGATCTATTATTTCTATTATTCCTTTGTGGTTCTTCGTGGTTTAGTTAAAAGAACTATAGATAAAAAAACAAAGCCAAAACCGGCCTTCGGCCGGAAATCCAAAGTTCGAAGCTCCCCCTGCTTTTGCTTTCGCAGGGGTAAACTTGTCCCCGTGAAAACGGGGATCCGAAATAAAAAGCATTGGAGCCAAATGACAGATCCGAAGGCATGTATGACAAGGTACGTTTGAAAAAACAAAGCCAATTTTTGAAGGGAAAAAAGGCAGAATAATGAAAAAACAGGTGAAAAAGAGTAGAAAACGACGAAAAATTGAGCTTAATTTGAAAAAACAAACCCAATTTACAAATGGGCAAAATGAGCTTAAGTATCTATATGAAAGGTGATTATGAAGAATTTCATGCTTTGAGACGGCAAAAAAACAAAGCCAATTCAAAGCCAAACAAAGCCAATATGCCTGCCTTTGGCTGGAAATCAGAAATACGAAACTCTAAATCCGAAATATAGGCATTTAACAGAAGCCTATTTGAAAAAACAAAGCCAATTTGGCAGGTGCAGAAATTGCCGTAAGTCCGGTTACAACAAAGACATACGGCAATAATGCACGGTTTGGGAGGCCATGAAAACAAAGCCAAACAAAGCCAATTTAATAATCGCACCGCCTTTTGAGCGGGATCAGGCCGAGACTGCTATTTGCTCGTGGACTACCTGGCGGCGTTTCTTCCTGCGATTTATCGTTCGCTGCTCACCATTGGATACCGGGGCGTCGCTGGATGCGACTTGGAGGGCTTCGATTGCGTTTTCGGCGTATAAATCTGCCTCCATCTCCTGCCAGAGGCCTTCGGCACGATTGAATAAGCCGCCTGAGACCAGAATTCGCATATCCGGCCAAGCGTTTACGGATTTGACAGTATCGATAAGCCGGCGTACGCTCGGCGCCTGTTTTGGGGCCGTGCCGTAAATCAGAAGGATATCTGCGCCGTAATCGTTGATAAATGAAAGAATATCGTCGTTGGTCAGGCCGCCGCCAAGGAAGCGGACGTCCCAACCGTTGCTCTCAAACAAATCGGTCATCATTTGGGCTCCCAGCTCCTGAAGCTCTTCCGGTGCACAGCATACGACGACTTTTTTGCTCTTGCCGGGCCGCCGAGGCAGCTTATTTTGAAGCTGGTCGACAATCGTCCGATTAACCCGAGTGGCCAAATGCTCCTCGACTGGCGTAATTTTTTCCTCTCGGAGCAGTTTTTCGATTTCCACCATAACCGGCCAGATGATATGGACATAAACAGAATTTACTGGAATACCGCTCTGCATCGCTTCCTCAATCACGGCACGGCAATTTTTTCTATCGCCTCGCAGCAGTGGTTCCAAATAACGTGCCAGCATTTCTTCCTTTACCATAGTTCGATCTCCATAAAAGTTTGTTTATGTTCTCTATATTTCCATTTTCAATTATTTACTGCCTGCCAAATGTTAACATAGGCAATATTTTAATAACCATAAATACGTATCGGAGAGTCGCGAGAAAAAACTTTAGTCAATATGGGCAATATAGGCAATAATGAAAAGGTTTTTTGCAGTGCCAAACTTATGCCGCGTTTACATTTTCAGAGGATTTTAGCCTGGGTTTAAATTTGCCGTATAATATCGCTGGTTTTTATGCTGAAACCGCTTTTTAAACAAAACCAAAGCGTTTAAGGAAAGTCCATAAATGAAATGCTATCGGCCCTGCAATGTTAAACTGGGCAAAGATATATATTATGGCATGGGAATTAAGATGGCAACCATTAAAACTAAAGGGCAAACGCAGCAACAGTTCCCAAAAGGATCCTGGAGCTATATATTACGTTTCATCCTTTTGCAGCTTGTATTCGACGCTGTCAACGAGTGCCTGCCAGGATGCTTCAATAACGTTCTCGGAGACGCCGACCGTGCCCCAGATCGAGTTTTTATCCCGCGATTCGATTATTACCCGCACGCGGGCGGCAGTGCCTGCTCGGGCGTTTACCACACGGACCTTATAATCGATCAAATGGATTTCCTTGATACCCGGATAGAAATTCTCCAGCGACTTTCGCAGGGCGGCATCAAGGGCGTTAACCGGGCCGTCGCCCTCGCCGACAACGTGCTCGGTTTTGTCGCCGACCCTGAGTTTGACGGTCGCCTCGGTGACAATGTCACCCGTTTTGCGTTTCTCAACGGTCACGTGATATTTGATCAGTTCGAAAAACGGCTTGTACGTACCCATGATCTTCTTGACGAGCAAGTCGAAACTGGCGTCGGCGGCCTCGAACTGGTAGCCTTCGTTCTCAAGCTCCTGAACGCGAAACAGTATCTTTCGGGCCAGTTGTTTATCCTCGGCAATTTTTGTCTTTTCCAGCTTCGCCATAACTGTGGATCTACCGCTCAGTTCGGAAATCAGGAACCGCCTTGCGTTTCCGACGAGTTCCGGAGCGATATGTTCGTAAGTACGTTTGCTTTTGCGCAGGGCGTCCACATGCAAGCCGCCCTTATGTGCAAAAGCACTGTCACCAACGTACGGCATATTCATCACCGGCGCCAAATTGCCTATCTCGAAAACATAGCGGGACACTTCGGTGAGGGTCTTGATTTTTTCGGGGCTAATGACTTCAAAGCCCATTTTAAAAGCAAGGTTAGGTATGATTGCGCACAAGTTTGCGTTGCCGCACCGCTCGCCGAGGCCATTGATTGTGCCCTGAACTTGTCGTGCCCCCGCCCTGACCGCGGCCAGGCTGTTTGCCGTAGCACAGTCGGTATCGTTGTGGGTATGAATTCCAACTACTATATTACCGAATTGCTCGCAGACGGCTTTGGTAATTTCGTAGACCTGCTCCGGCATGCAGCCGCCGTTAGTTTCACAAAGCACAATCGAATCGGCACCGGCCTGAGCTGCGGCGGCGAGAACTTTCATCGCATATTCTGGATTTTCCTTGTAGCCGTCGTAGAAGTGTTCGGCGTCGAAGATTGTCTCTATGCCATGCTTCTTGAGATATTCGACCGATTCGGCACAAATAATCAGGTTCTCATCCAGAGAGCAACCCAGCACATGCGTTACGTGCATGTCCCAGGTCTTGCCGACAAGAGTGGCCGCCTGCGTCTTGCAGGCAAGCATTGTATTCAGCGAGACATCATCCGAAACGCTGGTATCGGCTCTGCGGGTGTTGCCGAACGCGGCAATTTTTGCATTCTTCAAATTCAGCCTGGCAACTTCGGCAAAGAATTTTATTTCCTTAGGATTGGAAGCAGCGTAACCGCCCTCAATATAATCGAGGCTAAGCTCGTCAAGACACTTGGCGATAGCAAGTTTGTCTTCGAGCGAGAAACTGACGCCCTCCGCCTGCATTCCATCGCGAAGAGTTGTATCGTAAAGCATTATTTTATCCATAGCGAACGCATTTTATCCTGATAATATGGGATTGTAAAGGCCTAAAGTCGGCAATCAGAACACAAAATCGGACACAAACACTAAATTTCATTCAAAGTTATTGCAATTCGGCAGGCAGCCGGATCAAATTATGTGTTTATTCAAATATTGTTATCAAGTGTATTGTATTAGACATGGAGTGATATGATTCTGACACAAATATTACAACCTGACTGTATTAAAGTTCCGGTTGAAAGCCGGGACAAGGAGGCTGTAATAACCGAACTTGTGGATTTGCTGGATGCCAATGGATTGTTATTAGATAGGGATGAAGCCCTGGAAGCAGTCTTAACACGTGAACGAACGCAAAGCACCGGAACAGGTGCCGGAATAGCCATCCCCCATGGCAAATGCAATGCCGTTAAAGAGCTTGTTATAGCTATCGGAATCGCACACGAGCCGATCGAATATAACAGTATCGACGGCAAACCTGTAACAATCCTCATCCTGCTGGTCTCGCCGGCCGACCAAACCGGACCCCATATTCAGGCTCTGGCTACGATAAGCAGACTTATGCTGAACGAAGAGTTCAGGCAAAAGCTTGAAAAAGTCACCTCCACCGTTGAGGCTTATGCGCTTTTGAACGATCAAGAGAATAAATAAGCGCCAACCGGTCGTTCATAATCCACAGGCTGCGAGCAGTAATAAGCTACTTCGTAGTTTCCCAGAGGATCAGGCCCATTTCATAAGGATTGGCAAGGTCGGCATGTCTGGGCAAAACTCTTACAGCCACGCCGTGCTGACCGGTTATTCTGCATGGCATCGAACCGACAAACCAATGTTCGCCTTCCTGATCCGTGGTTTGTTCAAAATCCATCCTCACCGCCGAGCCGTTCTTGATATTTTCCCAGTTATCCACCGGGCCGTGATAAAGCTCAACTGAAACATCATTCGGGCTTACCTTGCCGAGCTTAACTAATGCTTTAATGAACAACTGCGAGCCAATTTTGAGCTGGGGCTGCTTTGGATTTAGCTTTTGGTTACCGTTGCCGTTGCTCACCTCCATCACCACATCCTTTACGGCGAACTCAGACCAGGCCTTTCTAAAATTCGATTTCCAGTTCGAAAACGCCTTTGCCCTGGCACAAGATTCTTCGGTCAGATAACGCCATTTAGCGGCAGCCGGATTATAAAATCTCTGCGTATATTCGGCAACCATCCTGTGGGTGTTGAACTGCGGCGCTATCCACTTAATAGAATTCTTTACCCTGCGTATCCAGGCCCGGGGCAGATTGTCCGCTGAGCGTGTGTAAAACAGCGGAATCACTTCGTTTTCCAACATATCATAGATGGCCTGCGACTCCACCAAATCCTGATAATCGTTATCCTCATAGTTTTCGCCTACCCCGATGACCCAGCCTCCATCCTGAGTATAACCCTCACACCACCAGCCATCAGAAGTACTCATATTCAACACGCCGTTAACCGCTGCTTTCATGCCGCTTGTACCGCTTGCCTCCATCGGTCTGCGAGGATTATTAAGCCAGACATCCACGCCGCGGACCAAAAACCTCGCGATATCGATATTGTAATCTTCCAGGAATACTACACGCCGCCTGACGTTGTTCTGATTGGCAAAGTGAATAATCTGGCGGATAATATCCTTGCCCTCGGTATCTTTCGGATGGGCCTTACCGGCAAAAATAAACTGTATCGGTCGATTCTGATCAGTGAGAAGTTTTATAAGCCGGCGAGGGTCCTTAAGTAACAGATTGCCCCTTTTATAGCCGGCAAATCTTCTGGCAAAACCAATGGTGAGCGCCTCGGGATCGAGGACTTCCTCGGCGTGATTTAATTCAGTATGGTATGTACCTCTGCGCTGCATCTGAGCCTTAAGGCGGTTGCGGGCAAAAACAATCAACTGCTCTTTACATCGCTGGTGCACTCTCCAGAATTCTTCGTCGGGAATTTGGTTGACTGATTCCCAAAGCGACTTATCCATGGCTTCATCAGCCCAGTTCAGGCCAAGAAACCTCTCGTATAAGGAATCAATCTCATCCGAAACCCAGTTCTTAATATGTATACCGTTTGTGATTGAAATTATGGGTACTTCATTACGCGGTATCCCCGGCCAAAGGCTGCCCCATATTCCCCGTGATATCTGGCCATGTAATTTGCTTACGCCGTTCGTACAACCGCTCAGCCGTAAAGCCAGAATCGGCATCTTGAACGGCTCGCTGTCGTCGTCGGGAAGTATTCTGCCCAATCCCAGGAACCGATTTCGATTTATGCCAAGCTTGGGGAAATAACCGCCGAAATATTTATCCATAAGTTCAACACGAAATTCGTCGAGCCCTGCTTTTACAGGTGTATGTATTGTAAAAACGTTGCCTGATTTTGTAGCCTCGACCGCCTCATCAAAAGTCATATTTTCAGAAGTTCGCAATTCCCGGATTCGCTCCAATGCCATAAAAGCAGCGTGTCCTTCGTTCATATGACAAACCGTCGGTATAATATCCATTGCCGTCAGAGCTTTTAAGCCGCCAATGCCCAGCATAATCTCCTGGCGAATTCTTAACTCCCGATCTCCGCCATAAAGACTGCTGGTAATCATACGGTCTATCGGGGAGTTTGCGTGCACGTTCGTATCCAGCAGATATAATTTCACCCTGCCGATAGAAACGCACCATATCTGAGCAATTACGCATCTGCCGGGATATTCAACACTGATAGTCAAAGGCCGACCGCTTTCTTTGCGAACAAGTTCTATCGGCATGTTATAGAAATCATTCTCGACATATATCTCCTGCTGCCAACCGTCGATATTCAAATATTGACGGAAATAACCTTTCTGGTACAACAGACCGACACCCACTAACGGAACACCGAGGTCGGAAGCGCTCTTTAAATGGTCGCCGGCTAAGATTCCCAAACCACCGGCATAGATAGGCAGGCATTCATGGATTCCAAATTCTGCACTAAAATATGCAATCGTAGGATTGTCGCATTTTGAGCATACATTTTCATACCATGTAGGTTTCTCAAAATATGATTTAAGCTTTTCATTAGCCCGCTGTAATTGGCCTAAAAAACCTTGATTTTCAGCTAATTCATCCAATTTTGCCTGCGAAACACTGCCCAGCATTTTGACAGGATTATGGCCGGAGGCCGACCATAAATTGCTGTCAATACGCTTAAAGAGCTCTAAGAACTCAGGATTCCACGACCAAAACATATTCCTGGCGATAATATCGAGGTCTTTCAAGATATCCGGCAGTGTGGGCAAAACTGTGAAGCTTCGGACTGTAGGCATTTCCTGGCCTCCATAATACAAATCATTTAAAAAAATAATCACCTAAGCCAGAGAGAGACTCCCCCTAAGCTTTTATATGATTTTAATCGACAAATCTTTTCTTCAGCTTAACCGGAAAAATCAAAGCTACAGGTAAGTTTAAGAAGGTTTTATGCGTCCTATAACACATTGCCGATTGAATAGGATTAAAAAGAATGGCATCCGCGGTATTCTGATGGTCTGAAATAAACCGACGTGATACAGCGATTCATACATTAAACTCGGCACAACATCCATATCAGCATAGTGATGTGCCGTTTTTGTCGCTAAAAACAAATAAAAAAGGCCTGACGATACACATACAGGCCTTTTATAAGTTGCATGGCCATCCTCCACGAGTGCCGTAAGAAAGCGTTTGAAAAGAACCCATTACTACCAAGTGGGCAATCGTTACTTGTGTCCGAAAGTCCTATCGAGTAGGCTTTTCCGATCCATCAAGGCCTGATTTCCCTGAGTACGGGTATCGGTTCTTTCAAATCCAGTCTTTCTATACGAACACCGCAGGGGTTAGCCCGCAACAATAGTTTATACCAAATCCAAAGACTAAAGTCAATAAAATACCAGAAAATTTCAGGCGATTATTAAAGCTTCATATTTTCTTCTATTTAGATTTTCGACTCGGTGGCTTGTTTTTCTGTAGTCAATTTCCGCTCAAAAACAAATTAGACGCACTTTTATATTTGCAACTAATTAAAAGGCTCGCAGCCAACGATTTGAATATGAAAAGATTCACCAACCCTGCTGCTGATCATTGTTATCACTATAGCGCAGTGCAAGTCATACAGTACGCAGTTCTGCCGCGACGGTTTCGGCCAGGCTCCGGACAATGTCGGCTTCGAAGCCGTCAACAGTCTCGTGGGTTAATGTGCCGTCCTCGTCTCTGAACCGAAGCGAAAGCGTGACGCTTTTACTGCCGGAGGGGATGCCTTTCCCACGGTATATTCCGACAAACCGGATGTCTTCAAGCTCGCCGGAGGCCTTGCTCTTGATCGCCTTGATAATATCAGCCCAGCGAATTTCTTCGCCTACGATAATCGAAAGGTCACGCTCTATCGCAGGGAATCTCGGAATCGGCCTGACTTTTACGGTGCCGCCGGCAAGAGACATAAGCTGCTCAAAATCCAACTCCGCAGCGCAAGATGAGATGTCTTTAAAATCGAGCTTTTGCCTAACCGCCTGCGATACAATCCCCGCGGTGCCAATTAGCTGGGAGTTAAGCAGGATATTGGCTCCAGCCTGAGCCCAG
>Ga0265594_1003625_pt1 | contig 10176 bp, 16 predicted proteins | sample saktaG_11_FD_190147 | JGI IMG/M metagenome (GOLD analysis project Ga0265594, IMG submission 190147) | Saline water microbial communities from Sakinaw Lake, British Columbia, Canada - sak_2011_5_24_80m | ecosystem: Environmental > Aquatic > Non-marine Saline and Alkaline > Saline ... | reverse complement strand
GTAGAAACGCCAACCTTATCTCCCTTTACAATGGCCGCATGACCATAACAGAGCGGAACGGAGATATTTTCGCCATCTCTATACCTGTTAACTGTCGTTTTAATACTCGTAAGGTAACTTGAATCACTCACGTAGTTTGCTGGTACAATTGGATCAAGCGTCGATTTGAGCGTATATCCAATCGGACGATCAGTTTTTTCAGCGTGCTTAATCCACATATTACCATCTGCATCATTTGCATGGGATGTATCGAAGATTATCGCTGTACCACCAAAGTAAACCTTGCTAGCGATGTAAAAGGCCATGCCAATTGCATCATTTACAAGACCACCATTAGTGATCATATCATCATTTCCTGTAGGCATTACCATATTATTTTACCTCATACCGAAAACATTTTCATGTATTTCTCAGAATTAAGACCCAATTCGATCATATTTTCCTTAAATAAGTCCTGTTGTGTCTTCTCTTTTGAACCCTTATTTCCAATACCTTTGGGAACACCGGACATGGAAGAATTCTTTATGGTTGAGATTCTGATCTTTGCAAGCATGCCCTCAAGAAGGTCAATTGCCTTCAGTTTTGGCAAGTCTTTAACTATACTAGATGGGTCTTCGATACCCAGTTCTGTTAACTGATTTGATATTTCAGTCAGTTTTTCATCCAGGAAACGGTCAGTGATAACACGCTGCGATTCGAGTTCCGCTCTGAGCTCTGCACTAGCATGGTCAGATTCGGTCTTATCTACATCAGTTTCCTTTACTTTGATCTCGGCACCCTGGGTGTTCTGACCCACCTTAGAAACTGCGTCATCGATCATAGTTTTCAGAGACGGCAAGAGATTTTCTGCTGTTTTCTTCACAATAGCATCATAATCAATTTGCTGTTCCTGGTTTGCATCAATATCTTCTGATGAATCCATAATATCACCAGAACTACCACTATCTAATTTATTTGTCATTTTAGCTCCTTTATCTGGAGACGAAAACTTTTCTGCAACACAAAACAGATCATTGCCATCGATTGCACCATCCGGCACAAAGCAAATTGCATCAATTATACGATCAACAATTTTACCGTCACTATCTTTTATCGTAGTGATTTCAGGCGAAATTTTGTTGTAACCACCAGCAATAAGCTTCTGAGCTTTCTGGTCAAAAACAAATCCATTGTGTGCAATCTCATTTTCATCATCAGATATACCTACTCTGAATGCGTACCCAACAACAGTTCTTTTGTCAATTCCCGAACCATGCATATCAACATGAATTGGTATCGGTTCATTAATGTTATTATGAATCAGACGGATGTCTCTCTTATCAAATGTAGATTGGTACAATTTACCATGGTCATCTCGATTATCACCCTGATAAGTTCCAACTTTGATAATAGTACCCGCTGTCTTGAAAACATCTTTTTGTTTCCATTTTAATGTCATAACATCTATTAAACCGATATGATATTCCCACCATATCAATTTATAATAAAAAAAGAAGAATTTTTAACTATACTTTTGTAGATTTCTCTGCCTTACTCATACCAGGACTAGTAGGTCTTTGATTCCTGGATGTTGATGTATCCGGATATATACTCTCATTTTCCCCAACCTTATAAGTTCCATCGGGTTCTATATCACGTCCCTTTCTAACAATCTTGTTATATTGATCAGGTTTTAACGTGGAGTGACCAGTTGGTTTCCTGCATTCGTCATATGTATAAATTTCTCCACCAGCCATAGCAACTGACTTCTTTACCTTATCAATCTCTGTTGCAGCAAGCGCAAAATCAATGTTGGTCTGTAAATAGTCAACTGGGAAATTCTTACCTGGATATAATAATGCCAATCGTTTTCTTGTATTCTCAAGTATTGGTTTCATTACCTTCCTTGTGATCTCCACGATCTTAGCTTCCATATAGTTAGATATGAGAAGCTCTGAAGCATATGAACTATCAGAAGTTCCGGTAACCACAGACTTTGGAATGTTCATCGCGCTCCAAATCTGTGTATTAATTTGTTCCAATAGATCATTCGGTTGCATGTAACCAGCAGTGGAATGTTCAATAGGAACTATTTCCACACCATCTGTAGTAATTATATGTTGATCTGGAGTTTTTGAAGCAATATTATTAGCATAATTAGTACAATCTAATTCTGCAGCTGCAGATGCCGAAGCCATCCTTTCATCCATATCACCAATAGGAAACTTATCAAGAGAATACATCAACGAGCTCAATTTATGATGATCTACAGGTACATTAGCCCATCTCCACATCGAATCTATAGATTTGATTATTCTGGAATTCCATACAGGTATAATAGCCCGCTGACATGGACTTGTTGCATATAACCCATATGTTTTCCTTACAAACCTGTCATTAACATAAATAGGAGTATCTCTTATCCTAACAATATAACATTCATCAATGGGATATACTTTCTGAAGATTTGGAACTCCTTCATCAACCACAATATAATTACATTCAGTAATGGCCATATTCTCAAGATCTTCGGAATTACCACTAATCCTGTCAAGATTATCTAGTAACGTAACTTTTTGGTTTGGTAGAATATAGAGTTTTAATGTATCCGGATCCTCCCATATGTAGAAATTTCCAAATAACTGTATTAACTCTCCATATACCCTGACAATCTCATCTACATCATACAATATCCGGAGATAATTTGCAGCATTCTTCATGTCTACCAGTATATCCATCTCTGGTTTATCTCCAGAAGGAAGATAAATCTCATCCGGATCTATAAAATCGAATCCCATGAATGCCTGACCAACCATAGTACCTATTTTATCTACAGCAGAACCAACCTCAGATTCCCATATATACATCTGAGTAAAAATCTCTTCTTCCGGAATAGTGATCCAATCAGATGTCATACCAAGCAAGAACTTGGTGTAATCATTAGAAGTGACATTTGCTGTAGAAGTAGATACAGGTTTTATATTATCACGTAACGAAAAACCAGAAGAAAATACTTCCTGTATCTTCTTTAAACCACCTCGAATACCCATGAAAACAGATTAGTAAAACCCACCATATATAATTATTATTTAGTACAATGGAGAATGTGGAAGTTGTATACAAAATAAATATAACCTATTGCGTACAACATAGTTGTGCCCAACAAACAACATTGGTTCCAACCAGGTAGTTTTCCTGGTTTTTTCCTTTGTTAAGTCCGTCGTTGTTAGTCACTATCCTCTATTATACCTTGCGAATTTTACTCCGGCATATCGTGGTGCCACTTCTTCGAGTTCGTTTATTCCTTCCACTAAATACCACAGTGCATTAGCCACACAATCTGACATATCCTTGTGTTTATCCCATAAGTGATTAACTGTTGGTCTTCCGGCCTTTGATTCGGAAACTACAAGCATATCAGCTTCCTCTTTTAACTCATCATCCCAACATACCTGCATTGGATATTCTGCTTGTGGGCTCTGGTAAGATCTCCACCTATCATAATCTTCTTTGCCAACAATGTGTTTTACGGCCACTATTCCATGCTTCTTATGTACCTGTTCAATGATCTCCGGGAACATCCAGGCATCAAAAACGAATGATGACACGTTACATCTTGGAATGGCCTCGCGGATGAACTTCAAAACATCAGACGGCATGATATATGGATCTCCTTCTAACTTCCTGAAGTAGTACACCCCGTCGATGACGACGTTGCCGTGTGACCTCTTATATCCCGTGGCTACACCAAACTTATCCGATGTTACTGCTGGATCAATGGTCATTACATGAGGATAATGTTCAGCTGGTCTACAACCGTCGCGCAATATATTGGCAATCCGTGCATCCATATAGATGCCTTCAGGGAATTGCACCCCACCAGCAAGTTCCGGTCTGCACCCGTAGTCACGCCATAGTGTAACCAGGTCATCCTTATACTGTTCAAATAGAACTTTTTTTGAGAATTCCGGATTGGGATTTAAATCCCAGGTTGGACCTATTAATCCAACAGAATCTGTATTAGCAAGTCCATACGTCTCTTCTGCCTTAAGTGCTCGTTTTGCCAGGGTCATTATAGGACCGGATGTCGTCTTTGGTGATGAGATGACCATCATTTTGCCATCAATACCAAGAGTATCACGGGATTTAGACATCCTGGTGTAAATTTCCCAACCAGACCGTTTTGACTTGGTCTCCTCAAAGTAGTCAATCTCGTCAATACCGACGAAAAAGTTTGTACGACCAACAGCCGTATTAATCCATGACCCAAGAACCTGTGCATGGATATGTTTTGCTTCGTAATCTATCCTGCCGTTCTTAAACTTGAAGTCAAACCACTGGTTTAACCATTCATTTTCCTCCATTGTGGATGACATGTTGGCAAATATACCATCAAGCGCCAGTTTCTCTGATGTTGCCATCATAGTCAGGAATAATTTCTGAGATGATTGTAATTTGTAGTATTTTTGGGGATGTGGCAAGCGGGCAATGTCGAAATACGAGAATGATCCAATAATGGATGCCAACATGGTTTTGCCAGACCGCTGACCAGCACAAAGATAAATATTTCGTATCTTTTTAGCAGATGGATCATATTTGTGCCGGTATAAAGTCCGAAGGTAGTGCTCCTGCCACGGATATAACACTTCGAATCCAAGAATCGTTCTGGCAAACCATACCGGATCACGAGACCCACGAACCATTCCACTCATATAATCAGTGAAATCCTTACCATCCAGATGTTCACCAGGCTTCAACAGGGTTTCGCCACTGGTGCATTCTAATTCCATAGATAATGTCATGTTGTCAGGGCCTTCTGCTCCACGGCATGCAGAATTTTATCCTGACATTCCGGACACAACTCCATCATGACCGTATCTGTTAACATCTTGTATTGCCTTTTTAGTTCGATAAGTTGGAAATCTGCCTGTCCCTGATTTAATTTGCCATCCAATTCACCAATCAGTTTTAAGGCACTGCGTATCTCCTTGGATATGGAGAGCGCAGCATCTATGGCATTTCGATCTACATCGTCCCTAACGACGATTTCATCAAACCATATTTCGATTATTTGGATGAGTTTAAGGAGTTTATTGCGGATATAATCCGGGTTATCAGGACTCATTTCCCCCTCGGCATCAAAATGATTATAAACGTGATCATTTACCTGTTCGGGAGTCATACCAAACGCCGTAGCGCACTCCAGAGAACTTCTGCGATTATTGATGATTAGCCGAACCCATGACATAGATCTCACGGGATTCTGACACATTGGACAGTGTTCATCATACATAGTAGAAAATAGGGCAGTTCACTTAATTTAGAGTTTTTGGAACCGGGTAATGTAATAAAATAGAGAGAAAAAAGTTACTTTCTGGACTTTTTAATAGGTCGCTTACCTGGTTTTCCCACACCCGATGGCTTACGTTTAGAGATTGTCCGGGATCCGGATTGCTGCTGTGCCATACAATTAAGTTGGCATTTACGTTATTTAGATGTGTTGGGCATTTACTTGTGCCGAGGAGGGGTAGCAGACGATCGTGTGGATTTGGTAGCTCTTTTATGAAGTTTTAGTTGTCTTTCCTCAACCGATTTTTCGTCAGAAGGTTGCTGGTTCATATACAATAGTTAGCGGCTGGTAAGTTAAGGATTGTGCCCCGGATAAACTAAATAAACCCCGATTTGATAAATAAAATTAAATGGTGGTGGAGAAAGTGGAAGTAGGATAGCAAAATGAGAAAAAAATTTTTGGCAGGCATTATGGAGAAAGTGGAAGTAGGATGGTAAAATTGATGATTGATTTATTGTGGAGGATCAGTGAGGATATGGGTGTATATAGATTACATTTTTTCTTCCGCATATACTTGTATTGCTCACAGGAGAATGAAAATGAAAACGACAACACAGAAAGTAATGACATGGGCAGAGTGTGTCCATGAGCACAATTGCCTGAACCCTGAAGGTATCATGGCATTCAAGGTAATAGAAAGAACACCACAGTCTGGTGTATCAACTAAGTATTTCTCATATTATGAGGATTACGTCGAGTATCTATTACCCAGATTAGCTGGTGATACCGTAATGAGACATGGTCCAACATGCCTCTTAATGAGGATGTAATAACTCACACCATTTTTAGATGTAGTCTTCAATGACAATGTGAGTATCCCCATTAGCATTAGTCTAGTGGGTAGGAGAGAAACATGAGACAAAAGGCAAATGCCGTGCCAGATGGGTATCTGGTAATCAAATCACCACCACGTGGTGACAATGAGATACCTAAGATGAGAGCGTTACCTGCAGCATATCTGGAGTATGAGAAATCCAGAGTACTGCTCGATAAGGTAAAAACTTCTAAGAAGGGTTATGTAACCCTGAAGGAGGCTTACAGAGCACTAGGACTATCAAGAGTGATAGATCCTAATGGAGTCTACACACCCAGTGTAGAGAGGCTAGTAGAGCAACACCCTCTTGACCTAATCATCGTAGGTAAAAGAGTGTATGAAAACACAGTGGTATAATACACCACATTATACAATGTTTAACAGATGCAGTCATCAGACCATATATAGTAGTTACCATGGGATGACAACTAGGTTTCATAGGTAACTCAATGAGCGTGATACCAGGCAGATCTATACCAAAACAACAGTATAGATATTCTGGTTTACGTTCTGGAGACCGCACACTATAGGTGTATAGTTCAATCTAATGCGGTCCTTCTCCCCCTAGTGCATGTGGCTAGGGTAGGAGATGAAAACAATGAACAAACAAACAACACTGCTCAAGGCCATTAGTATGGCCAGAGATCTTGGTCTGAAGGAAATACATGCCGTAGTGGTTGGTGTGTTTATGACATTACGATTTGGTGATGTCGCAAGAGGTTATTTTGAGGAATGGGTGGAGAGATACCAAAAAGGAACTCACCTATATTACTCTGATGCAGAGACAACAGAGGCATGGATAAGTGCGACCTCTATGGTGTATACCCTGAAATCCGTAGATATGGTCATGGAGGCGATGTGCTATGATTAAGCGTAGGCTTATAGCAAGACACAATCACAGCCTTGCAGTAGCAATGAAGGCTGTATATCAAGACTCCATTGATATTGGCACACCTGGTAAGGGTGGTGCTATAAAAGTCTATGGTGATACCGGTGATCCAGATGATTATCAACGTAGGATTGATAATGCAGTGGCCTTACTCAAATACACTAGATCACAACTGGTGGATTAAAAATGTATCCATCATACGATGATATGTTTAAGTTTCACAACTCTGCTGAAGCAGAGGACTTTGTTGAACAAAGGATGCTAAAGATGGCATCTATCATAGATGAGTATGCTGGCGAGATCTTTATACCAGAAACAGTAGATGAAGCTAGGTGTTTGCATTATAACCTGGAGAGGTTTGCATCCAGGATAGGTGATCTGATAGACCTCCAACTGGAGGAGGCAGATTCAATGATGTGTGAGGATACTGAACCCTCACCATTCGACTAATCTTTTTTCCCTGATAGGGTACTAGTTGAGACTAGTATCCCAGGAGATGAAACCAAATGAACAAGCAAACAATTGACCTTAATATAGGTCAGTTAAATGAGGTAATTAGAGTATTAGAAGTTGCTAAATCATTAGTTAAAGATGAAAACAATAGAGATACTCTAACTCAATTAATCAAGGTCACTGACCTGGTTAATAAGACAACAGAATCGGTTTCCGTTCTCATCAAAGTAATAGTTGATGAGAGATAACCACTTTTTTTAATCCCGGATTGCATGGGAAGTAACTGTCTCATGCACGGAGATGAAACATGAAGATCACAAAGCAATCTAAGAGCATAGCGGATATGCTAACAATTGGACTAATCATCATTAGCATTAGTTCGTTTGTGCTGTCATATCATGCACTGGTGTTAATGGCTGTTAACCATGGTATGCCACTATGGTTAGCATGGTTATGGCCTCTATGCCTTGACCTGTTCATGATAGTAAGTTGTTTGGCTGTTATACGATTTAGCGTATTGAAACAACCAACTACCTATCCTTGGTCGCTGGTGCTATTAACCATGATAGCATCAGTTGGATTCAATATTGCATCAGTATATCACACTGATTCAGTATTAACCATGACCATGTATGCAGTGCCTCCAGTAACTGTATTCCTGGCACTGGAATTACTAATCATGACTATAAAAGCAGAACAGGCAATAATAAGAAGACCAGTACGACGCAAGGTCCCTGTAAAGAAAATACCAGTAGTAGTTAAGGAGACTACTGATGTTTAAACCAGGCAATAGGGTGGTGTCTGGCTACATAGACACTCTAAATTGGCATGGAGTGGTTAGCACTCCACCATTTAAATTGTACGGAAGTACAAAGCATTGGAATAGGCATTTTGCATGGGTGAAATGGGACAATGGAACAGAAAGTAGTGAGTTAACTCGATATCTCACTCTGGAAGAATAATTCTATCTTTTTTTTGGAAGTAGAGTTCGATCTCAATAGAATTATCCATCCTCATGGTGACAGCATGAGGTATGGAGAAAACAAATGAAACCGTATTCAGCATCTATAAAGGGACTTGTAAATGGCGAACCTGCTACCATTACCTGTAACATAGATACGAGAACACCAACCCATAAACAGCACAATTACGAGACCCTGGAAGTAGTTACAGAACCATATTACAGAGTGTCAATCTGTGGTTATATGAAGAATGAAAGTGGACAGATAAACATGTCCTATGGTGCAGATGATGGTTCTGACAATCTAAAGTTGATATTTCTGGTATGGGATTATTTCCATCTTAATGATCTCAAGGCTGGAACAAAGAAACAGGGAGAAATCATTGGATGCAAAATGGGTTATGATGAAGCATGTATCTTACTGGAAGAGCACGACCTGTATATAGACAGGGGATATGCCTATGGAAATGAATGGTTAATTCATCTTCTGACAGACGAAGAGATTGTCTATTTGAAAGGTCTCTTCAAGCAAGTGTAATTTACACAACCTATTCTTTTTAGAAGTATAGTTCAATCTACAATAGGGTATCTGCCCCTAGGTAACACTAGGGAGCAGGAAACACGAACATGGAACAAGAACAAGTGGAGTTTACAACAAAACTCAATCTATTAGATGCAGTTCTGGAAATCGAACACACAGGAAAGTATAGAATTTTCAGAGATGATGCATTTGGCAAGAAAGATGCACAGCACTGGCTAGAAGATAATGCTGTTCACTTCGATATCAATGATGAAGCCGAGACTCTGGAGATTGTTATTCATCTGGAGAATACCACAGATTATTTCTGTATAGACCTTGGAAACGAATGTAACGATATCATAGTTAATACGATGTATCAGTACTTCAAGAAGGAAAATACTCTAATCAAGTTTATGGAAATTATGGTTGATGATATATGTAAACAATCCCAGGATGTACAAAATGGCTAGATATCTACGATGTGGATCCAAAGTGGTTAGCACTACAAAGAGTGGAATCGTTGTTGAGAATCCATATCCAACTAGATGTGATCCAACAAGATGGGTACTTGTTAGATGGGATGATGGGATTTATTCATTTAGTCTTAGATCTGAGTTATGTAGACCATCTGATCTCTATAGATGTCCATGCTGTAAGAACATGACATCATTTAGATCACCTATTTTATCTTCTCCGGAAGGACCTGGATGTTCATACTGTTATGAATACACATGTCCGGTCTGCGATTATACGCATTATGTTCCTACTCATATGGAACAACCATTCCAGTAACCTATTTTTTCCCATAAAGCATACAGGGTCACTCCTGTATGCGTGGAGAAGAACATGAAATACACATGGTGTGAAAACTATGATCATAGAATTTACCTCATCTCAAGAGGTAAAACTATCCGGTTACGAGAATTGAAAGCAATCCATCGTATACCATTCAAGAGAGACTCATCTCATTACAAGTATAAAGCTGAATGGAATAAGAGATATGATAGAGTAACCGAAGAGATGATTGAAGATGCAGGAGAAATGGATGCGGGATACCCATTCTGTATATGGGATACGTTAAAGTATAACAATTCATTTCACCATTACCCCATGATTACTCATCTATTACCTTAACTCACTCTTTTTTAGAAGTATAGTTCAATCTAACGTGAGTTATCCACCCCTAGTGTAAAAGCTAGGGTGGAGAAAA
>Ga0265594_1003623_pt1 | contig 10177 bp, 9 predicted proteins | sample saktaG_11_FD_190147 | JGI IMG/M metagenome (GOLD analysis project Ga0265594, IMG submission 190147) | Saline water microbial communities from Sakinaw Lake, British Columbia, Canada - sak_2011_5_24_80m | ecosystem: Environmental > Aquatic > Non-marine Saline and Alkaline > Saline ... | reverse complement strand
AAAACCAGAACAATATATTGGCAAACTGATTAAGGTAAAGATTACTGATGCTATTCCATGGGGCATCAAGGGCGAATTCCACCAAACTTAAGAAAGAAATTTCTTGAGTAGTTTTTGAGCAAGGTCTGGATTTGCTTTGCCTCGTGATTTTGCCATTATTTTGCCAAGTAAAAACTGAGAAGAATTTTCTTTTCCTGAGTGAAAGTCAGCAACTGCTTTTTCATTTTCTTTTAAAACTTGTTTCATTATCTCCCCTACTTCCAACTCATCACTTGTCTGTAATAAATTTTTTTCTTCAGCAATTTGTGATGGATCTCCTCCAGAATAAAGCATTTCTTTTAAAATATCTTTTGCCACTTTACTTGAAATCTTGTCTTGAAAAATCATAGTTATCAATTCTGCAAAGTTTTCTGGCGTTATCATATTTTTCTGTGCATTGCTTAACAATCCAAGCAAATCCGTAGTTAAATAATTAAAACAAAGTTTGGTCATATTCTGTAAATCATTCCTTTGCAATCGGGATGGCAACTCAGAAATAACTTTTTCAAAATATTCGCCTACCCATTTATTCTGAGTTAAAATATCTGCCTGTTTTTCTGATAAACCATATTCTATTGCTAATCTCGTTCTTTTTTGCCATGGCAATTCAGGAATATCAGCCCTTATTTTGTCTAAATAACTCTGGGTGAATTCCAAAAAAGGCAGATCCGGCTCTGGAAAGTAACGATAATCATCAGCTGTTTCCTTGATTCTTTGCAAAACAGTTTCTTGCTTTGCGCTATCCCATCCTCGTGTCTGCTGGCTAATTTTTTTACCTTTTTCTAAAATGCTTTTCTGTCTTGCGATTTCGAAAACTATGCTTCTCTCTACCGCTCTAAAAGAATTAATATTTTTTAACTCAGCTCTAACGCCTAACTCCCCTTGTTTCTGAGACACAGAAACAGATGGCTCAATCCTCATTTGCCCTTTTTCCATGTCTGCACCAGAAACATCTAAATATCTTAGTAAAAGTCGAAGTTCTTGAGCAAACTTTTTTGCTTCTTGAGCTGTTTTAATATCCGGCTCTGTCACTAATTCCATTAATGGCACTCCTGCACGATTACAATCCACCAAAGAAAAATCGCCATTTGCATCATGGCTTAATCTACAAGTATCTTCTTCTAAATGAATTTCTCTAATCCTTATTTTCCTATTATTCACCATTAGAAAACCATTTTTACATAAAGGAGAATAAAGTTGAGAAATTTGATATCCTTTTGGCAAATCAGGATAAAAATAGTTTTTGCGGTCAAAAAAAGATTTTTCTGAAATATCACAATCCAATGCTAAACCAACTTTAATAACTCTTTTTATCGCTTCTCCATTTATTACGGGTAGCGTTCCTGGATGTCCCAAACAAATAGGACAAACATTTATATTCGAAGTTTTCTCATTTGAATCATTAGCACAACCACAAAACATCTTGGATTTTGTACTCAATTCTACATGCACCTCTAGTCCTATAGCTGGAAACATAAAAAATTTATTTATTCTTGATATTTCTTTCCTGCATCCTCCATAATCTGAATGCTTGAGCTAGTCCCTATAATATCTGCCCCGGCATCTATCATCATTTTAAAATCATCAAATGTTCTCACCTTCCCAGCTGCCTTGATTAACAATCCTGGAGCAGAATCCCTCATTAATTTTAAATGCCTTGCTTTTTCAAGAAGCTCGAAATGATCTAGTGGGTCTGCGAAAGTTGATGTTTTAACGCAAATGGCATTTGCTTCCTTAACTAAGCTTGATGCTTTTTTAATTTCACTGTCAGTAAGATATCCAGAACCAATAATCACTTTTGTCGGCAAAATTTGGCAAATCCTTCGCAAATCATTCAAAATATTAGCATAGCGCCCATATTTCATATCAACTATATTCATAACAATGTCAATTTGATTAGATCCATTTTCCTTTGCCTTCTCGCAAATCTTTGCTCTTTCTGAATGAATTTTCAGACCCATTGGAGCATCAACTAATGTTGTAAGTTTAACATTTGTTTCTTTAAGCTCTTGGCTAGCTATTTTAACCCATTCAGGGTTAACACATACTCCGTTAAAACCAAAATATTTTGCTTCCTGGCAAGTTTTAATAATGTCTTTTTTACTTGCTTCTGGGCTTATATTGGTATGGTCAATATATTGCGCTGGATTAGTAATTTCTCTCATAATTTTAAAATTAATTGTTTATTAAAATAAATTTTTTGGTAAGAATTTTTAAGTATATGCCTACTTTTCTTATATCATCTGTTTTTATACTACTATAATCTATTGAAATTGAAAAGCCAGCCGCTTTGCGGCTGGCTTCTTTATTTTTAAATAAAGGTAGTTAACCTTTTCTAGGAAAAAGGATCACCTCCTTTAGTTTTTATGGTCACCAGGCACCTCGTGACAGGCGCGACACCTGGCCTCGTAACCTTCATTTTCCCCTCCAACCAGAATGAGGGGTCCTTCCTGCCACGGCACTGGCTTGCCATTTATCAGAAGCTGCGTCCGCGAGGCATCAGCACCACAGACTACGCAGATTGCGTGGAGAGTGGTCACATGGTCTGCTCGCGCCATTAACTGTGGCATTGGACCAAATGGCCGAGCCAGAGCGTCTATGTTCAACCCTACGGCAATGACACGAACACCGCGATTAGCTATTTCTTCGCAAACATCGACTAGTCCTCCCGCAAAGAACTGTGCTTCATCGATGCCCACAACTGTGGTCTCCGCATTCAGGAGATCTAAAATCTCTCCTGGATTATCCCTGTCTAAAGGGATTGCTTCACATTTTGATCCATCATGCGAAGCCACAATACCATAGCCATATCTTGAATCCATGGCTACCGTGAAAACCTGAGCAACTTGATTAGCAAATTGTGTACGCCTTAGCCGACGGAGAAGTTCTTCGGTTTTGCCAGAGAACATTCCTCCGCAAATTATCTCTACCCGTCCTAACATTGTTTTTCTCCTTCCTATGTTTATTCCAAAGAACTACAAAAAAAGCGTAATTACCTCATTTGACTGGTTAAATAATCGCAATAAAAACCTGACTTGTCAATAAAAAAACTCCATCTTAGGTTAAACAAAATCTTATATCATCTGTTTTTACCACTATAATCTATTGAAATTGAAAAGCCAGCCGCAAAAGCGGCTGGCCTTAAGTTTTTCTCATCCTTGGATATAGGGCGTCCCCTCCTTTAACGCCTGGATAAGCTTTTGCTGTTCCTGTCCAAGATAGCGGATGTGTTGACGAGCAAGCCAAGGCATTGTGTCAACAACCCAGCCAATCAAGGCTGAAGGATCTGTATACTCCATTTCCAGAACAACCTGATCTCCTTCGGCGTTAGTGATGGTCATTCTTACCTGACCATCACTAATTTTGAATATGAAGTTACCAGCCGGATCGGGATGAAACTTCCATTCAGGCCCAAAATCTTCTGGAACGCTGCCCCATCTCGCCAAGTTTTCCTGAACTGCTGGAATATGGCGCTCGTAGATTTGGCTATTTTGGGAAAGAACTGAGATATATCCCAATAGGCTGAGGCCAACTTCTTCTGCGACCATTCGGTGTACCCGAATGAGCGAGAGAACGTTAAATGGCCACCCGCTGTACATATCATTGCTTCGGATGACCCATGACGAGCTCAAGACTCCGGATTGAACACAGAAAGTTCCCAATGATACACAAGGCGCATCTTTCAACTCCTTCAAATCTGTTGGATCCAAAAGGACAACAGTTGCCCTTTTAGTATCCTGGGATTTTTTCAGCCGCTGGATCACCTCCTCCAGTTGATTATGGTTTCGCCAGTTTTGCATTCGCTGGCCATAACGATAATCAATTCCCTGTGGTGGGGGTTCGGAAGAAATGAAGTCTTGGTAGTATACCTCAAAATCCTCAGGAGTGAAGTCAAATGGTAAACCAATGACTTCTTCTATTGGAACAGGCATTACTACTTTAACGTCAATGACGTGATTAAGCGTTTCTCCTTTTCGTGTTCGCCGTTCAGAACCGCATCTTGTTAGCAAGTCCTGAATTCGAATCCATGCATCAGCCAAATTCTGCACGGATAGTTGAACAAAACCTCCCCTTGATGGGAAGATCACCCTATCGGGAAGTTCAACAGGCGGGAATGCTACACCCAAACGTATCACATCCCTTTTCGGAAGATCAGAAAGGAATCGCGCAAGATCGGTCATCGGTACTGACCGACCATCAACAAATTCAATTTCCCGACGGAATCGGTTAATTGAGTCGCAATCAATGAGTTGGTCTAGTTTCCAACTCAACCGCGGTACACGATGGTCTGCAACACCTTCTTTCCATAAGGAAAGTATTGCTTCACCAGTCCGTGTGAGGTCATTCCCCCATACCACTATTGTAGTAATATGAGGAAGTTTGCCAAGACCTCGCAGTAACCAACTGATACCCAGTGGGGTACGCAGATTACCAATGGTACTTACACGAGAAAGTCCATGACCGCAACACATTTCATGAACATCATCCAGTAAGTCCCAAAGAACCAAAAGGGCGACGTCACCCTCTTTGTTTTGAATCCTCATCGCAGGAAGACATTCGTCCTCCCACGTTTTAATCTTAGTCATTATCCTTTCCTTTCCAGAACGCTAAGAGTTCCTCTGGTGATGCCGCCGGGGAAGTTAATGGAAAAAACGAAATCTGACACACAGGCAAACCAGCGTGAAGAACCAAGGGGACATTCCCCAGATTCACAAGCTCCAATACCAACCTTCCCTCCCAGTTTGCGTGAACCAGTCCCGCACTCGCAACTTGAAGTCCAAGCTGCGCCCAGTGTGATTTCCCATCAACTATTGCACAGAGGTTATTGGGCATTTTGATATACTCTTTGACAAACCCAACCACCACCTTTCCCGGCCGTAAAACCAGCCTTGATCTAATGAGACGTTTCTCACAACTATGTTTCCTTAAACTCCCCCCAAGGAAACTCTCGAATTGAACTGATAAGTCAACCACTTCTACCGCCCAAAGATTCTCCAAAATTCTATATTCTCCAAGTAGACAGAGATCTACAGACTCCGGATTAAATCTTTGGAGATCGAAGGGTCTTATTACCAGCTCTCCAGCGTGGATGTGTCTTAAGATATCCACATTCGACAAGACAGACATTTTGCACCTCCGTGCTTTGATTTAAAATGAACTAAAAACTATTAGAAAAACATTCCCTGTTTTTCCATATTTCGATTATAGTGCTCAAATTTCCCTATGTCAAACCAATACAAAACCCGGCTGATTTTAATCTAACGCCGGGTTTTGATTTTAAATTCACACCAATATGTGATATTAAAATGACTTTACTCAATTTCCACTCCCATTGCCCTTGCTGTCCCCTCAACAATACTCATCGCTTTCTCAATGTCATCTGTATTTAAGTCAGACAGCTTTTTTTCAGCAATTTCTCGTAATTGAGCGCTAGTAATTTTGCCCACTTTTCTTTGAAGCGGGTTTCCAGAAGCCCTTTCAATATTAGCCGCTCTTTTAATAAACTCAGATGTAAGCGGTTGTTTAGTAATAAAATCAAAAGTCCTATCTTCATACACCGTAATTTCAGCAGGAATAACCCATCCTTTTTGACTCTTGGTTCTGTCATTAAACATCTGGCAGAATTGCTGCATATTTACACCATGTGGGGCCAATATCGGACCTACTGGTGGTGCTGGCGTTGCTGTACCAGCTGGAATTTGTATTTTTATGATTGACTTTATCTTTTTTGCCATTTTAGAATATTAAATTAAAGCTTTTTTATTTGCAGGGAATCTAATTCAACTGGTGTATCGCGTCCAAACATATTTATTGAAACTTTAACCTTTCCCTTCTTCTCGTCTATCTCGGATACTTTGCCATCAAAATCCTTAAAAGGTCCATCAATAATTTTTACGGAATCTCCTGGTCGAAAATCAATTTTATACTCTGGCTCATCAACCCCCATTCTTTTTTGCAAGACATCAATTTCTTTTTTAGAAACAGGAATAGGTGTAATACCTGCTCCAACAAAACCAGTTACATTTGGCGTATTTCTAACAACATACCAAGAATCATCTGTAACAACCATTTCAACTAAAATATAACCTGGATAGATTCTTTCTTCCACAACCTTTCTCTTGTTTTTAGAAATCTTAATCTTTTTTTCCCTCGGCACTATTACATCAAAAATCTTATCTTCCATGCCCATTGATTCTATTCTTTGCTTTAAGTTTTTTGCAACCGCTTCTTCATATCCAGAATACGTATGAACTACATACCAATTTCTTTTTTGGGAAATCTGTTGTTTAGGCACTGCTTTTTATTACCGTTAAGTTTAAGTCAACAGCAATTAAATTAATTAAAAATTTATCTTAAAATCACTTTATTAATAAAAACGCTAAAGCCGAAATCCAATCCACCAAGAAAGATAGCTATTACCGCAGAAATAGCAATAACAATCACAGTATATTTCAGAGATTCGTTAAAACTAGGCCACTCAATTTTTTTAGCTTGAGCAATAACCTCTTTGAAAAAAGTTAAAATACCCTGCAAAAAATTGGTTAATGCCTTAAAAATTTTATTAATTTTTTGGTTTAAATGAAATTTCATCTTTCTAAAAAAGCCCTAAGGGCTTTTACCCTATAATACAAAAATTTTCTAAAATGTCAAACATCTAAGTTCTTCACTCCCTTAGCGTGGATGTTAATAAACTTTTTGCGTGGTATTACCTCAGCCCCCATCAATGTATCAAAAACCCTATCTGCTTCCGCGGTATTTTCAATGTTTACTTTGAGAAGAATTCTATTCTCTGGATTCATAGTTGTCTCCCATAGCTGTTCTGGGTTCATTTCACCAAGACCCTTATATCTCTGAAAATGGATATTCCCCTTCCCCTGTTTCTCCATTTTCTTGACAATTTTTTCCTTCTCTTCTTCTTTATAGGCATATTCTGTATATTTGCCTGATTGTATCTTATACAAAGGCGGTTGGGCAACATAAAGATAGCCTTTATCAATAATCTTTCTAAGATATCTAAAGAAAAAAGTCAAAAGCAATGTCCTAATATGCATGCCATCAACATCAGCATCTGCCATTATGATAACTTTATGGTAGCGTAAACGGCTAATATCAAATTCCTCGCCAATAGAAGTACCTAAAGCAATAACAAGCGATTTAATTTCATTTGAAGCCAAAATTCTATCTAATCTTGCTTTTTCAACATTTAAAATCTTACCTCTCTGAGGCAAAATAGCTTGAAACTTGCGATTTCTCGCCTGTTTAGCCGAACCACCGGCGCTTTGCCCCTCAACAATGTAAATCTCTGATTTTTCTGGACTATGACTAGAACAGTCTGCTAATTTCCCAGGTAATGCTAAAAAACGAGAAATACCTTCTTTAAAAATTGTTTGTCTCGCTTTTTTAGCAGCATTTCTTGCTTTTTGCGCCAAAAAACAACTTTCAATAATCGCTCTGGCATCTTTTTTATTCTGCTCTAAAAAGTCAGTAAAATGTTCAAACACTACTTCAGCAACAACTGCCCTAACTTCTGTATTTCCCAGCTTCTTTTTTGTTTGTCCTTCAAATTGCGGATTTTTTATTTTAACTGACACAATAACTGTAAGACCTTCTCTCACATCCTTGCCAGTCAGAGAATCATCATCATTCTTAAGAATTTTCTCCTTTTTCGCATATTCGTTAACACTTCTGGTTAACGCAGATCTAAGTCCCGTTAAATGAAAACCACCTTCTGGCGTAAAAACATTATTAGCAAAACTCTCTTCAAATGATTCAAACTCTTTTGTATAAAGCAAAGCCGTTTCTACCAGAACATCATTTTTCTTTTCAAAAGCATAGAAAATATTTTGATGGCGAGGTGTTCTTCCCCTGGTAAGATAATGCACATAGGAAATCAAGCCATTTTCAAAATAAAAAGTATAAGACCTTTTATTTTTGTCTCTTTTATCTAAAAAAATAATTTTGATGCCTTTTGTTAAAAATGCTTGCTGGCGTAAAAAATCAAGAATAGTTTTTGGCTTGAATTTTATTTCGTTAAAAATTTCTGGGTCTGGCTCAAAAGTAACAACACTTCCTCTTTTCTTTATTTTTGCGCCTTTTAAAAATTTTGTTTTTGCTTTGCCCCTAGAATATTCTTGAGAATATGATTGATTATTGCGATAAACATCAACTCTAACATATTCAGAAAGCGCGCAAACAGCGGCCAGCCCAACTCCATGCAATCCACCAGTGGTTGCGTATGCCTTGCCTCCAAATTTAGCCCCTGAGTGAAGAGTTGTCATTATGGTTTCTAATGCAGGTTTTTTTGTTTGCTTATGTATATCAATTGGAAAACCCCTGCCGTTATCCTCTACAGAAATACGCTTATTAGATAAAAGCGTAACAGTGATTGTGTTACAAAAACCCATAATTGCTTCATCTATAGCATTGCCGATAACCTCTTTTAAAAGGTGATGAACACCCTCTGGCCCAGTTGAACCAATATACATTCCAGGTCTTTTGCGTATTGGTTCAAGCCCTTTTAATACAAAAATATCCTTAGCTGTATAAGAAGCAACTTTTTCTTTTTCAACCCCTTCCTTAATCGTTGTTTTTCTCTTTGGCATAAATGTATATTAAGTTTCTAATTAGGAATCACTTTCTTACTTCCCATTCCAAGTTTTGCTCTAAAGCCTTAACAATTTTCCCATGAATGGTCTCTATCTCCTTGCTTTCTAATGTTCTGTCTTTTGCCTGGTAAACAATATGAAATGCAAAACTTTTTTTATCTCCATGAAGCTCATCTCCTTGATAAATATCAAATAAGTCAATATCTCGAACCAAACTTCCACCAATTCTATTCATGACATTAAAAACATCAACTACTTTTGTCTCTTTTGGAACCAAAATAGATAAATCACGCATAGCGCTAGGATATGGCGAAATCAATTGGTATTCATGCTCTTCTGATACTAACTTTTGCAAAGTGTCAAAATCAATATCAAATAAAACAACATCCCCTGTTATATCTAATTTTTTCAAGATTTTTGGCGATATTTGTCCCAAAAAGCCAACTTCTTTGTCATTAACTTTGATTTCCGCACTTTTGCCGATATCCCAAACACAGATCTTTGTCTGCTCCGGAGTTGGCTCATATTCATCGTACCAAACATTAGTAATGCCCATCTTATTTAGCAAGTCATCAATAACACCCTTAAGTTCATAAAACGACTGGTTTCCATCCTTGGTCCTTGCAATTAATCCCGATAAAAATCTTTGTTCTATAACCGCCAACCCATTGCCCTGAACCACTGTCTGTGGTTTTGATTTTTGTTTTCGAAGATTTGTAGCTCTGCTAAATATTTTGCCCATCTCAAAAATCTTGAATTCACTGAAATAGTTAAAATTAGTTTTAACATTTCTCATTAAGTTCGGCACCAAACTTGGACATAAGTATTGTTGGTTTGAACTTAAAGGATTTTCAATTTCTAAGAGCTTATCTATTTCGTAGCCAAAAATCTTTGCCTGGGCCTCACTAATAAAAGAATAATTTAAAACTTCAGAAAATCTATTTTCTCGCAAGATATCTTTGGAAAACTCTTCCCAAAAAATGTTCATATTTTTTTCAGGAGGAATTAGACATATTTTGGGAGCAGCAACAGGGATTTTCTCATAGCCATAAATACGGCCTATTTCTTCTATTAAGTCCTCTGGAATAGAGATATCCAATCGAAATGTTGGCACTTCCACATTTATTTTCCCTGATACTGTTTTAGACGCAATAAGTTTAAATCCTAATTTAGTAAGAATATTTTTTATTTGTTTTAAAGGAATCTTTTCACCTAATAATTTTTCAATATTATCTATGTCTAAAAATATCTTTTTTGGCTTAATTTTTTCTGGATAGAAATCAACTATGCCTTGCGCTATTTTTCCACTTGCTAGCTCCTGAATCAACTTAGCTGCTCTATTAATCGCAGGTTCTGTAAGGTTAGCATCAATTCCATGTTCAAACCTCCATGAAGCATCTGTTTTTAATTTTAAAAATTGTGACGCCTTTCTAATAATCACTGGATTAAAATTGGCCGACTCCAGAACAATGGTCTTTGTTTGACTGTCAACGCCAGGCCCCTTGCCTCCTTTAATACCTGCAAGAGCAATA
>Ga0265594_1003621_pt1 | contig 10182 bp, 8 predicted proteins | sample saktaG_11_FD_190147 | JGI IMG/M metagenome (GOLD analysis project Ga0265594, IMG submission 190147) | Saline water microbial communities from Sakinaw Lake, British Columbia, Canada - sak_2011_5_24_80m | ecosystem: Environmental > Aquatic > Non-marine Saline and Alkaline > Saline ... | reverse complement strand
TGTCCATTCGCCTCTTGATAGGATATTGCGGTCATAATATAGAAGTTTTCGGTAAAAAACGGATTTTCGGAGCGGTATGAAGGAAGGGAAGATGAGGTGATTGGAGTTGGAGCTAAACACGTACAAAATAAAAAATAAAAAATAAAAAAAATGAAAAACAAGAGAACTCTCTCTGAGAGTTGATAACCCTATATACCCCGTTTTCTGCTACTACTTGGCTTTTGCTTTCAATGTGATTTCCATCGACGATACGTTCGCCTTCTCTCCACCTTCTCCCGTTATTACCTCGGTTCCTATGATTATGTCCTCCACTTCTACGCCTGGCATGAACTTATTCTTCACGACCTCTGCGGTATCCACGGCTCGCGAGATCGCTCTACCTCTCGCTTTGATTAATACCTCATCACTCAAGTCGGTGTTAAACTGCGTCACTACTGCCAGGACATAGCTCATCACCGGCTTATTTCCGATATAAACCACGTTGTCCTCAGACATTTTTGCATCACCACTTTGTATATTGGTGTACGGGTATACTTAAAGATACCCCCGTTCTCACCTATCGCGCAAATCGATAATAGCCCGTACATAAACTTGTAGTAAGCCAAAATTAACGGCGGTTCTCCGTTTAGGAACACCACCTACATACAGGGATGGAAGGCTTTCCAGGGTGAAAAACGTCAAATCATGGATCCAGCAAAGCTCTTCGTGCGATGAAGAAAGAGTGTCTTGGTATCTATTTCAAACCCCCCCTTCTCCTTTGATTGGTCAACCGTGCGGGCTATCTGGATGTACTTTTAGTCCTGTTCTGCCCTTTAAGAAGAAGCGCAATAACCCCGGCCAGCGCATCCGGCCATCATCGTGCACGGCAAGCGGGAAAGGGATCAGCTGTTCGATTCGATTAAGAGCGGATAGACAGTGTTCCTTGTAGTTAATAATAGAAGCAGCCCATTCGTGAAACAGCAGGCGCTCGGCATCTCGGTGGCGCGTTTGATCAATTGCGGCGATCTGACTCTTCAGCTCCGTCATCATGCAAGCGGCACGAGGGGTGGATACCGGCGATACGGCTGAGCTAATAAGAAAGTGTTATGTTTTTAGCCCGATGAGCATGAACCGGTACTGCCGCACTGTGGCCTCGAGGAAACGTGGTGCCAGTGCAAAGACTACGAAGACGGGCAGCTCGCGCCGCAGCGCGAGCGTTTTGGCGAAGATGAGCGCCCAGTTATCCTCCACCCGCTGGTAGCGACTCATCCAGTAGACCACCGGGCCCGCCTGCTCACGACCCTCATTCAGTAACCGGACGCGATTGGGGTTCATGGCCGCAAGGACTCGTGATAATGGAGATGCCAGAACTAGAAGAGGTACGCGGCGAGTTCATCGATGAAGACGAGGACGAGCACGAGTGGAATGAAGAATTTGCTGAGTGCGAAGATCTTCCCCCCGAGCCGCCAGCGCGCGTTCTGGTTGATCTGGTTCGCAATCAGTTCTCTTTTGAAGAACCAGGTGACGGCGATGGAGAAGAGTAAGCCAGAGAGAATAACGCCATAGCCGAGGATGGTATCCATCAGGTCCAGGACCGGCATCTGCAGCACCTGTAGTCCGGCCCGTGAGTAACTCAACGCCGCGGGCATGCCGAGCAGGAGCACGATGCCCGCGAGGAGCGCGGTGGCCGTACGCCTGCTCAACGTGGTCTCGTCAACCAGGACGGTCACGCTGACCTCGAGTCCCGAAATGGTAGAGGTAAGTGCGGCGAAGAAGAGAAGGAGGAAAAAGATGGCAGCCAGGATCGAGCCGAAGGGCGCCTGAGCGAAGATATAGGGGAGGGTGGAGAAGGCCAACATCGGGCCTTCCGCGGGCTCAACGCCGAAGGAGAAGACGATCGGAAAGATCACCAGCCCACTGATGAACGCTATGAGCGAGTCGGAGAGCGCGATGATGCCCGTGTTACCCGGTAAGCTCACACGCTCATCGAGATAGCTGCCGTAAGTCCAGAGAATGCCCATGCCAATGGAGAGCGAGTAGAACGCCTGCCCGAAGGCCGCGAGCCAAACGGAGTAATCCGCGAGCCTGGCGAAATCGGGCGTAAGGTAAAAGAGCAGCCCTTCTACCGCGCGCGGCAGCGCGAGCGCATACACAACCAGCAATATCAGCAGGAGTACAAACACCGGGATGAGTAGTCGATTGGCCTTCTCAATGCCGCCCTGGATCCCTCTCACCACAATCAGGGCCGTGATCATCGTGACCACCACGAAGAAGAGTGGCGAAACGTACGTCTGGCTCAATTCCTCAATGACCAACTCCGTGCCGCTGAGCGTGAAAAAGAAGAACGCGAGCGTCCAGCCGGTGATCACCAGATAGTAGCTGAGCATTAGAAGCGAGATTAGCACCGGAATCACGCCAACCCAGATCAATCGATCGTTAATGCTGCGCATCGATGAGACGACCGAGCGCTTGAAATAGCGCCCCACCGAGAACTCGAGCATCATCAGGGGTATGCCTAAGAGGAGAACTGAGATGAAATACGGGATTAAAAATGCCCCGCCTCCGTTCTGGCCAGTGATGTAAGGGAAGCGCCAAACGTTGCCCAGGCCAACCGCGGACCCTATGCCGGCCAGTAAAAAGCCGATCCGTGAGCTCCATTTCTCCCGTGGCATAGCTTCTTCACGCTGCGTGGCCCATCGCTACGCGGCGGCTTCTTTTTCTGCTCCCTCCCCATAAAATGCTTAAATCTTTATAAACTGTCATCAGGTATACACGTAAAACGTTACTAAAGAAATTATTTTCGCTTTTCCTTTTGGCGAGAGAGGTATCGGAAACCCCGAAGGAGGTTTCTGATGGTTTCAATCCCCTATAAACGGGTCTTTGTTTTCACACTGAAATAGACAATTATACACACGCTTTAGGTCAGGTGGAACTTTAAAATTCAGACCTTTACATCCACAATGAACAGTAAAATATAACACCCTAATAACCTTACAGCCCATACGGAATGGAATCGGCTGGAATGTAACAGCACATTGGAATGGTTATAGTGGAGATTGGCACAACATAGTCTTTACCGAATCATTTATTCTTCACAAAAACGAAACCTATAACTACACCATCGTCACCAGCTCGTACCCGCAGATCATCCACGAGCCGTCATGGAACGCAACCGGTGGAGTGATAACCTGCACCTCGTTCGTGGACGTCAACGGCAAGCGGCACGAGGGCTGGATACCGGCGATACGGCTCAACTGAGCTAAATGGAAAAAATATGGGTTGTATATGCAAAAAAATAGTGCTCCGGTCGGGATTTGAACCCGAGTCCTTGGCTCGAAAGGCCGTTAGAGGAATTATAGATTATAAAAAGACAAAAGAAGGATTTATCAGATGGATGAATATGAGGTGTTCAATTGGGCATGTCAATGCCCTCATTTCCTATCTTGATAAATATTTAACAGAACCGGTTTCAAATCCCGACTGGCTGTTTGAAGTAATTGGAAAGGTCGAGAAAGGTAAAAGGCATTTTTGTATGGGTATTAGAGATCTATTGAACTACTATGAGACATTTAGTTTGATGGATGATACAAGTTTAATCAAATACCGTAAGGTCGTAAAAATACCAAGAACAAACGTAGATAACTACGTACCAGAAAATGAGAAAGTTATTTCAGCTTTTTATCAAATAGAAGATGAAAGATACCAATTCCTTTTTAAAGTATTGGTTTTTTCTGGTCTCAGGTTTAAGGAAGCATTTTACCTATTGAATAATTTTAATATGGGTAGGCTGATAATAATCAATAACTCTATTGCTAGATACCCGTTAAACCTGACAAGAGGGACTAAAAGAGCGTTTTACGCCTATATTCCCAAAAATTTTGCTTTTGGTCTTAGAAAAATGGATCTAGAAGAAGAAGGTGCCCGCCGATACATCGGACGGCGGATGCCCTCAAAATATCTCAGGAAGTGGCAGTACAACTTCCTGATCGCCAATAATGTCCCTGAGTCCGTCGCCGACTTCATCCAGGGCAGAGCACCGAGCACCGTGGGCTCCATGCACTACTTGGCAAAGGTGAAACAGGCAGACGAATGGTACGCCAAGGTAGTATCCCAGCTCCTATCGCTCTTCCCGTCCGAAAATGCGTATGCAAGCCATCCGGCAGCAGAATAGAGAATGGAGAATAGAGAATGAGGCAGAATAGTTGGTTACCCACGGCCATCTCTTCCCTGCAAAGTCAGGGTAAGCAATATTTTTTCCCTTATTTTCATAGATACCAAACAGCAGTAATTGCTCAACATTGCCTTTATGGCGATTTAATAGGAGGAGTTTCTGCGCACAAGTTTTTATATACCATTAAGCTTATAGGTATTTTAGATGAGATACACTCAACCTCCGTCTTTACCGGAGTACTATTTATGGCGTAAAAATGTTGAAACTACCTATCCTTGGGCGAGACAATATCTTGATTATCAGTTTTTGGAGTATGAGAAAAAGCGGATTGCCAAAGTATCAGAATGGCATAAAAGGTTTTTGAAGACCAACGCAAACACTGTTTTAGACGAAGTATCGTTTTATACGATTCCCGTTGAGTTGTCAACTACTTGGAAAGCAGCTATTGCTAATTTCGGAGATTATAGCTACATCGGGTTATCCACATTATATAATACTCCTCAAGCGTTGCTAATAGCTCTTTTACCAAACACCTTAAGGCCACCTAATAATTTTAGATTAATACTAATAAAACAAGCTAAAAAAATTATTATTTTTAATGAAAAACTGAATGAAGCAGAACCGGTTGTTTTAATTGACAACAACAATGACTGGGAATATTTAAGATCTGACTCTGTGTATCTATATCAAGATATCCAATACGAGAAAAACATTATACAAAAAACTATCGAAGAAAATTTAATCCACGACGAGCAGATTTCACGATCTTTTCAATCCCCAATAGTTAGTGCTCCTTATATTGATGGCTCTGTTGGCGGAATATCTTTATCATCATTGGCGTGGAGTACTACATTTGCAAAGGAATTAAGTAAAACGATTCAACGTATGGTTCCTCCAGAATATAGAGAATTCAAACCACCAAAATCAGCATATTCTGGTAATAAATTCAAGTACCACTCTGGCATTAAGTTTCATCTTGCTGAAAGACCTTATGTTGAAGGAAATGTTCTCAGTAGTTTTTACACGCCAAACTACGGTGGCTTAGCTAATAAACTCTCTTACAGATATAACTTTGCAGGAGAGTATTCCATCTTCTCCACTCTTAGTCCAAATGAAGGAGATGTGACACAGATTTGGAATGAATTGTTGAGTAATTTTACTGCCACAGAGGTTACATTGCCAGAAAATATAGACGATCTACCTTTAGCAGATGTTGAATTGACTAAGTTAATCAACGCACTAAATGAGGATTTATGGGTGCAACTTGTTTACGCAAGACAGAAAAGGCCAGACATATCAGAAGGATTAAGTAGTGATGTACTTGATATGGCAAGGCGTTTGGAGAATGATTTTGATGTACTACTAACAGATGTTATAAGGCAAGGGGACAGTAGAGAATTTATGGTAAGATCTATGCTCAATCCTTCGCATAATAATCTGATGCGGCTTTCTCAATCTTTTGCACGATCAGATGGGAAGGATACGGTTGTTTTAGATCATTTAAAACAAGCGAGAAAAATGATAGTTGCCAATTTTGAGGGTTTTGTAAATCATCCAGATTTTCGCCATATTAGGTCACGTATGGAAGCGAAAAGAAATAGTGCTCAGTATTCTGTCGTTCAAACAGAAATAGTAAATAATCCCCGCTCTTCAGCAGGTGAGATCTTCGAATCTGTGAGATCAACAGGTTTATTCAGGGATATTTATGATTTGCAAGGATTATTGGATTGGCTAAATAAAAAGGGATATGTGATTGTCGATAGAAATAGAAAATATACGTGGGTAGGTAGTCCGGTTGAGTTATTCCCAAGATAAAATTGCGAGCGATATTTAATTATCACTTCGGCAATCGTAAAGCAATATATTTTGCTAAATCTTCTAATAAAAGAGCATTAGCCGAGTTTACTGATTCCACCAGATGTTCGAAAATGTCCTTTTTTGTGCCCTCGAGAGGAGTCGAACCTCTATCGCGAACTCCGCAAGTTCGCATTCTATCCATTGAACTACAAGGGCAATACATCAGCGGAGGAGGTGAGACTCGAACTCACAAGCGACTTTTTAGATCGCTACGGGTTAGCAACCCGCTCCCGTAACCATTTGGGTACTCCTCCAGTAAATTAATATTACCTCTTGGAACAGCTTTAGTCAATTTTTTATAAAAAGTTATTCACATTTTATTTTCTTTTTTTTATTGTTATAATATAACTGTTAATTTTTTTAGGATATGTCTTTACTTAAAAAGAAAACAATTAATAAATGTTTAGGCATAGATATAGGCACAAGCTCAATCAAAGCTATTGAGCTTTCCAATTTAGGCAATGGCCCTAAATTAGAGAACTATGGAGAGGTGCCAGTGCAGGGGATAGAGTTCAATGATTCTCCCAGCGGTGAAGCTAGAGCCAATGGCATTTCTTTTCTTTCTTCTCCTACTGAAGAAGTTGTTGAAGCTATATCTAGTTTAAAAAAAGAAGCCAGATTTAAAACTAAAAACAGTGTTTTTTCTATTCCTGATTTTTCCACTTTTTTTACCAGTTTTGAGCTTCCGCCCATGAGGCAGGGAGAAATTGCAGAAGCAGTAAAATACAAAGCCAATAAATATATCCCTCTTTCTTTAGATGAAATGAAAATTGACTGGGCTATTATTAAAGGAAAACCAGCTCAAAAGAAAGGGTTTTTTTCCAAAGGACAGTCAGGAACAAAATTAGAAATTCTATTAGCTACGGTTCCTAATGATGTAATTTTAAAATATCAAGAAATCGCCAAACAAGCAGATTTAAATTTATTATTTTTAGAAGCAGAGATATTTAGTCTTATTAGATCATTAGTTGAGAAAAAGAAAGGAAGTACAATCTTGGTAGATATTGGCGGAAGGAGTACTACTTGCAGTTTAATAGAGGATGGAATTTTAAAGTCCAGCCATAGCTTTGATGTTTCCAGCAATCAATTTACTTATGCACTTTCCACTTCTTTGGATATAGATTATAATGAAGCTGAAAGATTAAAAAAAGAAATCGGCATTAGAAAAGGGACTAAAGAAGAACAAATTATTTATCCTTTAATTGATTTAATTTTAAGAGAGATTAGAAAAATTTCTGGTTCTACTCCCGAAGAAAAAAATAAAATATCCAAAATAGTTTTGTCCGGAGGTTCATCTCTTATGCCCGGATTACGGGAATATTTTAAGGAACAGGTAGGAATTGTTACTATAATTGGAGATCCTTTTTTGGATATTGATTATCCTTCCTCATTAAAAGAAATTCTTAAAGAGATGAGTCCCTCTTATGCCATTAGCGTTGGATCGGCTTTAAAAGGATTAGATTTGGCTTAATTTTATTTCTGTGTTAAAATAAAAAAATAAGATGCCTTTTGATATTATCCCTAAAAAAGAAATAAAGAAAACCAATTGGCTGGATATAATATTTTATATTTCCTTAATTTTGCTTTTAACAGCTTGTTTGGGATTTTTTGTTTTGGAATATTCTTTAAATCAAACAGAAGAAAAAATAACCCAAACCGAAACCAGAATTGAACAACAGGAAAGTACTAAAAACAAACAATTAGAAAAAGAACTTTTAAATACCCAAAAAAAAATAAACGATTTCTCAATCGTTCTAAGCAACCATAAACTGAATTCTAAATTATTTGAGTTTGTAGAAAAAAGAACCCATCCCCAAGTTTCTTTTTCCAGTTTTAATTTTGATTCTATTAGCGGCAGATTAACTCTTTCGGGAACAGCTAAAAATTTTACAACTCTCGGAGAGCAACTTTTAATCCTTTATGCCGAGAGCGATATCCAAACCCTTAATGTTACCAATATATCTTTAGGAGAGAACGAGGGAGTTAGTTTTGGTTTAGATATAACAATAAGCCCCCAAGTTTTTAATTTAAACTAAAAAATGAAAAATCCAATTATTTTAACAAGCGTTGTCCTATTAATAATTTTTCTTTTGGCATTTTTTATTCTTATGCCCAAATATGAAAGATTAAACCAGAGAACAGCTCAATTAGAACAAGACGAACATGATTTAGCAATTCTGGAGGATTATTTCACTAATTTGGCTGAAACCAAGAGAAAGTTAGAGAAATTTGAGACAGAATTAAGCTTAATAGATTCAGCTCTTCCAGACAGTAATGATATGCCTTCGGTTTTCAATTTTATTCAGACAACAACTGAAAAAAATGGTTTAATGCTTTCTTCTGTAAGTTTGTCTTCTTCGGGGAGCAAAACAAGGACAACTACTGCCACTACTGAAACAGAGACAAGTAAAGTAAAAAATAACCCATTTTCCGTTTCTGTGAGCGGCAGTTATTCTGCTTTTAAGAATTTCCTTTCTGACATAGAAAAATCAGCTCGCTTTATTGGAATAGAGAGTATTTCTTTTTCCAGCGGACTTTACAAGACTGGTGGAATGCTTAGTTTCAATTTACAAATGAAAGTTTATTCTTATTAAAAATATGAAAGGTATAAAAGAGAAACAAGAAAAAAGAATAATTTATCTAGCCGTTCTTTTTTTCGCAGTAGTAATAGTAGCTCTTTTTGTGTTAAGCCAAACGTTTTTCGTCAAGGAAGAAAATATTGAGACTGCTTTTGTTCCCCAACAGAGATTCATAGATAAAAACATAAACATAGATTTTAATGTTTTAAAAAATGCCTTTTTTGATGAGATTCAGGAATTTGAAAAGATTTCTTATCCAGAGATAGAATTTGGCAGAGAAAATCCGTTTCTCTCATACTAATATTATGACCTTAATAAACCAGTTAGTAGAAAAAGGGGTTCTGAATAAAAAGAAAGCCCAGATTTTGGAGGAGGAACTTAAAACATCAGAAAAAACAGAAGAGGAGCTTCTTTTAAGGGATGGAATAATAAGTGAAAATGTTCTTTTTCAGCTCAAAGCAGAAAACCTAAAGATACCTTTAAAAAATGTCGATGCTTCTGAAATTTCCATAGATATCTTAAGAATAATTCCCAAAGATGCGGCTGAATTTTATTATATGGTGCCCATAGGAAAGAAGGGCAGGATTTTAGAAATAGGAATGGTTTATCCGGAGAATCTTAAGTCACAAGAAGCTCTGAAGTTTTTAACCAGAAGAGGCAATTATTCTTTCAGAGTATATTTGATCACTTTTTCCAATTTCAGGGACATTTTAAAACAGTATTTAAGTTTTACTAAAGAGGTAAAGCAGGCCCTAACGGAAGCAGAGTCAGAGTATGAAGAAACAGATGTCTCTGAAAAAGCAGCAGAGTTGGAAAAGATAGGGGAAGAAGCTCCTATCTCTAAGATTGTTTCAGTAATTATTAAACATGCTGTAGATGGAAACGCTTCTGATATTCATGTTGAACCAGTTAAAGACAAACTAAGAGTAAGATTCCGCTTAGATGGAATACTTCATTCCTCGCTTTTTTTACCCTTTCGGATCCATCCAGCTGTAGTAGCCAGAATAAAAATTCTTTCCAATTTAAAAATTGATGAAAGCAGAGTGCCACAGGATGGAAGAATAACCAGCAAAATCAGTGGAAGAGATATTGATTTTAGGGTTTCTACTTTTCCTACTATTTCAGGAGAGAAAGTGGTTATGAGAGTATTAGATCCTTCTAAGGGATTGAAGAATTTAGAAAATTTGGGCTTGGAAGGAAGAAATTTTGAAGTTTTAAATAAAGCCAGAGAAAAACCCTATGGTATGATTCTATCAACTGGGCCTACTGGTTCTGGAAAAAGCACTACCCTTTATGCTGTTTTAGATTTGTTGAACCAAGAAGGCGTGAATATTGTTACCATTGAAGATCCGGTAGAATATTTTATGGTAGGTGTTAATCAGTCCCAGACGAAAGAAGAAATTGGTTATACTTTTGCTCGAGCCTTGCGTTCTATTCTTCGTCAGGATCCAGATGTGATTATGGTGGGTGAAATTAGAGATAAAGAGACGGCTGCTCTGGCTGTGCATGCTGCCTTGACCGGCCACGTTGTCCTTTCAACTCTTCACACTACGACAGCAGTTGGAGCTTTGCCAAGATTAATAGATTTAGGCATAG
>Ga0265594_1003618_pt1 | contig 10191 bp, 11 predicted proteins | sample saktaG_11_FD_190147 | JGI IMG/M metagenome (GOLD analysis project Ga0265594, IMG submission 190147) | Saline water microbial communities from Sakinaw Lake, British Columbia, Canada - sak_2011_5_24_80m | ecosystem: Environmental > Aquatic > Non-marine Saline and Alkaline > Saline ... | reverse complement strand
CAATAATGGTAACACCCCCCCTCTTCAAGCAGATTCCCCAAACTTATATAGCCGCTACACTGACTCTCTGTGGGAGCCGACCGATCCTTGGCAAAGATGACTGCTAGCAGAGCGGTAGTAGAAGTTCTCAGAGCAGAGGAGGTTAAACACGTCTTCTACCTCCCCGGCTCAGGCATCCTCCCCATCCTAGACGCCCTCTACGATGCAGATGAAATCCAAACCATCCACACCAGACATGAACAGTCAGCAGCCCACATGGCCGACGGCTACGCAAGGGCAACCGGCAAGCCAGGGGTCTGCCTAGTCCCCAACGGCCCCGGCATCACCAACACAATCTCAGGCATAGCCACCGCCCAAGCAGCCTACTCCCCAGTTGTCCTCATCGCCGGAGCACCAGTCACAGCGCAGATGGGAAGAGAGACCATCCAAGAGATAGACCAACAAGCCGTTCTAAAGCCGCTGGTGAAGTGGAACACCCACACAACTCACGCTGACAGAATACCTGAACTGCTGAGACATGCCTTCCGAGTAGCACTCTCAGGGAGAAAGGGCCCAGTCCACGTAGACATACCCCGAGACCTCCTATACGAGGTCGTAGACATCAACGTAGTCCACTGGAAAGACTACCGAACAACAGGCAAAATGAGAGGCGACCTAAACCTTGTAAAACAGGCCGCTGAGCAACTCATAACATCTAAGAGACCACTTATAATAGCGGGAGGAGGAGTCCTGTGGGATGAAGCAACACCACAAGCCCTAGCACTCGCAGAACTCCTCACAATACCAATCGCCACCTCCTACGGCCACATGGATGCAATACCCTCAGACCACCCCCTAGCAGTTGGACAACTTGGAAGAGACGGCTCAGAGGCCGCAAGACGACTGACACAGAACTCCGACCTCATACTAGCACTGGGCACAGAGCTAGGCCACCTCACCACCTTCTATGGATATAAATACATACCCAAGGGAACCCCAATAATCCAAGTGAACATAGACCCAAGAGAAATTGGGCGAAACTACCCTGTAGAGATAGGCATCGTCGGCGACATCAAAGAGATAACCAAGGAGTTAACATCTGAAACCAAAGCCCTCCTAGGCGAAACTGCCCCCAAGAACCAACCTAGACTTGAAGAGATCACCAATATCAAGGAAGAACAAAAAACCGAGAACGCCGATAAAGCCAACTGCGAGGCAATGCCCATAAAGCCTCAGCGAGTCTTCAAGGAGTTACGAGACTTCGCCGCCAGAGATGCAATTATAGTTCTGGACGAGGGAGGAACATGCACCTTCGGCAACCACCTCCTAGAATTCTACCAACCTCGAACCTTCCTCTCCCCCCTTAAGTTCGCCTGTCTAGGATGGGCGTTCCCCGCAGCATTAGGAGCAAAGGTTGCCAACCCTCACCGCCAAGTCTTCACAGTCTGCGGCGACGGAGGCTTCGCCATGTCCATGCATGAGCTGGGCACAGCTGTACAGTACGATATACCCGTTGTGGTTTTAGTGCTAAACAACTATAGCTTCGGCTCCGAGAAAGCATCCCAAAAATACTTCTTTGAGAGCCGCTACATAGGAACAGACCTGATAAACCCCAATTTCACCAAAGTGGCCGAAGCATACGGAGCCTTCGGGGTGAAGGTTGAGAAACCCTCTGACCTTAGATCCGCACTTCAAGAGGCTTCAAACGCAGGCACCGTAGCGGTCATCGATGTTACCGTAGACCCTGAAGAACTGGCTAGACCTGCCCGACGAGACGAAATGATCCCCCGACTTAGAGGTTGACCTCAGATCACAGCAAGCCTTAATCGGCAGCAATCTTAAGAGACAACACAGTGCCTGAAGCATCCTCACAACATTAGCGCTGACTTGTAGCGCTTCTATAACCCTAAAACATGCTCAAGTAAAAAGCACTATAATGATGTAGTATACCGCCAACCCCAAAAGCATGAAACCAACTGCATAGTCTACATACCGTCCATACCTCTTAAAAATCGGCATAATCTTCCATCCAGATAAGAGCAGCAAAATCGATATGGGAAGCACCATCAACTGTGAATAAACAAGCATAGCGAGAGCAGAAAACATTATGCTCCTAGCAGGCAGCAGCAGAGCCAAAGCTGACAAGAAGAAAGGTGCCCCCCTTCCAACCGTTAACAAACCGTAAGTCAAGCCCAATGTAAAGCCACTAGTTTCGAACCTATCCACAGTAAACCGATCTTTCTTGAGAAAAACCTTGAAGTTAAACCGAATTACCCTAAAAATAAAAAGGCTTACAACTATCAGAATCACCGCTGAGGCAAGCCTCATCGTTTCCAAACTGAAAAGAGAACCTATAAGGACAGTAATCACCCCTGCAGCGATTAAAGGAATAGCGGCGCAAGCCGAGAAGATAACAACTCTGTGAACACTTCTATCACTACTTAGAAGCTTAACTGTGAAGGGTATTAGAAAAGCTACCTGTAGCGGACAGAAGGAAGCCCCCAACCCCAAAAGAGCAATGGGAATAAGAATTTCAAACAAAGATCAATCCCCATATAAAAACTACAAGCTACAAAAAAACCTTACTCATTAATCATTTGCCAACATAAAGATGCGCTCAAATGGTCTCAGTCTACAAGTGTTCATAGAAACCTAAGACGTTATGTTTCCGTAAGTTTAATTAGCACATATGTTAGAACTTTAAGGCTTGATTGGTGTTAGATATGAGTAAGCCAGCTGAGGTAGGCTCAACAAAGGTTGGGCATCATATAATTATCGACGGAGAACCATGCAGGATTGTGAGCTACGACCATTCTAAACCAGGGAAACACGGTTCAGCTAAGGCAAGGATAGTAGCGATAGGTGTCTTCGACGATGTCAAAAGAAGCATAATAAGCCCTGTTTCAGCGAGAATAGAGATCCCTATAATTGAAAAGAGAACTGCCCAAGTAATATCCAAAGCAGCCAACACGGTTCAGCTGATGGACCTGGAAACTTACGAGGTCTTCGAAACTGAGATGCCTAAGGATGAGGCGGTCAAGTCGAAGATATCTAATGGCGCAGAGGCTGAATACTGGAAGATCCTCAACAAAGTAAAGATTGTAAGGGTGAAAGGGTGAACTGCCCTCAAAAAGACTCTGAGGTAGCGGAAGGACCCTCCCTTGAAGCATGTAAAGCAGATGAAGATAAGATCAAATTCAAGGGCATCTGATCTCATAGACATGATGCGTTCTTCAGGAGTTCTCGGCGCTGGCAGAGTGGCAAGGGCCGCCGATCTTCTGTCATCTATCTTCTCAAACCCAAATTACACAGTCATTCTGTCCCTCGCAGGACCCGCGGTGGCTGGCGGGCTCAGAGACATAATATCTGACCTCATAGCCCGGAAGCTCGTAAACGCCGTAGTCAGCAACGGATCTAACATAACTCATGACATCCTAGAGGCTCTAGGTTTCAGTCACATCCGCGGGCAGATGCACCCCGACGACGTAAGCTTGAGGGGAAAGGGCATAGGCAGGGTAGGTGACGTCTATGTCAGCGAGGATGCCTTTAGAAGCCTAGAGACTGAGGCTTACAGGATGCTGGATCACATAACGGCCAAGAACCCGCAGAGAAGTCTAGGTGTATATGAGCTGCTTAGTGAGATCGGCGGTATGCTGAAGAGGGAAAAATCAATCCTCAATGCCGCCTCAACTGCTTCTGTTCCGATCTTCTGCCCCGGAGTCTACGACTCGATGCTAGGTTTTCACCTCTGGAGCTACAGTCGTCTCAAAAGACTGAACCTCGACTTTGGAAGGGATATGGACAGGATGGCTGAGGTTGTATACGGCGCCAAAATGTTGGGTGCTGTTATCTTAGGTGGAGGAATGCCCAAGCACTTTCTCCTTGGTGCCAGCATGTTGCGGGACGGCGTTGACACAGCCATTCAAATAACGATGGACCGCCCTGAGACGGGAAGCCTCTCCGGCGCTAGCCTCGAAGAGGCCATCTCATGGCGGAAAGCCAAGGTTAACAGTAGACTGGTCACAGTGGTAGCTGACTTTACCACAGTCTTTCCCCTAATGGTGTCCTATGCCTTACCCAAAAGGCAGAGAGCTTAACTCAGCCTTTTAGTCAGTTTCATATCTCAGGAGAGGCAACTATCCTTTGGAAAGAGTGAAGGTCGGATGACTCTAGATAAGCTCAGTTCATCACTTCAGGATTCCTTGAAGCAGCTTCTAAGGCTTTCAGTTGTAGATAAAGCAGCAGTCAAAGAACTGACCAAAGACCTCCAACGTGCATTATTACAGGCAGATGTTAACGTCAAACTTGTTCTAGAAATTTCTAAACGTATTGAGGAGCGGGCTCTTCACGAGAAGATCCCACCCGGTGTCTCCAGAAAGGAACACATTGTCAAAGTTCTCTACGATGAGTTGGCGCGGTTCCTCGGGGAGAAACCAGCGAAGATACCGATAGAGAGGGGTATAACCAACGTCATCATGCTAATCGGGATTCAGGGCTCGGGGAAGACCACCACCTCAGTCAAGCTGGCTCGATTCCTGAGAAAGAGAGGAATCAAGACAGCTTTGGTTTGCGCGGATACATACCGGCCAGGAGCCTATGCCCAACTTAAGCAGTTGGCCGCTACAGCCAACGTACCAGTCTATGGGGAGGAGGGCAACCAGGATCCATTGAAGATAGCCAAGCGGGGTGTTGAACTCTTCAGAAAGGACCGGTACGACAGTATCATTGTTGATACAGCTGGCCGCCATAAGGATGAGGCAAACCTCATCAGAGAGATGAGAAGTATCGCTTCACTGATAAAGCCAAACCAGATTATGATGGTAATAGATGGAACGATCGGTCAACAAGCCATAACTCAAGCTGAGGCATTCCACCAAGCTACGAAGATAGGATCCATAGCCGTTGCGAAGTTGGACGGCTCAGCTCGGGGCGGCGGAGCTCTATCTGCCGTGGCAGCAACTGGTGCACCTATAACCTTCATCGGGACTGGAGAAAAAATAGAGGATCTAGAGCTTTTTGATCCCTCTAGGTTTGCGGGCAGACTGCTTGGTATGGGGGATCTCCATGGACTCATTGAGAAAGTCAAAGAGGCTGAGATCTCAGTCCCGCAGGATACGACCAAGGCTATGCTGTCTGGAAAAATCACGTTGATCGGGTTGTTAGAGCAGCTGGAAGGTTTGAGGAAGCTTGGTCCTTTAGGTAAGATCATGAAGATGATCCCTGGCCTTGGCTTTGACCTGACCGACTCGATGGAACAGCTATCCGAAGAGAAAATGGACAGCTGGAAAGCAATAATTCACTCGATGACACCGGAGGAACGGGAAAACCCTAAAATGTTGAATGCATCACGGGTGCGCAGGATAGCACGGGGATCAGGTTGCCGTGAGAAGGATGTGAAGGATTTGCTTCGACAATTCGAGGCGATGAAGAAGATGATGAAAAGCCTGAAGCGGCGCCATCATCCCTTCAAAATGCTCGAGAAGAAGATGCTTAGAGAAATGAAGACCTAGAAATGCCAACTATGTTTGGCCACCTTTTCCACCCAGCCAGAATACTAACCTCAAATAGTAACATATTGAAATGGGGGAAGTTTTAAAAACTCTACGAATAGTTATTTAGTCATTCAAAGGGGTCAGTGTAGGTGTTTTAAGTGCGATCTTACCGCAATGCGGTTCGTTGGGGCCCCTTCTGCATCAGAATCCCTGGTGTACATGTCCGGTTTGACCCAGTGGATTTTCTGCAGGGCGGATTTATTTCGCTGATGACAGGCGGGGCTGTTGGATACTTATTTACAACGTTCTTCGGCTTACCTTTCGAGGTAGCTTGGTTTGTAATGGTATTCCAAGTTTTCTTCGTTTGGTCTCAAACTTTTCTATTTGGCGATCCTTATGCTCCCGGTTGGATAACGCCGGCCTTGCCGCTTGTTCTCATGTTCTTGGCAGCGTTTCAACCAGGGCCAGATGCTGTGATGGCAATGACAGCGGTAATGTTACTTGTGGGACTTGTATTCCTATTTTTCGGAGTTACAGGTCTAGGGCAAAGATTTATTTCGTGGGTTCCACCGAGCATAAAGTCGGGCATAATCTTAGGGGCTGCACTAGCGGCTTTCTTAGGTGAATATGAGAGGATAATTTCTCTACCAGTAACTTGCCTAACCGCCAGTGGCGTTGCAGTTTTTCTAATGTTTTCCCCTTGGATTGGAAAAATTAGGAAGAAACATAAATCGGTTTTCTATCTAGCTTCGCTTGCCTACTTGGTAGGTCTGGTTACAGCAGGTATTACCGGATATCTTGGGGGCGAGTTAACTTACATGTTTAAGTGGGGAATTTATGTTCCACCAGTTTCCGATTATTTTGCGATGATGCTGCCTTATAGCATTGGTTGGCCGACCCTCGACATGTTTGTTACAGCTATACCTTTGGTGTTCGCCATCTATGTTATTGCATTTGGCGATATGATTACAGGCGAAGCAATAATAAGTTCTGCAAAGAAGGTAAGAGATGACCCAGAGGCAGTGGTTAATCATAAAAGATCTCACCTTGCCCTAGCCATAAGAAATCTTGCCCATCTGTTTACGGGGGGCCCGTTTATACCTCTACACGGTCCAGTATGGACCGGTGTAACTGCTTTCATCTGGGAGAAATTTGCAAGACTGCATTGCTATGAGAAGACAGCATATGAAGGGACAACATCATTCTACATGCTTGCATTTGTGTTAATATTCTTGTGGCCAGCAATTTCTTTAGCTCAACCACTGTTGCCTATAGCGCTACATCTCACTTTAATTTTAACAGCTATTGTATGTGCTTATGTATCGCTCGGCATGGTTAAACATAGAACGGAATATATGACCATGATACTGATGGCGACAGTTATAGGTGTCTATGGAATAACATGGGGAATAATAGTTGGCATAATAGTACATATAGGGCTGATAGGGCTGAAAAAAGAACCGGTGGAGAACTGATTTAATTCTCAAACACATAACTATCAAAACCCCTTTTTACTGAACGATTGTGAGTGTAGTAATGGATAGGGAATGGAACGGTTAAATTAACTCGTGGTAATTGTATACGTGATCCAAATGGAGAGCCTCTCTAAGGTATCGATAAAGTTGTCCGTGGAGGGTGTCGGTACGAGTAGGGGTGAGTTAACTCGGTTTTTAGCTCCGAAGACAGTTGCAGCTATAACCAAGTTGCTGCCCTTCGATGGCAAGGCTGCATGTTGGCAGGAGGAGGTGTACTTTACTACTCCCCTTAAGGTTGGAGCGGAGAAAGCCAAGAAACATGTAGAAACAGGAGCCTTGGCCTACTGGCCCTTAGGGAACGCCTTCTGCATCTTCTATGGAACCTCTCAGCCCTACAGCCCTGTAAACGTGGTGGGCAAGATAACTGAGAACCTAGAGCTTTTCAACTCAGTTAAAGAGGGGGCAGTGATCTGTGTTGAGCGGGAGTAGACGACAGGTCAGCTTGCAGGAGTTGCTGCTTGGGGCGTTTCTGCCACTGTGGGCTTGTAGATTTTGAGCCTTTTACATCCTTCCACAAGAGTGACCAAGCCCCGCTGCTCCAGTTCCTCTAGAAAGCCCTTTGCAGCGCTTATCCTGACGCTGTAGGCTGCGGCAACAGTTGTAGGAGTTACAGCTTTCATCTTCTGAAGTTCAGAGACCAGCGCCTTATCGTCAATTTTAGGCAACCCCCCCAGTTGGGGTTTCTTTTCCACGGCGGCTTTCTTTTTGCCTTTTTTCTTCTCTTCTTTGATCCTTTGGGTCTTCTCGGCTTGGACTATACCTTTCTTCTTGGCTCCACCCATAACTCTGCCACCGCAACTTTTATGCAATGGTTAGATTAATAGCTATCGCCAAGTGATGGGAAAAGCGTTATATTCAACACGTATTTAAACTTGAATACGGTGTTAACAGATGCCAACCATGAGGCTTGTAACAGTTAAACTCCCCGACGCGCTTGTTGAGGGGATGGATGAGCTGATAAGGGGCGGTATGTATCCAAGTAGAAGTGCCGTGATCAGGGCGGCAGTTAGAGACCTGGTTAGAAACGAAGTTTGGAGAACGCAACAGCAACCCCGTTAAACTGGTTGTTGCAGCTACCGTTCTGCCGTCAATGCCTGTGATTTTTTAGCTGCTCCGCAGCGACAACAGGGTCTTTGGCTGTTATGATGCTTCTTCCCACTATGAGGTAGTCGGCGCCACTCTTCAGAGCATCCTCAGCTCGCCCACCTTGGAAACCTACACCAGGTGAGTAGATAGGAATTTCTCCTCCAATGGCCTTTCGAACTGCGGCTATCTTCTCTGGTCTAGTTGCACCCACAACGACACCGTCTGCGTTCCACTCACGTGCCATCTCCGCAAAGTATAGGTATTGAGGCTTAGTTTCCCCTGTGAGGGGATCTAGAACTTTCAGCTCGAAACTCTTTGAGGCTCCAGGGTGGCTTAAGTAGATGACGGGTATTACGCCTTTGTCCTTCTCCTGAGCCAGTTGGAAGACAGAGTCTAACCCCTTCTCCCATCCTACGTATGGGCTGACTGTCAAGGCGTCGAATTCAGCGTCAAAGTAATTTGAGGCTATAGCAAGATTGGTTGACCCTATGTCATTCAATTTGCAGTCCATTATGGCGGGGAGCCCCACGCTGTGGGCTGCCTCCACAAGCTTCACAACACCGGTGAAGAGACCTAGAGGAAGGGTGAGATGCCGATTTATCTTTACGGCACAGATGTGGTTTGATAGCGCCCTCAGCATCTTGAGGCTCTTTTCAAGGAGCACCTCTCGGTCTTCAATATGTAGATCTAGAGCAAGGATGATCCTCGATCCCTCTCTCTCAGCTCTGCTTTTAACCCATTCTCTGAACTTCATGGCAACCCTCTCACTTTGGGAAGAGAGGCAGCTCATCGACATCTATAATTTTAACGTAGAAGAACTTTGCATCATCTGCTGTACGGCTGTATTCAACTGTTTCACCGCCGAACTTGGATGTGGTGTACTTGATGAATGGGGCGCTTAGAAGCTTGCCCCCCTTCACGTAGAAGAAGACTGGAAGCGCGTTGGCCTCATAGTAGTGTTCGAAAGGTATGCATACACCAAGAATTCTGTGACCCTTCTTCTTGAAGCGCCAGACGGGGAAGGATATGTAGTCCTTGGTGGAGATGAGAAATAAAAGCCTTAGGAGGGAGTTGAGACTGACAAGTTCAATGGCCACCGGCTTATGGGGGTAGGACCATTTGCCGTCCAATGAGTCCCGGAAGAGTGGGGGGGCAGCCTTCATGTTTATTATGGGTGAGTAAATGTATCTGGTGTCCTCTATGTTATCTGTGAAGAAGTACTCCTCTCTATCCAAGTCGTTTTTGTATGCTAGGAAGGCTTCAGAACTTGCCTTAAGCGTTGTGAAGGCGAATAGGGGTATATCGCCTTTCCAAGACATGTAGACGGAGAAGGTTCCCAGTATATGCCTGCCTTTATGTTTGAACTGCCATAGGGGAGGGGGTGAGTCTGTTAGAGCGAGGGCCAGCCTAGTGAGGTTTTCAAGGTTTCTGACCTTTAACGCAATGGGGGGTTTAGTTCCTTTCAACATATCTGCCTCGTTTACCCGTCTAGAATTTGAGTGGAACATCGCATTTAAGAGTGTATCCTATGTTTCCAGTTTGGAGGGCGAAACGCTAAATATATAATATCAGATCTCTCTTCGTAAGCTAGCTTCAACTGGGCTAGAGATATAAGAAGGGATTATGTAGAATCAGTTTGCCGCCGTAGCTCAGCGTGGTGGAGCAGCGGACCTCCAGCAGAGAGGGCTGAAGCTGTTAACTCGCTGGTCATCGGTTCGAGTCCGATCGGCGGCGCCACTTACCCACATATTACTGGATAGAAACATTTCACCCGCCTTTTAGCGGAAGCTGGATCATGGTTACGCTGTGGGATGGAGCGGGGGGTATGTTGCCATCCGGTGACCGGTAGCCACAACGCCCTTGGAGGGGTATCCACGATTGTCCACCATTGTCCATACTAGACCACAGTGTGGATACCCCCCCTAAAAACCAACCCAGTTAAAAGGCTCAACAATCATCAACAATGTTGATACCCCCCTCTTCACACCACCGATCAAACTCAACTTGCAACCAAAGGTTCCAACTTGACAGCGAAGGTGACCACTGGCAACCAAAGGTGACCACTGGTAACCAAAGGATCCACCCCCCCCCCCCCCCCC
>Ga0265594_1003615_pt1 | contig 10200 bp, 10 predicted proteins | sample saktaG_11_FD_190147 | JGI IMG/M metagenome (GOLD analysis project Ga0265594, IMG submission 190147) | Saline water microbial communities from Sakinaw Lake, British Columbia, Canada - sak_2011_5_24_80m | ecosystem: Environmental > Aquatic > Non-marine Saline and Alkaline > Saline ... | reverse complement strand
GCCATTGAAAAAAAAGTTATTACAATAACTGCAATTGAACTAAATGAAATGATGACACAAAATAATCTCAATGAAATCGAAGCAATGAAAATTGGAAAATTAATTAATTCTCTAAAAAGCAAGGCAGAAATTGTTTTTGTTGACAGTCCAGATGCAACAAAAGGAAAATTTGAATCACGAATAAGAAAATATTTAAAAAAAGAAAAACAAGGAATAAAAATCCTTGCAGAAAATAAAGCAGATTCAAAATATATTGTTGTTGGAGCAGCAAGTATACTAGCAAAAGTTAATCGCGATCGCGAAATTGAGAAATTAAGAAACGAATTTGGCGATTTTGGTTCAGGTTATCCTTCTGACCCAAAAACAAAAAAATATTTGAAAGAATATGTAGAAAAAAATAAGAAATTGCCACCATTTTCAAGAATATTTTGGAGCACATGCACTAGAGAACTTGATAATATTGGAACAAACCAACAAAAATTATTTTAGTGATACAAATGGAAAACGATAAAAGTTATTTAGGCCCAAAAGATAAAGCAATTATTGACGCCCGTGCAAAAGATGATGCACGAGTTTTAAAAGAAGAAATTAGAAGCATGAGACAAAGAGCTGCAAAAAGAAGGTTGGGTGAAAGAATACAAAACAAAACTAAATTTAGAAGATTGTTATCAAATTTTAGGATAAAAAAATAATTATTTTAATTTCTTTAAATCTTTATCCATTACTTCAATTGGTTGGAAATTTCTATTTCCACAAGCCATACAAATCCAAACATTCCCCGCTTGTGGAACAACCAAATTAATATTTGAACTCTTACACTCTGGACAAATCTTTACAAACATAATATTACCAAAAACAATTCTCACGAAAAATTAATTTATGTTATCTTTGTTATTTTTTCCCAAATTCTTTTCCAAAATATTCAACAAATTTTGTTGTGGTTGAAAGAATATATGTTCTCCCTCTTGGTTCTTTTTTTATAAACCCATTTTCAAACAAAACTTTCAAATGATCGTAAGCTTTATTGTTTCTGTACTTTACTACTTCCGACTGAATGATTGGTTGTTTGTAAGCAATCATTGCAAGCGTCTTCATTACACCTTTATTGAACATCGTGTCTGTCGCTAAATGAGAAACAAATTCTTCATAATGCGGTTTTACTCGCATTTGATAACCTGCGATAGAAGAAACTATTTCAAGAGAAGATTTTCGATTATTATAAAAATGCATTAACTCATCAAGCAAGGCCTTTGTTTCTAAACGAGAATCTACTTGAGCAATACTCTTTAATTCATCAAGAGTCATTGGTTTTGGAGACATAAATAAAGCTGCTTCCAAGACCTTCTCTTTTTCCATCCTATCCATGCGATAGAAGAAAAGTAATTTAGCAATTTAAAGCTTTGCTTTCTGTCATTCGCTTTAGCGAATGGCAAATTCTTCGTACCGGTGCTAGTGAAAGCAAAGTTTTCACGCATCTCACAAAACATTTGTTTTGTTAGACCAGGCGAAACTGGCCATTTAAAACTTTTGTTTAACTAAGTCAAGTTACTTTTGGGAAAGGAATTTAAAGGTTAAAACAGTTAGTTTATAGGTGATATAAAATGGTTTATGAACACACAAACTCAAGAGGAAAAAAATACTATTTGCACGGAAAAGGTAGATTATTCTACTTTGCAGGAACACAAAAAGAAAATGCAATTGATCTTCCAGAAGGATATACTGTAGTTGAAAACAATACAACTGGTTTGCCAATGTTAAAGAAAAAATAACAAGGTCGAGAAAATGCCCAATGTAGACCAAATAACAAGTGGAAAAAGACGACGTGAGTTTCGACAAAAAAGTTACATTAAAACAGTTGTAACAAAACAAGAAAAGGGTGAATTGAACTTTCTAAAAAGAACAATGCAATTGCCTAAAGAGATGGATGCTATTACTAAAGAATATGCTAATCATAATGCAGCCGATATTGTATTAAGACAAGGATTACATATTAATGAGTTGACTGCTGAACTTACTGATGCGTATCTTGATGCGATATGTTGTGGAATAAAAAATTTTGAAGCAAAACCATTGCAAGAAAAAGCAAAACTTTGGAGAGAATCATATTCTGAAATATTTGACAGAATGATTCGACCACATCTAAAAAAACATAGAGAAGCATTAGACGCAGCAACCAGTATTGACAAGTTTTTGAGTTTGCCCGATAGTTTATTTAAAGCAAGACAAGGAAAGAAAAATATTACCCAAAGGGCGCAAAGAAAAATGAAAAAATATAAAGAAACCCCAAGACAAAACTTTTTCACCGCAATTGACAGAGTTATTAATAGAAAAATTAGTGGTTTAACCTCAAGCGGAAAAGCAATGAGGGTTTGCGTCGCAGCATCTGTTTATGCAGACATAATGGAACAACACGGAGAGAAATGGAGACATTCATATAGAACTGCTATGCGTTATGCATATATAAAACTTAGAAATCACCCCGAAATCATTAAAGCAATAATTGGGTTAAAATAGTTTTAGAAAAAGAAGCCAGCAGACAGATTTAAAAAAACAAACCAGTTTCTTTGTTTTATGAAAAGAAAATACAAGTATTACCAACAAGATTTCCCAGAATTAAATGTCAAAAATATACATTATGATTTGACTTTTGACGTATTTGATAAAAAAACAAAGGTTAACACAAAAATAACTTGTATTGCAAATGAAGAAATCAAAAAACTTGAACTTGATGCGAAAAAGATAGAAATATTAGACGTAAAAAGTAACCATGAAATAACATGGAAATACAACAAAAAAATAAATAAATTAATAATCCAATTCAAAAAACAAATTAAAAAAAATCAAGAAGTCCTTATTGAGACAAAAAATATTATCATTCCAACAAATAATGATTTGGAAGGTTTGTATTATGACACTAGCCCTAAAGGTGCACCACCACAACAAATAACACAATGTCAACAATGGGGTTTCCAAAAACTCACTCCTTGTTTTGATTATATGAATGCTAAAGCAACCTACCAAACAAAAATTATTGCAGACAAGAGATACACCCATTTAATTAGTAATGGAAATGTAAAAGCAAAAGGAATAGACAAAGATAGAAAATGGATTATTTATTCAAATGAAGTTGTACCAATGGCACCATACTTATTCTTTCTCGGAGTAGGAACATGGAAAGAAACTAATCAAGAATTAGAATATGCAAATGGGAAAAAATTTGTTTTACAAATGTTAACTTTAGAAAACGCCACAAGCGATGCAATAAAAAAAGCACTTGATATCCTTGCTTTTGGAGTACAATGGATAAATATTTTTACCGGAGCCCAAAGAAACAAAGAACTGGATAAACGAAGAAAGATTTTTGATTTATGTTTTAAAAGAGATAAACTAAAAGAAGAAGGAAAAAATCTTGAAGTCGAAAAAATAAGAAAAGAACTCGCTCTTCTTTCAAAAGGAATCAAATTTGGTTATGAATACAGATACGAAGTTTATCGTGAAATCGCAATGCAAAACAGTAATTTTGGCGGAATGGAAAATGTTGGAAACACAACAATAACCGCCAATAGAATGCTTCCTTTTAAAGAAATGAGCGATCGTGTTTTTTCTTATTTATTAAATGTTAAAACACACGAGTTTTATCACAACCTTAATGGTTCAGAAGTAACATCATACAGCCCGTTTGATTTATGGTTAAACGAAGCAATTACCGAATACACCACTGGCGAAGAATTTATTTCATTTGCATCTAGTGAAGAATCATCAAGACTAGAAAATGTTTCAAGAATTGTAATGCGCGGAGGAACATTTGACGAGGATACTGGCGCACTCGGACATAAACTAAAACCTGAAGGATTTAATATGCCTGATGAATTAATAACTGGAATTACTTATTCAAAAGGGCCTGAATTTATAAGAATGGTTAAATTTGTTTTGGGCGAAGATAAATTCTACAAAGCATTACAAAAATATCATGAAAAGTATTCTGATTCTAATGCAAAAACAGAGGACTGGATAAAAACAATGGAAACAGAAACAGGAATAAAAATAAGTAAGATGGCTAATGGTTGGTTAAATCAATTAGGTTATCCTATCATTAATATAAAAACTAGCTTTGATCAAAAAAATAAGAAAGTCAAAATTGAAATTGAACAAACTGGTTTTGGAAAAGGAAATCCTTGGGAATTTCCTTTCAAATATGCAATATTTGATCAGAATGGAAAAAACGTTCACGAAAAATTGGAAATAATAAAAGACGAAAAAAAAGTTTTTACTATTGATAAAATAGAAAGTATTGGTTTCTTTTCTTTTAATAGGGATTTATCAGTTTATGGAAAAATAAATTATAATTCAACAGAAAAAGAATTAGAAATGCAAATTGAAAAAGACGATGATGTTATTTCAAAATATATTGCATTATACACTTTAGTTGGGAAAGAAAGAACAAAAGCACTAAACGAGAATAAACTTACACTTAGTGAAAAAGTAGTTGATTTATATTACAATATTTTGTCAAATGAAAGTTTAATGGAGAAACTTGGAACAGACATACTCTCTATCCCGGGAGGGGTAGAAGACAAATACCTAAGACATTATTACGAAGAATTGTATATCATAGGAAAGGATTTACGAAAAAGAATTGCAGAAAAATATGAGAAAGAATTGTTAGCAATCTATAATAAAAGCCAGAAGAAAACTTTTAACGGAGAATTTGTTGAAAAGAGTTTTAAAGAAATAAAGAATAGATCCGTAAAAAATTCTTGTCTAGGAATTTTATCAGAACTTGATAAAGAAGAAATACACAAAATTATTCTTAAACAATATAGAGAAACAAGTAATCAAACTGACAAACTTATTGCCTTTTCATTATACAATAATTCAAAAGCAAGAGACCGACTAAACTTATTGAAAGAATTTGAAAAAGAAAGTATTGGAAACCCAGTGCAATGGGAACAATTCCTTTCACTTATTTCTACAGGAGATTCACAAGACACATTAGAACAAGTTAAGAGATTAAAGAAATCAAAAGAATTTAATATAACATTATCAAATGATCAACGAGCCCTATTACTTGGTTTTGCTTCAAACAGGAGAAAATCATTACTCACAAAAGAAGGATTAGAATTCTTTAAAGAAATAGTTATTGAAATAGCAAAAATCAATGAATATACTGCAAACCATTTACTTTCAATATTTGAAGAACTAAACTATATGAAAGAAAAAGAAATTGCAGAGTATGTAAAGTTCTTACTTGATGTAAGAAAAGAATTGTCTTATGAAGAACAACCAAGCGTATTTAACAATATAAAACGAACCCTCGATAGTGCTCCGAGAGCAATTAAAAAATATGAGGAAAAATATGGCAAACTAAATATTTAAGTATAACTAAAAAACACATACATTATGGATAAACTATTTCAAAAAGTTACAAGCATAATAATTACTAATTATAACTCCTATTGGAATAATCCGATTGTAAACAAATATCTTGGAAAAGAAGCAATCCCTAATTATGAAGGAACTCTTATTTTAAGAAAAAAAGGAAAACCTGTTTGGATTTCTCATCCTTTTAATTATAACCAAGCAAAAAAAGAATTTTGGAAAAAAGTAATTGTTGAAAAATATGAAACAAAAGAAGATTTTGAAAAAATCACTAAAAAATACTGTGGAAAAAATATTGGATATGACTCTAAATTTACAAGCGTTTCTGGATTAAGAAATTTGAAAAAAATGTTAAAAGGAAAAATACTGGTCGCTGTTTCTAAAGAATTAGAAAAAGAAAGAGAGATAAAAACACAAAAAGAAATCGAAAATATAAAAATTGCGGTGAAAGAAACAAAAAAAGTAATCACAAAAGCAAGAAAGAAATTGAAAAACAGAATTACTGAAAAAGAAATTGAAAATTTTGTTAAAAATGAATTTGAAAAAGATGGTTTTGAAACAGCTTTTTGTATTGTAGCATTTGGTAACAATGCAAAGAATTTGCATCACGTGCCCAGAAACAAAAGACTTTCCAGTGGACAAGTTCTTTTTGATATTGGTGCAAAATACAAGGGTTATGTTTCAGATATTAGCGAAAGCTTTTGGTTTGGAAGTGTCAATGGAAAGGAAAAGAAAAAATTTGAAGAATACGATAAAAAATTGTTTGAAATAAAGGTTTTTTTGAAGAAAGTTGAAGGAAAATTAAAAGAAGGAACAAAAGCAAGTGATTTGTGGAAAGCTGTTGAAGGATTAAAAATGCCTCATGCACTTGGACATGGAATTGGCTTAGAAGAACATGATTTCCCAAGCGGAATTGGACAAAAAAGCAATTGGGAATTAAAAAATGGAATGGTTCTTGCAATTGAGTTGGGCGAATACAAAAAATTTGGAATTAGAATTGAGAAAGACTATTTAATTACTAAAATGGGTTTTAAAGAATTGTGATAGCTAATCTTACAATGGAACTTGCAAAAGCAGAAACAGAAATTCTTAACGCAATAAAGAACCAAGAAATGTGTCTTGTTGTTGGAGAATGCTATGTTGAATATAATGGGCGTGCTTCTTCAAAACTTCCAAGAGGAAGAAGACTCTTGCTGTTTAAAGCAGACACATCAATTTCAATACACGAAAACCGACTTGTTAGACCAACTAACTACATGGTTAATGCAAAAACATCTTGTGTTTATAATAAAGAAAAAAAAGAATTGAAAATTATTGCAACAAAATTAAAACCAAAAGAAAGTTTAGAAATTGATTTTTATGTGGTTGAAGATGTCAATAGCTATAATTTACCAATGAGCAATGACTTACGTTTGAGTGGGAGTGAAAAAGAATTAAATGATGCTCTAATGGATGATTTGAGTTTTTTAGAACCTGGACTAAAACCAATTAATCAACAACAAGTTTTTCGAAAAGGAATTTGTGATATTGTTGCAGAAGATGCAGATGGAAAGCTGGTTGTGATTGAATTAAAGAGAAGGCAAGCGGATTATGGAGCAGTTACACAACTTAAGAGATATGTTGAACAAGTAGAAAAAATGAAAGGAGTACAAACACGCGGGATTTTATTGGCACCAGAAATTAGGAAGAGCGCAATGGAGCTATTGGAAGGGTATGGGCTTGAATTTTTTAGTTATGATTTTGAGGTTGGGGAAAGAAGTAAGATAAAAGGCATTGGAAAGAGCCAAACCAAAATTGGGGAATACTAATTTCAAAAGTTAATCACAAATTTCCAAAACATCTAATTGTTTACAATTACAATCAACACCAAGAATTGAACTCAAACTTGGAATACTTCTCCCATTATCTCCAGAAATAAATTCTTTCACATATGTCCCGTGCGAAGTTTTCATTTCTAAAACAAATTCTTTTTCATTATCTTTTGAAGGAGTTATTTTTAGAAAAGTAATTTCTTTTTCTCGCACCATATCAGTTCTTCTTTTTTCTACTCGCACAGGGGTTCTTTGAGAAACTTTTATTTTTTTATTTAACGAAAGTAGAGTTAGTCTTGGTTTTTTTGGACAGGAAATAATAGCAGAATAGATTTTTTTGTGTAAAGAATTTTTTGTTTCAATTAGTTCTTTTTTATTTGAAAAACGAAGAGAATTAACTGAAATCTTTTCTTTAAATTTTGAATTAATCTCTTTTTCAATTTTTAATAACTGGGTTTTTGTGAGTATTCTTTTTTTTGGAAGTATTATTTCAGCAACAAAGGCCCTTCCTTTTCCAAACATCAGAACATCAATATCTTCTCTTCCCGAACCATGCAATATTAATTCCATTGAATTAAATTTTGGGACCAGGATTTGGGCAAGTAATTCTTCAACACTTTCTTTGGCTTTAAAATCAGAAAATCGGGCAAAATGCTTCGTCTGGGCTATTTCTCGAGAAAACTTACAGTATTTTCCATAAAGAAATACCGGAGAAAGACGCAAAATTATTGATTTTTTAACAAAATCTATCAAAAAATAGGCTTCTGCGGGCTCTTCTACCAATTTTTTGTCAAATTCTTGCTTTATTTCATCACAAAGACTATATCTTAAGGCATTAGCACTTTCTTTTGTAATATTTTTGGGAAGAGAGAATCCTAATGAGAATGTAGAAAACTCAATATTCTTTATCATTTTTGCAATATTTAAAATTATGTTATGTATAAGCTGTTCTTGTTTTTGCTTTTGTTTTTGAGAATTCTCTTCTTTTAGAATCTCTCCAAGAGAAACGTTAAAAGAAAATTTTTGTTCAATTAAAGGATCTTCTGTTCGCTTATCCATGAAATAAAAAAATAAGAAAAAGAATAAAAGGGGGCGCTAGGCGCCCCACTTTCATAATTATTGTTTTTAGTTTACTTGTTCTTTTGCAAGAACCCAAATTTGCTTTAGTCCAACGACTAATGCAGCTGGTGCTACTAACGCAACGATACTTCCTACAATATTAGCTATTAAAAAGCCAATAATAGAGATTTCTGAAACTGCAACGAATCCGCCAGCAGTAACTGAAGTCACTCCGCCAACCATTGACACGGCAATAGTGGCAATTAGGAAGCTAGTCACATTTTTATCATGGATATTCAAGAAACCAACGATTAATCCTAGAATTACTAGAACCAAGGTTATTAGTTCCATTGATCCAACAGTCATCATATCAGGAACAATTGATGCAACTATTCCAACGACAACTGCAATGATAACACCTAGCAAGAAAGCATAACTTCCCCACTTTTGTGACGCCATATTAAAACCCTCCTTTTTTAAATTACAAAACAACTTTATTATATATAAAGGTTATTGCCGAGCTAAAAGTCGTCAAAACACGAACTATTTTAGTGAAAATGCCTTTTTTCCAGCAAAAGGCAATTTAAATTCATCTTCTATTCTTAATAATCTGTTATATTTTGCTAAACGTTCTCCTCTGCAAGGAGCACCAGCTTTTATTTGCCCACAACCAATACCAACAGAAAGGTCAGCAATAAAATAATCATTTGTTTCTCCACTTCTGTGACCCACTTGAACTTTCCAATTTGCTTCAAACGCAGTCAGAGCAGAAGAAATTGTTTCGGTTAATGTCCCAACTTGGTTTAATTTCAACAGCAAAGCGTTTGCCCTTTTTTTCTCAATCGCTTCTTCAACATATTTTTTTTGTGAAACTAACAAATCATCACCCAATATTTGAACTCGCTTTCCAATTTTCTTCATCATTTGTTCCCATGCAGAAAAATCATTTTCATTAAAAGGATCTTCAATAGAAACAATTGGATAAGAACTCATCAACGCTTCATATTCTGCAAGCAATTTGTCACTTGTTAATTTATGTCCTTCAACAGTATAAATAAAAGTATCTACATCATCTTTGATAGAAAAAGAATTTGCGGCAACATCCAAACCAATTTTTACTTCACTCGCATAACCACATTTTTCAATTGATTTCAAAATTTCATCAATTGGTTCTTCAACTTTTTTTAATTGAGGAGCAAATCCTCCTTCATGTCCAACATTTGAAGCTGTTCGCCCATAATCTTTTTCTAATCTCTCACGCAAATCATGATAAATTTCTACACCAGCATAAAAAGCTTCTTTAAAAGATTTGAAACCAATAGGAAGAATTTGATATTCTTGAAAATCCAATACATTACTTGCGTGTTGTCCACCATTAATAATATTCAAAGCAGGGATTGGAAGTAATGGTTTTTGTCCAGACAATTTTGAGATATACTCAAACAATTCTTTTTGTTCTGCAACAGTAGCTGCTTTCGCGCAAGCTAAAGATACTGCAAGAATCGCATTAGCCCCCAACTTTGATTTATTCTTTGTTCCATCTTCATTAATCAATAACTCATCAATTTTTTCTTGGTCACGACAATCTATTCCTTTTACAACAACACTCAAAATTTCATTAATATTTCTAACGGCTTTTTCAACACCCATCCCGAATAATTTTTTTTCTTTATCTCTTAATTCAACAGCTTCTCTAGAGCCGGTGCTTGTTCCACTTGGAACAGAAGCAACAAAACGACCAAAAGCAGTTTTTAATTCACATTCAACTGTGGGTATTCCTCTCGAATCAAAAATCTGTCTCGCTTTCAATGCTCTTATTGTATACATGATATTAATAGGAAAAAGTAGTATTTAAATCCAACGGGATTTAAAAATTTAAAATTAAAAAATTTTAAAGTATTAAAAGTTAATCCCGCGTTAAAAAATGCTTTTCCTTTTTTATCTTTTAATA
>Ga0265594_1003614_pt1 | contig 10201 bp, 8 predicted proteins | sample saktaG_11_FD_190147 | JGI IMG/M metagenome (GOLD analysis project Ga0265594, IMG submission 190147) | Saline water microbial communities from Sakinaw Lake, British Columbia, Canada - sak_2011_5_24_80m | ecosystem: Environmental > Aquatic > Non-marine Saline and Alkaline > Saline ... | reverse complement strand
TATAATTTATATCTTCCGGAAAATATATTTACAAGCGCTGTCCCTATTTTGTTAAGCGTACTAATAATCGCATAGCAAGTTAAAAATTCACTACGGGGTTGACAAAACGAAAGAAAGGATATATAATTAGGGTAGTTATGGGCGCAATTTAGTATAGCACCTTAAAAATAAAAAAATTTAAATAAAAGAAGAGGTGGATTAGAATGAAAAGGTTATTGTTAATAGTTTTGGTAGTGTGTATGCTAGGTATTGTTTTTACTGATATTGTATCTGCTAAGGCAACATTTGGATCCTGGAAGAAATGGGATGAAGCATTGGCACCTTGGGATAATAAAGGCTGGGATTGGGAAAGTTGCAGGTCTACGTTTATAGGTTTCCCCTACATCAGGGATACATTACTTTGGTTGTGGGCAGATGAGAAGTGGTATTTTTTGAAGGTAAATGGACAAGAATCGACTGATAATGCATTTTTTCTGTTAACTCGCTTATCTTTCATAAAAGATAAAAAACATCAGGCATCAATTATTCTTTTTTCTCCAGCATCAATAGGCAAGGATATTGAAGGCATTAAATGCATTAAATCTGGACTTGATAACGCAGAATTTGCAATAGTGGCTTTTCCTCCAAATAGAGAAGAAGTAGTTATTAGAGTATATGAGAATGAAAATGGATTATTCCGGTTTTTGGAAGAATGGACTGTTGTTTTTAAAAATAAAACAATAATAATTCCCGAAAAAACGATTAAATTTTCACAGAAATATGGAGATTTTATCAGTGAATTTCAACAACTAAGAGAACAGAACATCACAGTTTCGCCACTATTAATAGTTTTGGATGGTAAGAAAAAGGAGTTTTGTCTTGGTGTAGCTTTGGAAATTTTTGATGGGAAAAAGACAATAAGACCTATTTTCTAAAAATGAGTTTGTTCAAAAATGAGGAGAATACTATTTCTCCTCTTTTTTTATTAGAATTGACTTGACATTACTTAAATAAGAGTTAAAATTAATACATAAGGTCAATATATTAAAATTAAATAAAATATATGGATATTAATAAAAAATACATTATTATTTTTGGAACTTTAATCCTTTTGTTAGTAATTATTACTGGAGCGATTACTTATTATAAAGAAAAAGAACCAGAGACAAAGATTCCTGACATAACACAAGTTGTTCTTGGTTTTTCTCAAGATTATCCTACTAATTTTGATGAACTCTCAGATTTTATTAACTCTTGTAAAAATACAGTATTTCCTGATATAGAAGGATTGAAAAATAATAAAGGAATAAAAGAAATTGTTTGTACATTAGAACCAGGGACAAAAAAGGTTGTATTAAAGGACCAGGTAGTGTTAGTTGGTGATTTTATGCCTTCGTTTTCAACCCTAGACTCTATTGTTTCTTTTAAATCTGGTAAGTATCTTGGTATCTCAGTTGACCTCAAGGATGTAGTGAGAGAATATAACCCATCTCTGTTAGAAGAGGACAAGCTATATTTTTGTGATATTTCCGAGCCTTCTTTAACAGATCCACTTGTTTTGCAATTAGAATCAAAATATCATTTGTTTTTTGACGAAGGAAATATTTCTTGTTCAGGAGTTGAAATGAATAAAACTCCTTCTATGATTTTCTTTGGTGTTGTTCCTCAAGCAGAATCTTTAAGTATTAAACAATATCTTGTTGATGAGCAAACGGTTTCTGATGTATTGAGCAAAAAATCATTTTCTGAAAGGAAGAACATATTAAATAATTATCCTGTTATCTGGCAAATGGAAAAACCAATTACTCTTTAAATATATATTAATAATATTAATTATTAAAATCTATGAATAAAACAAACTATATTACATTAATCATTCTATTATGTTTTTCTATAGTTTTTGTTGTTTATCCGATAAAAACTCAAGCAGGGCCACCGTATGATTTTCTTTCTGATGAGGCTAATGAAGCTTTAGCGGGTTATGCAGAGGAATATGCAGAGGGACAAGAAGAACCAGCCGAAGAACCAGCTGAAGAAACTACCACTACTGATTCCACTCCTGATACCACTACTACAAGTACTACAAGCGCTAATGGAGGTCCGGGTCCGTATATTGGGGAGCCGACTACGTCAATAGGTTGGGAGAACCCAATTGAGGATATAGAGACGATCCCGGATCCTGGTTCAGATCCTAACATTGAAATAGGAGATACGTGGACAGGTCCTTCAGGACAAAAGTATGTACTAAAGCCACCTAGTGCAGAGGTAATAGCCAATGGTGAGAATGTTGGTCAGCCTGTTATGGGTACTTGGGAGCCGGTAGAAGAAGAAACTCCTTCTTCTACTACTTCTTCTACTAATGGTCCTACCGATACTACTAATGGTCCTACCGATACTACTAATGGTCCTACCGATACTACTAATGGTCCTACCGATACTACTAATGGTCCTACCGATACTACTAATGGTCCTACTTATACTCCTCCTCCTGCCAATGGTTGTGTATTAATAACCTCATATACTCCTTGTGTTAATACATGTAACCCTGGATATACTCCTCCAGCCTATACTCCTCCAGCCTATACTCCTCCAGCCTATACTCCTCCAACTCCTCCTGTATCATTACCATGCAGTATTGACTATTTCACATTACCAGATAGAGCATGGGTTGGTTATCCAATAACAGGAAAATGGTCAGCAAGTGCTGATTGTGATGATTGTGATGTTAACTGCGTACCTTATCCAGCATGTGTATGGAAACTGAATAATATTGGTATTGGAAATATTGGAGCTAATGAATACAAATTTACATTAGAACAATCAGGAACCTATGATTACACCCTTACATGTTATGGAGAAGATGGGATAGATGAAAGAACAAAATCTGCAACAGTTAAAGCTCTCAACCTTCCATGGTGGAGAGAGATTATTCCTGTGTTGCCTGGATCATTATTCTCATTTTGATATTGGGAATAAGTAAAATACAGAAATTTATTGATTAAATATATTAATTAATTGTAACAAATCTATTCTATGAATAAAAAAATTACGAAATATGGTTTACTTATTCTAATATTAGTTTTAGTAGGATCTATTAGTTTTATTGAATTTGTTGATGCTAAAAATACTGTTGTTATAACTACAGGGACAATTTCTCCAATAATATCTTTAATCAGTTCTAATACAAACAATGTATCAGGTAGGGGGATATTAAATAGTGGCGTTGATGATAATGTTAATTTAACAGCTGGGCTCTTTAGTTTTTTGGCTAATATATTTAAAGCCATTGTTAACGTTGTTGTTGCAGTTGTTGTTGCAGTTGTTCAAGCCGTTGTTGCAGTTGTTGTTGCGATTGTTGAAACCGTTGTTAACGTCGTTACTTCTATAGTATCTCCTTCTCCTCCATCATATACACCTCCGCCTCCACCATCATATAGTTGTTGGCAATGGAGATAACAATAAAAATACATTGAAACTCATAGAAATTCGTTGATATATTAAAAAATACGGAGAACAGTTCTCCGTATTTTTTAATGTGCCTGGGGAGAGACTCAAACTCTTGTATACTTTTTTCTTTTTTGATTACGCAGTAATTCTAATGTCTTATCGGCAATTTTCTTTTTTCTTTTAAGACAAGGAAGATTATCTTTGTAATAAATCCGATGGAGTAATCTAATGGACTCTTTTTTAGCAAATTTTAATATCCATATAGACGTAGATTGTTCTTTCCTTCTAGGCTTTTGTTCTGCTATAGACCCTTTTATATTATATAATTTTGTAGTTTTTTTTCTTAGCCATTCAATGTGGTTTTTGCTAGCAGACCTAAAACAAATGTAAAGTCGAGTATAAATATATGCAGGATTTTTAAAAACATTATAATAATCTTTATATGTAATAATGCTCCCATCGCCATCTAGATGACCTCTTAGGAAGTCAGAAAAATATTGATTAGCAATTTTTAATGGTCCAATTATATATGATTTTGCTGGGAATAGTCCAATTTTCAATAGCCATCTATATAATTGAACATTGCCAAATTGTATTCTATAACGAGGCTTTTTAGCCCAGCCGTCATTTTTAGATTGAGCTATCTTATTAGTTAAATGTAAACATTTTTTGAAGGTATCTAATAATTGCAGATCAGATGACCTCATAATTATATGACGACCATCTTTACTCAGATTACCATCAGTAGTTAATAGACCAATAATATAGGCAAGGTTAGTTGTCCAATCAAAATTTTTATCTGTAATTTCTGTCGAGGTATATAACGATAGGGCTTATTAAAAGTGGGCAGGGAGGGACTCGAACCCTCAAGACCTTACGGTCAATAGATTTTGAGTCTATCGCGGTTACCAATTTCGCCACCCGCCCTTAATAATATTTAATACTATATGTAGTATACAGTATTTTGTATGTAGAATTCAAGACTAAAAAGTTTATTAAATACTATAATTTTGATATAATAATATTAATGGCAGAAATTATTGCGATTTGTAATCAAAAAGGAGGAGTAGGAAAATGCCTGGCGCCTGAAACACCAGTGGTTTTATCTTTGGGAGAAATCATGTCTATTGGGCAGTTATTCCACCAGCATTATAATGGTTATTTCAAAAAAGATTATCAACGGCGCGGGGATTTATTTATAAGACCAAAGGAAAAATTAGAAGTTTTTTCTTTAGATCAGGAGCTGAAATTAATTAAGAGTAGCGTAAATTACTTATATCGCGGTAGAACCAATAAATTGTACAAGATAAAAACAAATAAAGGGAAATTAGTAAGGGTTACGGCTGAGCATCCTTTTTTAGTTTTGCGCAACGATAAATTAATATGGCTTAAAGCAAAGGATGTAGAAGAAAACGATTTTATTGCCACGCCACGACAATTAAATTTTTCTTTTCCTCGAAAAGATATTGAATTGGTTCCTTATTTTTCAGAAAGAATTTTTGTTACAATAAATGATAAGCCGTTAATTCGAAAACACCTTAAAACAATTTTACTCTACCCATCTGACATTAAAAATAAAATACTTCTTTGTCTTTTAGAAAATAAAAAGGTAATGGCAGGAGATTTATATAAACTAAAGAATAAACCTTGTGTTTTTGCCCATCTTCAAAAATTGTTAAAATTAAATATTATAGAGAGAGAAAAAATTGGCAGAATTTATGCTTATTCTTTAAAAAGAGAATCTTTAGTTGAATATTTGTTTAAACAAGGTATTTCTATTAAGGCCTTTCATCAACTGAATTTACCTAAAAGAATAATTCAAAAGTTTGTCTATTATAATAAATTCTCGCATAAATCATTGCCTATTAAACCATTTTCTTCTTTGAACCAAGACTTAGCTGAGTTTTTAGCCATTATTTTGGCCGAAGGATATTTAGGGCCTTCTCGAATTGTTCTTTATAATACTTCAAGTAATATAATTAAAGCGTTTATTTCTTATTGTAAAAAGTTAGGATTACCTTATAAAAAAGAAAAAAAAGGCAATCAGTGGATAGTAAATGTTTTCAAAGCAGGCACATTAATGAAGATTCTTTATGATATTTTTGAGGTACCAATTAGAGGGCCATTAAAATCATCACAAGTTAAAATTCCTAATAGAATCTTAGAGTCACCAAAAAATGTTTTGGCTACTTATTTAGCGGCATATATAGATTGTGATGGATATATAGCTAAAGATAGATCTACTTTAGAAATAACTAGCGCTAGCCAAGAGAATATTATTAGATTACAATATGCTTTTTTAAAATTTAAGATTAACGCTACTATCAAAAGCGCAATTAAGTCAGCCAGTAATTCACCTTCTCCTAAAAAAAGAGTTTATTACTCCCTTGTTATTAGTGGTTCAAATTATTTAAAGATAATTTCACAATTTTTTCCAATTAAAAATAAAAGCAAGAGAAAAAGATTACAGGAAGTTTGTCAATTAAAATATAATACAAATATCGATATTATTCCAGTCAATGGATTATTAAAAAAGGTGCGGAAAAAATTTGGGTTGCTACAAAAAGAATTAGGTTGCCAAGGGACGATTACAGATTACGAAGACAATAGTAACTATATTTCTCGTCAGTCTTTAAAAAATATTGTTTTGAAATTAAAAAATAGCAGTTTTGTAAAGAAAAATGATAAAGATTTAAAATTACTGTCTTTGTTGAGTGAATCCGATTTATTTTGGGAAAGAGTAGTTGATATAAAAGAGATTAATTATAAAGGGTATGTTTATGATTTAAATATTAAGAAAAATCATAATTTTATTGCTGGTCAAGGAGCTTTTGTTGTCCATAATACTACCACAACGATGAATTTAGGCGCTTATTTAGCTGCCCTTGGAAAAAGAACATTAGTGGTTGATTTTGATGCTCAAGCTAATGCTACTTCTGGCTTAGGTTTTGATTATAAAAAATTACAAAAGACTGTTTATAACAATTTGATTTCTGATTATTCTCCAAAAGAAACAATTTACAAGACATCAATTTTTGGTTTAAATATTCTTCCTGCTTCGCCAGATCTAATTGGAGCTCAAGTGGAATTAGACCGTTTTGCAAACAAAGAATTCAGATTATATCAAGTTCTCTCTTCTATTAAAGAATATTATGACTATATTTTAATAGATTTACCTCCTTCATTAGGCGTGTTGACAATAAATGGCTTAGTAGCAGCTGATCAGGTTTTAATTCCTCTACAAACAGAATATTATGCTTTAGAAGGATTGTCTCAACTTATTACAACAATTGATTTAATAAGGAGAAATCTAGAAAAAGATTTAAAAATATTAGGTGCGGTTTTGACTTTATATGACAAAAGGAATAGATTAGATAGAATGGTTCTTAAACATATTAGAAGGAATTTTCCAGGATATGTTTTTGATACAATAATTCCTAGAAACATTAGTTTAGCCGAAGCTCCAAGTTTTGGACAATCTATTCTTCAGTATAGTCCTAATTCTGAAGGAGCAAGAGCCTATAGACAGTTAGCCCAGGAATTAATAAAAAAATTTGAACATTTTTAATAAATTATGGACGAACAAAATTCTTTAGGACAAGGAATTAATGCTTTAATTCCTCCAAAAAATAACCAAGAACCAAGCGAAGTCGCTTTGGAGGAAAAAATTAGTGAAAAACTTAATAATGCTTTTTCTAATTTTCCTCAGGATTTAACCCCCCCATTAAGTTCTATAAAAAAAAATTTTCAAGAAGATTTTCAACAAACGCATACGAAAGAAGATTTAACATCAAACGATATATCGGGTGTACAAGAAACAATTCCTGAAATTACTAAAAATAACAATCCATTTGGCTCTGCTCAAGAAAAGTCTGTTTCTGGTTTTGATCAAAACAAACCTCTTATTCAAAACGAACCTGTTGTTCAAAACGAACCTGTTGTTCAAAACGAACCTGTTGTTCAAAACGAACCTGTTGTTCAAAACGAACCTGTTGTTCAAAACGAACCTGTTGTTCAAAACGAACCTGTTGTTCAAAACGAACCTGTTGTTCAAGATGAACCTATCCCATCTTCTAATCTTTTAGAAGATAAGGTTTTTTATATCGAAGTAGATAAAATCAAGCCTAATCCTGAACAGCCACGAAAAACTTTTTCAGAGGAGACGACAAAAGAATTAGCTGATTCTATTCGGGAGCATGGAATTTTAGAACCCTTAGTTGTTATAAGGGAAGAAAAAGAAACAGAATATGGAACAAATGTTGAATATCAATTAATCTCTGGAGAGAGAAGATTACTAGCTTCAAAAATGTTGGGATTACCAACAGTTCCTGTAATTATTAGAAAACCAATTTCAGAACAAAAGAAATTAGAATTAGCTTTAATAGAAAATATTCAAAGAGAAGATTTGGATTCAATATCTAAAGCAAGGGCATTTGTAAGATTGATTAAAGAGTTTGGTTTAACTCAGCAAGCTCTGGCAACAAGAATAGGCAAGAGTAGGGAAGTAATCGCTAATACTCTACGTTTGCTCCAATTATCATATGAAGCTCAACATGCGTTAGAGCAGGGAAAAATTAATGAAGGTCATGCTAGAGCAATTCTTCTTTTCAGCAATCCTGAAAAAAGAAGATTGTTTTTGCACGAGATTTTATCTAAAAATCTTTCTGGACGGGAGTCTTTAGAATTAGCTCAACATTATTTACAGAATAATCTTAGTAATAATAAAAAAGAAGCATTGTCTAGGAGACGAAATGTTTCTTTAGACCCAGAAGATTTAGAAGTAAAAGAAAAATTAGAAGACTTCTTACAAACACCTGTTTTAATTAAGAAGAAAGGCGGGCAAGGAGCAATTGAAATTAAGTTTTTTTCTCAAGAAGATTTAAGTAAAATTTTAAATAGAATTTTTCCCCTTTAATGCATCTTGAATCCTTTTTTTAGTTTCAGTCATTTTAACAAATTCTAACCATGAGGAAGACGGTAACTTCCTTTTTTTATTTATAATTTCTACTACTTCTCCTGATTGTAATTTATAATCTAATGATACTAGCTTGCCGTTAACCTTAGCCCCGGCAGCCTGATTACCAACATCTGTATGGATTTGATAGGCAAAATCAATTGTAGTAGCTCCATCAGGCAAATCAATAATATCTCCTTTAGGTGTTAAAACAAAAATTCTGTCTTTGAAAAAATCAACTTTTAAAGAATTTAAAAACTCTTTAGAGTCATAAAATTTTCTCTGCCAGTCTCTTAACTGATTTACCCAATAAAAATTTTTAGGAGGATTAAATTTTTTTCTTTTTTTATATTTTTTACTATCTTTTAAATCTCCATAAATCCAATGTGCAGCAATACCCCATTCTGCTTCTTCATTCATTTGAGGTGTTCTAATTTGGATTTCTACAATTCGTCCATTTTTAGCAAAAACAGTAGTGTGTAAGCTTTGATATCCATTAGGTTTTGGCATTGCTATGTAATCTTTAAAACGGCCTGGAACAGGTTTCCACATTTGATGAATAATTCCTAAAGCACTATAACATTCTTCTATATTTGGCATAACAATTCTCATTGCTACCAAATCATATATTCTTTTAATATCCATATCTTCTTTTTGCAGTTTTCTCCAGACGCTATATAAATGCTTAGCTCTGGATTTTATTTTTTCAGGGTTTAAATTATTTTCTTTTAATCCTTTTTGTACTATCGGAACTAATTCTTGAAGATAATTTTCTAATTCTTTTTTTCTTTTTCCTATTATTTTTTTGCTTAATTTATATTCTTCTGGATATGAATATGGAAAAGAGAGATCTTCTAGTTGGGCTGCGATGTCTGACATTCCTAAGCGATAAGCTAGTGGGGCAAGAATTTCTAAAGTTTCTAATGATTTTTTTCTTCTTTTTGTTGGTTCTAATGGCCATAAAGTTTTCATATTATCTAACCGGTCAGTCAGTTTAATAAGAATAATTCTTAAATCTTTTGCCATTGCCAAAATCATATTTTTGAAATTTTCTTTCTCTACGCTACCATCTTCTTTGTATTTGATCTTATTAACTTTCGTTAATCCATTAACGAGAAAAGACACCTCTTCATTAAATTGAGATTTAATTTCCGAAATTGGAACGTTACAATCTTCAACCACATCATGAAGCACACTGGCAATTACAGCGTTAATATCTAATTTCATTTGACTAATAGCTAGAGCAACTCGTAGAGGGTGGTTTATAAATGGTTCTCCTGATTCTCTTTTTTGTTCGAAATGAGATTTTTCAGCAAACTCAAAAGCTTTTTCTAGTAAATCTAGCTCTCTTTCATTAGCAGAGTCTTTAAGATTTTGAATTATTTTCTGTTTTAGGAATTTCATAATTGCAATTTCGATCAGAACATTTTATTTTAGTTTTTGTTTCGACAAGAGGTTTATTGCATTCTGGGCAATTTTTTCCTGTAGGTTTGTATGAAGAAGCAAAATTGCATTTAGGCCAAGCAGAACATGCATAAAACATTTGTCCTCTTTTATTTCTTTTCATTATTATATCTCCTGTTTTGCATTGAGGGCATTTCATGGAGAATTCACTATTAATAGATTTAGTAAAAGAACATTTAGGCCAATTAGAGCAGGCGAGAAATTTACCATATTTTCCTAATTTTAAGACCAAGTTATTTCCGCATTTTGGACATTTTTCTTTTGTTTCAACAACAGGAGCTAAATCATCTTTAGAAACTTCTACATATTTTTTTTCTAGATTATCTTTAAATGGACTATAAAATTCTTTAACAATAT
>Ga0265594_1003610_pt1 | contig 10211 bp, 15 predicted proteins | sample saktaG_11_FD_190147 | JGI IMG/M metagenome (GOLD analysis project Ga0265594, IMG submission 190147) | Saline water microbial communities from Sakinaw Lake, British Columbia, Canada - sak_2011_5_24_80m | ecosystem: Environmental > Aquatic > Non-marine Saline and Alkaline > Saline ... | reverse complement strand
TGCTCAGGGAGTTATCTCAAAACGGCCGGCTCAGGGTTCGGGTTATCAATATTCGTGAGATGCTTGAGGCTTTGAAAAAGGAGGAGCCCAAGAAGTTCAAGAGCTTCCATAAGCAGGTAGAAAGGCAGGCTGGCATACCCCTGACCTTTGAAGGGCTGATTAAATTCGGCCAACTGGCCGACGAAAGGATGCAGGAGTTTACCGGCCTGGTAAAAGGCATGACCCTGGGCCAGGCGGCCCAGGTCCGCCAGTGGCGGGTAGACGGGCGAATGACCTGGCGTTCTGTGGCCAGAGCTGCCTACCTGGAGGGGTGGTCCCATCAAGGCTGGGGGCCGCCCGAAAACCAGTTGATGGGTATGGCGCTTTCAGAACGAGCAGCGCAATTCTTTGGGGAGAATTTCAGGGAGCCACCGTGGAATTAGACTCGGGGGGAGAAATGAGTGAGTACGATCTTGCCCTTGACGACCAAGTAGAATGGGCAGCCTTCTGGACCTCAGACTACGGACATGGACTTTTTGAGAGTATTCAGCGCTCAGTAAGTGGGAAACGCCGCGACGCGGGTGAGCGACACCCGGAAGAGATTGTAGAGGAGGGGCACGAGCAAGACATTCTAATGATGATGCCGCTAGTTAATGGAGAATGCTTCTACTGGTCCAGAGATATCGTTGACGTAGTTAGTATTGCTTCTCAGTCTCTACCGGATAGCTGGTGTTTGATGAAGCCAGATATTCCTGCCGCCTCCGGCTTCTTCTGGTTTGCTAAAGAGCCAGAAATAGAGTTTAGAGGCATACGTGCCTTTGGATGGACATTATTAAATATCGAGGATAAAGTAGCAGCCGTGCATATTCCCCAAGGCAATGGTTCGATGCCAGATTTCGACGCAGTGGAACTTATTATATTTATTAACAATCCTGATTTTCCGAAGCCCCTTCCCAGCTTTAGCCTTATAGCAGTTGGGCAGTCTTTGAGTGCCTGGCGGCTTGAGCAGAGCGACTATGCTGTCAGTATCAACGCCAACCCCGATGAGTTTAATTATGAATATCGAGCTTTGCGGTTATTTGCCGCAATGCTCTCTTTCATCCAGCAGAAGATACTGGTCACATCGCGCCATGCTACCTCCAGGGCTACTCGCAGGAGAGTAGCGTCTTCACGGTCCGCTGAGGCCGATATAAATATCGTCAAACTCCGAAGTATATTGCACTCTAGCCATAAAGGGGAAGAGTTACCAATAGAATAGAGCTGCCGATGGCTTGTCCGCGGGCATTGGCGGAACCAATGGTTTCCGTCTATAAGAAAACATCGACCAACCTGGATAACTCCATACATCAAAGGCCCGGAGGACAAACCTTTACGTAACCCGGGCAAGCTTTTTGCTGTAGTCAGGTAGATGGAGGGCATTCAAGTGAACGACATGGAGATCCTGAAGCGGGCCTACGAGCGGGAACCTTGGGAATATGCTTGGGGAGCGGCCTTCTTAGAGGGAGAGGGAACTTTTACCATCTGTGTCTCGCCTCCCTCCGCAAAATGTGGGAGTCTATCGCCTCGTTTCACACTGTGGGTAAAGGCTGACAATACGGAGCCAGAGTTAATCTACCGATTGCAGACCTTTTTCGGAGGCGACGTGAGGCGCTATCTAAGCAGGAAGGGGCGGAAGCTAGCATACCGTTGGCGCGTAACAGGGCCTATGGCTGTAAGTTGCTTAAGGGCTGTCGGGCCATACTTAGCCTCCAACAGAAAGAAGCAGCTTGCAGACTTGTTGCTAGATCTTGACCGACGGCTTCACGAGTTTCCAAAAGGCGGAGTTCGTCTCACTGATGATGAGATTGCAGCACGCCAAAGTATTGTATCAGAGGTAAGAAGGCTTAACAACCGCAAGAGCTCGCGGGGTAGTTGGAGAAAGGCGCTGGCTGCACGTGCAAACGCAGGAAGTCGATTACCTGGTATATGACCAGTAAATATGAGCAGATTCTAAGGACTGAAGGAAGGCTGATGCTGAAATACAGCCCCGACCACCACCGGCTTAAGCGGCCGGCCAAGAACCAGCTGCCCGGGCTTTAGAGAGCAAGCCCTGAAAGGAGAGAACGATGCCAGTAGAAACTAGGATATTAGATGCGCTAGAAGACGATAGGTGCCGATGGTGCGGCAGGTTTGTAAAAATAGGAACGGGCGAAACACTCGGCTATTGGTCAGGAGGTAAGTTCTTTTTAATATGCCCGAAGTGTGAACCCAAAGATGAGGTAAAAGAGGCTATTAAGGATAAGAAACAAGAAAGGGTGTAGCCGATGGTAGAAGTAGGTGAGCTGAAAGAAGGCTGGGGGTTCCCGGCACCTAGCCGTAAGGCACATTATTTTGTGGATTCGATGTCGTTGTGCCGCCGCTGGGGATTTTATTGCGGACCCCTCGAGCAGGGTAATGATAACTCGCCTGATAATTGCCCTTCGTGCATGAAGGCATTGGCTAAAAGGAAGGCAAAAGTTAAGCAGTAGTCGATACTGTAGAGGTGAATATGTTAGTAACTGGAGAACAGTTCAATATCGTGTGTTCTCGCTGTATCTATCTAGTTGCGCTTACTAAGAACCTTAAAGAATTAAAGCGCCATTGGCCTTCTTGGGATGAAAAGTCAGTCTTTGTCGACTGCTTCCACGGGAATTGCCCGATGACACTATTGTCGCAGGACGGAGATGAGTTTACTTGGCAACTAATGACTGGTATCCACAAACCCTTTGACCTATGGTGGCAGGAAATACTCGAGGCATATGACAAAAAGGTAAAACAAGGTTTAGCACCAAAGAGGCCGGTAAAAGAGAACATGGAAGTTAAACAGTAGTCGATACTGTGAAGGAGATAGCCATGGAAGTCAAGAAGGATGAGATGACCCAGGAGCAATACGAGGAGATGAAGCGGATCGCCCGGGACTTTGTCTGCGGTGAGTGCGGGGCTGATCTCCAGCTCCACACCGTCCCGGAGAGGGCAACGCTCAGGGTGGGCTGCTTCAACCCTGACCACCACGGCTTTGTTGAGAGGGAAACTTGGACGCAAGCCTTCCGTCGCGGTGAGATAGTTCACCCGGCGATCCAGTCAGCCATTGAGAGGAAAATGATACTACCTGGGGGACAGCCGGTTGGGGTAGCCCTCTCCATGATTCAGACCCGCTTCCCCAGGGCGGATATGGACGAGCCATCGGCGGCTCTATTCCTGTGGGATTGTGTGCGCTTAGATTTAGACCCCCTTCTGGGAGAGATATTTCCAGCGACATTCAAAGTCAAAGGTAAGGATAATATCGAGCACAAGGTTGTCCAGCCAATCATCAGCGAGGATGGCTGGCTATCGCTGGCTGCCCGGAGCTGCGCCGAAGCTTGGGCGGGGCCACCGAGGACCATGCGCCTTGAAGAGTACCTCCAAACACAGGATGCCTACAAGGAAAAGCCATACACCGAGGTCAAGGAGATCGCCAAGGAAATAAAGGCTGACCTCTGCAAAGACCCTGAAGCCTACGTGTGGGTCGCCATTGGGCACCGCAAGGATCAGGACGACACCATCGCCTACGGCTGGTACAAGAAGTCCGAGGAGGGCGTAGTCGCTAAGAATCTCCCGGGCAACCAAGCCAGAGTCCGCGCCATAAAGCGCTGGGTTCGTGAGGTTTTCCCCGAGGCCAAGGCCAAGATGAAGGAGATGACCGCCACCTGGATGGAACGCGCTGGCGACGTGCGTGACATCCAGAATGTTATCCAGGCGGAATATCATATTGTTACCGAAGAGCCCCCTAAACTTGCTGAGAAGGCCGGTAAAACCACGGGTGAGAAAGTAGGGGCGGCCGCCCCTAAGCCCAAGGCACAGGCAAGAAAAGCAGAGACGTCTCCAGCTGCAGTCGAAGAGAAGACAGAGACAGTTGAGGGCGAGGGCTTCCGTATCGACCTCACCTGGCTCAGGGAGTCCCAGAAGGCCCTGAAGTGGACTGACGAGACGATGAAGACCTTTGTGCTAAGCAAATACAAGGTCGATGTCCGGGGAGCGTTGACCGAGGTATTGCAGAGGCTTACCAGGGAGCAGGTGGAGGAATTTGTAAAAGAGATAAATGGCCGGGTGGAGAAGCAACAGCCTGGCAGACTGTTATAGAAGAATAGTAGCAGTGAGAGGTTAACTCATGGGATTCCCGGAGCAACCAATTACCAACCGTATGAAATACGGCAGGATCCGACGCTATAAGTGCCGCTTATGCGGGCGGACCTTCAATGACTACTACCTGCCGGAGGACAAGCGAGTGTGTACGAGGTGCGCGGTGAAGATGAGAGGGGAATAATGGCCAGGACATTAACACCAGAGCGGCAAAAACTAAAGCAGGAAGCCCTAAGCCTGCGGTATGACTATGGCTGGACTGAACGAAGAATTGCGAGGCAACTCGCAATTGACTATCGCACAATACATCGCTGGTTGCCTCGTAATATACGCACGGGCTTGCCTCACAATATCATCCACCTAGAGGGGGACTGCTTGGAACTTTTGAAGACCGTCCCGGATAAGTCAGTGGATGTATTACTTACCGACCCACCTTATTCCGTGATGGATGATTACGAGTGGGATAAAAAGGACATCGAGTTTTATCGTCAATGGCTATCTCTAGTCAAGCCAAAACTTAAAGATAAGCACACGGGGTTCATTTTTTGCGATTCAAGGCGGCTCTATGAATTTGAGGATATTCTTCGAGATTACTTCGTTATCAACAACCATATCATCTGGATCCGCAAGAACATGAGCATGGGGAGAGTTATTAAAACCAGCTTCATATCAAGTTACGAGGTTATCTTTTATTTTGGTAATAGAGAGTTGGATTTACCCAAAAACTGGGGGGCTGAACGCTTTGATTCTTGCGAGTTTGCTGCCCCACAATCCAACTTTGGCGATAAAAAACTTCACCCGACTCAGAAGCCCATCAACCTCATTTTACAATTGGTCAAGGTAGGTACTCACGGAGGAGATGTTATACTCGACCCTTTTGCCGGTAGCGGTGTCGTCGGGCGTGCCTGTCAACTAGTAGGACATCGCAGGTGCTTACTAATGGAAAAAGAGCCGGAATACAATGAGCTAATAAAGAAGGTTATCAATGGTCGGAATCACCAGATTTAATATCACTGATGAGGTCAAGGGAAGAGGGGCTTGGCGTTTTGAGGAGGCTAAGAAACGTTGGCCCGCCGCCAACGCACTCTACCGAAAGATATTCGCCGCACTGGGAATGCCTCTCTTGCCCGGCGAGGAAATCATAGACTGTACAAAGGCGGAGTTCGAGGCAGGCTATGACTACAAACTTGGTATTGATGTAACTCTTCGGCTCGTAGCAGGGGGCGAGAGCACATTGCAGGAGAAGTTCCTCTTCACCGATTTCGACACCGTAACCATTGAGCACTGTCAGGATTGGTTGAAACTAGAGAGAGGCGACTGGTTTAATTTGAAGGCTCAGTATTACTTTGTAGGGTATGACCCGACGGGCTGCCTGCAATTTGACCCCTGGGTACTACTAGACTGGCCACGTCTTCAGCGGGTTACCGCTCAACGCTGCATCCCGTGGCGCTTAAGGGGGAACTATAAAGATAAAGCCCAAGCTAGCTTCATGTATGTGAAGATGGACGAGCTGCCAGCAGATGTTATTGTGGCTTGTTCGAATCGTCCTTACTCACTGTTTTAGGAGTTTTTAAGGAGACAAAATGAGGCGTTCCACCGCCCGGGGGAGGGTGTTCCCCCAGTTCTATTCAACCGACCGCCGCTATTCCCGGTTGTCGGTTAAGGCCATCGGGCTATACCCTCTTATGTGGGCAAACGGCGACGACCAGGGCCGGCTAACCGGTGACCCCGAGGAAATCAAATTCACTTGCTGCCCCAACATCGACGACATCACTAAAGCGGAAGTCCCCCAGCTGCTCGAGGAGCTGGCCACACATAATCTTATCCTGCGCTACGATTCTACAAAAGGCCCCACCATCCAGATGCTCGACTGGTGGGAAGTCCATTACAAAATGCAGTGGGCATGGCCATCAGACTATCCGGCCGCTAACGGCTGGAAAGACCATCTCCGGTATAAGAAGAGCGCCAAAGAGGTAGCGGCCATTAACTGGCCCGTCTCACCTGAGAACTCACCTGAGAACTCACCTGAGAACTCACCTGAGAACCCCACTTCACAGCCGGGGGGACAAGCGCCAACGGATGAGGAGCTGGCGGAGGAGATAAGCGACACCCTGAAAGCGCTCCCGGAGTTTAGAGGTAACCTACCCGAACACGAAGCGGTAAAAGAAGCGCTTGCAAACCTCGGCGAAAAGCGAGGTTACACGGCAACCGAAGAGTACAAGACCAACGCCGGCAGAATTGACCTATGCTGGGAAGACAGCTCCGGCCAACCTGCAGCAGCCTTTGAAATAGATGCCTTCGAGCCGAAAGCAAAATCCCTCCAGAAACTTGAGGAGCTGGCCTGCCCTTGTTCTTTCGTGATTCTAAGATCAAACCCCGTCCAATTTCAGCAGCACCAGGGAATTTGCCTCATAGGGCTTGGCCGGACCCGCGCCAAAGTTTTGCGGCGCGCCGGCACCTCCCCTCCCCACCCAGAATCTGAAAAGGGAAACAGAAAAGGAAGAGGAAGAGGTAATTCACCTGAGGACTCAGGTGAGAAACCCTCGCCCTCACCCTCTGATTTCTGCACAGATAGAAATAAAATAGCAAGTGAGCTCATCGAGAATTTCCGAATGCAGTGGGGCATAGTCAAGGCTCAGAATCCGGATAGAATTATTCCGCGCGAGCCGGGCGGCAAAGACCTGGCGCAGCTGAGGGACCTGACGGAAGAATTAGTCGCCGCCGGCGGCTGCCCGCTAGATTACATCAGGCAAGCCTTTAGAGAGGCTGCCGGCCAGGAAACCAAGTCCAAAATGAGCGTCAGCTACGTGCGCCGGATTCTGGAAGACTGGCTCGGTATTCCGAGGAACCGGTCGCCGTGAACTGCCGCGGCTGAGGATTTAGCCCGGGGAGCGGTGAAGCGAATACACCTGTAGTGAGGGTTGTTCAGTTAGGTCGGTTAAAGTACACCGCTCCCTGGGCGGAAGGAGATAACTGTGAATATCGAGATTATAGACGGTAGGCCGGTGGTTAAATGCCCCCACTGCGGTGAGTATACCCCCTGGGACTCCACCGTTTGTGTTAAATGCGGTCAACCCGTTAAGAGGGAACCACGTGGAGCTGAAGAAGGCCAAGACGATAGCTGAGGAGCTGTTGGAAACGCTTAAGCCGGCCTGCGAGAGGATTGTGGTCGCCGGCTCAATCAGGCGCCGGCGGCTCGATTGCGGCGATATCGAGCTCCTAGTCATACCGAAGTTCGATGAGACTATCGACCTTCTCGACAGGGAGCTGGGGTCGCTCATGCTCAAACAGGTGTTTGACCACCGGCGGGACAAGCTGGGGCGCATCATCTACGGGCCGAAAAATAAGCTCCTGCTGCACAAGCCGAGCGGCATCGGCGTGGATATTTTCTCGACCACCGAGGAGTGCTGGCCGGTGGCCGTGGTGGTCAGGACCGGCGGCAAACACACGAACATAGAGATTTCACGCCGGGCTATGGAGCGGGGACTTCGCTTCCACGCCTATGGCCGGGGCTTTACCCGGGCGGACGGCTCCGAGCTGGTCTGCTGCAGCGAAGAAGATGTGTTCAAGGCAGTTGGAATGCGCTACTTAGCTCCAGAAGAAAGGAGGTAGAGGTGCTAGATGATGCTTTCGGCAACTGGCTCGCAGGCTTTACAGCTGGAGAAGGGACATTTTCATTTTTAATCCGTAAGATACAGGGGGCTAAGTACAAATTTCATCCCCGGTTTAGTATATCACTGCGAAACGACGATGCACCTATATTATTTCAGGTTGCAGAGACTCTAGGGTGTGGCTATGTTCGCACGGATCAAGATAGAGCGCGGAAGAAAACCCCTATGGCTGTCTATCTATGTGATGATATTGGGTCTTTGTATAACATCATCGTACCACTTTTTGAACACTATCCTTTGAGGGCAAAAAAAGCCCGGGATTTTGCCATTTGGAAGGAAGCCATCACGCTTATGTTTCAGATTACGCGAAGGCCGAAGATTAACACTAGATGGGGATGGTTCCCCCGCTATACAAAGGAGGAAAAAGCTCAGCTGAGCCACTATACTCAGTTGCTCAAGAATGTTCGCGCTTATCAGGCGGAAGAACCAAACTTACCAACCCATTTGCAAGAACCTCAGTTAGTCCTTACAGAGCCCTGGGAGGGGAGATAAAATGCCAATCGCCAACTATACAACAAGTGTTCAAGCCATCAAGAGCGTGGGCGAAATCCAGGGCATGCTGGTTGCCCACGGCGCCAGACAGATCCTGATGAATTACGCCAAGGACGGAACGATTGAGAGCCTCTCCTTCATGATTGAGACCCCCTACGGCGAGATACCGATACAGCTGCCTGTTGACCCCCCGGCGGTGCTCAAGGTCTTGGAGGAGCAGGGAGTACCCAACAGATACTGCAACCAGGCACAGTCGGTGAAAGTAGCCTGGCGGATTCTTAAGGACTGGGTCAGGGCGCAGATGGCCATTCTGGAGACCGAGATGGTTAGGATGGAGCAGGTGTTTCTCCCGTACATGGTTGGGAAGGACGGCAAAACGCTATACGAGACAATGATTGACCGGCACTTCCTCCTCGGGACCGGGAAAGGAGATGAAGGTGAGTAAGGAACGGACAATTACAGTTCTGTCCAAGACAGTCAAAACCAGTAGGATGCCTGATGTTCCCGGCTTCATCCAGGCTATGAAGGATATGGGCGCGAGGGTATCAGTGAAAGATAAGACAATTATAGTCGACCTGCGTCTGGGAGGAAAAGGTGAGTAATGAAATCACGGACTCAGGGCGGTTTACTCTGCGCTGGCCACAGTTTGTGGTGGTGGTTAACAATACAATCATAGGCACGGGGGACAATCTCGAGTTAATCTTTAAACATGCTCTCCCGAAGGAGATAGAGATGCTAGAGTCGACCGACAGGATTGAGATGGTAAAGCGAGAGGTGGAATAAAGATGGATAAGGCTATGACAGAACAATTCAAGCTTCAGCCATGCGACACCTTGGTAAACATCAATGATCGGAACGATTGCTTTTCAAGGATAAAGAGGTGGGGCATCGGCCCATATTCTCACGTCTTTCTCTACCTGGGGCAGGTCGGTCTCTATGCCTACCACAAGCAGCCCCGGCTTCTGCGGGTGCCGATGATATTTGAGAGCAATGGCCGAGGAGTATGCCTGCGGCAGCTTTCAGAGAGATATGGCGAGAAGGTGGTGGTGATGCGGCTCATATCGGAGCATGACCGGAGGAGAATTCCCTATGTATTGCGCGCCGCCGTTGAGCTGGCCGGCAAAGAGAGCGCCTATTACGACTATTTCTGTATCCCGCTCCATATAATCCCCCGGATCTTTCACGAGAAGTTCGGCATGCCGATCCCGGTGAAGTATCACCACAATGAATGGCACGTCTGCAGCGAGGCGGTCCAGGTGGTCTTCATCCGGGGTAGTCTGCCCGACATACTCGGCCCTCTCTGCGCGCCGCCGCTGCCGGGGGATTTCGTTGTTGACAGCCCCCTGCTGGAGGAAGTGCAGCGCGGTGAATTATCCGCGGAATGGGTTTAATCTACCCCTATCACCTTGCTAAACCATATAGCCTTTTGGGAAGCTTGAGGAGTCCCAGCAGGCATCCTTCTTTCTCCTCAGGTTTATGTGCGTCGAGATAGACCAGGTTATCCCCATTTTCCCTCATAAAGATGGCGGCGAAAATATTCCCGGCACCTACGAGCTCAAGAGAGAGGCGGGTGAACGTCTCCTTGGCCCGGGTAAGGGCATTTTGGCGGGTATCACCCTCGAGCCACCGGTAATGAAACCCACAATTAAACGCTTCCTGGAACTCGGGGAGAGAATCGGTCGCAAATGAAACTACCTCGGTATACCCCCAGTATGTCCCGCCCTTGCGCCACACCTCCGGTCCGAGGTCCTTGGCAGAAAGGCAGGCCAGGGTGAAGACCTCTTTCCCGGCAAGGCGGTCGCAGTTCTTAATATCAATAACAGCCTTTCCGTCCTGGCCGATCAGGGCATCCTTGTCGCCATGGTCATAGAAAACGAAGATCTCGGGGTTAAATCTTTCGAGTGCGTTCTCTACAGCCGGGCGGACGGCATC
>Ga0265594_1003605_pt1 | contig 10221 bp, 9 predicted proteins | sample saktaG_11_FD_190147 | JGI IMG/M metagenome (GOLD analysis project Ga0265594, IMG submission 190147) | Saline water microbial communities from Sakinaw Lake, British Columbia, Canada - sak_2011_5_24_80m | ecosystem: Environmental > Aquatic > Non-marine Saline and Alkaline > Saline ... | reverse complement strand
CTCTGCTTCTGAAAAAGATTTTTTAGTAAGGATTTCAGAAATAACTTCTTGTGGAACAATATATATTTTAGCATTAAAAAGCTCTGCTTTTGGAACAAAGCCAGTAAAGTATGCAAAGATTGGTTTATCTAACTGAAAAGCTTTACTGCAAAAAATCTCTCCCTCAGGAAAAATGAGATTTTGCTCAAGATTCATTTCTTCAGATAAAGGATCCTCAAGTGGTGGTTCAGATATGCTGCAAATATTGAAAGAATTATCTTCTGAAATATCAGGCAATTTTTTAATTAAATAATTTAAGTTAACAGCAATGCTAATATATTGATCAGATTCAAAATTAGGAATAGGAGAATAAAAGATGAATGGAACATAGACATTGAATTCTTTATTTAGTCTAAGACTGCATAAAATTGCTTCTTTATCCTCTAATTTTTCATATCCTAAAAACCCATTACATACACTTACAAAATTATTACGTTCTTCTAAAGTTGTAGGATGATCTAGAGAAAAATAAGATGAAGGAGTAAATTTTTGAATTCCACCAACTTCTTCTTTCTTAGCAACATAATTTCCAATAACCAACCATGTAATAATAACGACAACTAAAAACACAGTTAAACCAATCACCAGTTGTTTGGTTTGCTTGTTTCTCTTTGCAAGGGAATCAACAGAATCAATAACATCCAAGCCATAGCCAGCTTTTCTCAAGCCCTCTTGAATCTGCTCTTTTTTATAGCCTTTTTTCAGCTGTTCCTTAATCCAATTGTCTATTTCAGCCATTATTTATCTTTAAAAACTAATTACTATATAAAGTTTTACTACCCCTAGAAAATAGTATAAAAAATATAAAATTAAAGATTATTTAAGGCAAGTTAAGATTCACATCTTTTGGATAAATCATATTTGAACGGAAAAATGGTGGTTCAATAGTATTAAGGGCTATAGCTTCTGAGTAGGATATGGTATAATTCTCACCATGAATAGGAAGTGGATCGTGAGTAATTAACTCTTGTTTTTCATCATCATATCCAATAATTACACGAGCATGACCAATAGGATCAGTTAAACTGATATCTTGTGCAACTATTATTGGAATATCTTGTTGCAATACTTTCTTTACCCATTCTAGGGTAAGATTACGAAATTCAGCTTTAAATCCTAGCTCCTTAGCATATTCCCTTAGTTTCTTTGTACTACCTAACCCAGTATCCTCATTAATTACTTTATCAGCCACCTGCTGTAGGGTAACATTTACATCATAATAATTGAAAACCATTGTGCCTGAGGCAGGAAGACACCATGTTTTATCTGTAGGTTGTTGTACATAAGGGACCCCACTTATATAATAAGATTCTTCAACTGGTGTTACAACACCAGCACAACCCACTTGAGAAAGAAGTATTCCTCCTCCTGTAATAATTAAGGGGTATTTAACCCAGGGACTACTGAACTTGCTGGATATTCTAGTAAGCAAGCTTGGTTTCTCTTCAGGTATATAACCTTCACTAAGATTAGCTTGATTATCATTTGGATTATTGGTTTTTGAGTTATCAACAGCATTAAGAATTGACTCTAACTTTCTGTTTTCTTCTTTCCTTGCTTTTCTATCCTCGCTATCTAACATACTAAAAACTGGTTGGATTAAATTATGAGCCTTATAGAAATCAATCTGTTCATTTATTTTAGTTACAAGATCATTTTGATTTACATCCATTTTTATCTTTCCAATTATGGTTTAATGTTAACATTAGTATAATATCTTTTATATTATAACTGATATATAAATCTTTTGGTTTATTTGTTACGTCTGAGTGGTTAATAAGAATATTGATAAGAAAGTCTTATTGATAAACAAATCTTAAATCTTAGTGATAAGCAAATCTTTAAGTCTTTATAAAAAAAGTCTTTGTAAGATTTCCTAATATTGTTTGATAGGCCTCGCATGGTGTCCAGCACATTGGGCATTGGCCTCTTTTTATTTTCTTAATTATCTCTCTTGATTTTTCAGAATCTAGTACTTTTTTTAAATCATAATTATTATTTCTCAGGCTTCCTGCTTTTTCATCCATTATTGAGCAGGGATATACAAAACCATGCGGATCAATAAAGCATGAGACAGACAATGCCTTACAGGGAAGGGGTGTTTTTTTTGTTATTAAATACTTCTTTATTAATTTAAGATATATTTTCTCGATATATGAAATGGGATTTAATGGCAGTTTTCTTTTTTTTATAAACCCCCTAATCTCACTTATAACTCTTTTTGCAGGAAACTCAACTTCTTTATTATGATAATAATGTTCCGAACTATGTATTATGTTCATGTGAAAATCATTGTATTTAATCCAGGGCAATGTTTTTTTAACTTCTTCAACCATTTTATCAAAATATCCTATATTATATTTTGAAAGAGTGAAGCCAAAAAATACATTAAGTCTTCTATTTTTTATTTTCTTAAGCTCTGAGAATGTTTGCACTGCCTTTTCAAAACTTCCAGGCACACCCCTTATTCTGTCATTAACATCTTTTGGTCCATCTAAAGATACTGAAACAATCAGTTTTTTTGGATTTAATTTAAGAATTTGTTTTGTCTTTTCCACAATAATTTCAGGCAGCAAACCATTTGTTGGAAAATGAAGCACATAGAGGTTCCTGCACTTTTGGATTATTATTTTTATAATTTCAATAATATCTTTTCTTAAAAAAATTTCCCCTCCAGTAATATCCACCCAGGAAAAATTATTGTATTTAGAAAATATCTCATCAATCTCACTAATTGACAGCTCATTTTCTGGTTTCTTTTTCCAAATACTGCATGTTTTGCATTTAGAGTTGCATTTATAGGTCACAGCAAAAGTTAATTTGTAAGGATAAATACTACTAAAAATATTTGATTTCAATATCTTTCCAAAAAGCGCAAGTGTTTTTTTCATTTTTCAACTGTATAAAATGTGTAGGTTTTATCTCTTGTTTGAGAGCTTTTGTATATTTTGAGATTATAATCATTCTTAAAATTACTGCAGACGCCTTCGTCATCTTCAGGGAAATTAATGCACCAGTATCCCTCATAGAACATCACACAATCATATTCTTTATGTAATTTCATCATCTTGTCAGATACCAAGAACAGCTGTATTGAAGGAACCCCTTCCACTAAAAACATTGATGGAACCTTGGAAATTACTATACAATTTTTTATGTTTGGGGCTTCGCTAACAGCAAAATCATGAGCTGCTTTCGCATCCCATCCATTCTCACCATAATTGCTTACAAGCCCAATAAATGGGATAAAGGGGAGAAGAATTAAGAGCATAATTAAAATATGTATGCTTAATTCAGCAAATTGTTTCTTTTGCTTAAATTTTTTCAATAATATTAGATTTAGTGAATAAAAGCCCAAGCCAGAGAAAATTGCAACAGAAGGATAAAGGTTCAAACTGAATCTTACATCCTTGCCATAATTGAAACTGCCTGCATAGAATGGGATAAATATTGCAAAGAAAAGCAGAAACCAAATGATAAATGGAATAATTTTTTTGGGGTATTTGTAAAGACCAAAAATAATGCCTATTATTGAAAAGATTGTAAAAATTAGTGGAAACCGCGTATTTTCAACAAAGAATTTTGAATTATCTGCTAAGTTTCTTTTTATAATATCTTTACTAAACTTGTTTCCTGAAGCACCCCAATCCTCATATTTCATATTATCTGTATGTTCAACAGTAGGCAATATTAAAATAAGAAATAATGCCAGTGCAATTAGAAATTTCCAGTCCCTTACAGTTTTAAATATTTTATTGTCCATAAAAATAAAGAAGCTTGCTGCAACAATAGCCATAATCATTGATTCTGGCCTTATCTGGCAGGTATACGCAAGGGTACAAAAAAATGCAAATAAAATAAATACCTTTCTTTTTTCAAGATAAATCAAAAACAATAATATTGTTAAGAGTGAAAAAAATACAAGCAATGGTCCCAATGCCTGGGTTACACTCCATCTAATATGGGTTGGAATAAGTGTAAAGACAAGAGCAGAGTAAATTGAAAGTTTTTCCTCCCTGAATAAAAGGTATGATACAAGGAAGACAAGCAGTATTGAGAATGTTGCTATAATAATAGAAACATTGACAGCAATTGTTTCCGAAACTCCAAACAAAAAGAAGAATATAGCATAAAAAGCAGAAAGCCCATAAGGCTGTTTATTTGATATGCAGTTAAAACAATTTTCCGTATCACCATAATTGCATAGGCATGCTTTGCCTTCATTGACTATGTTTTGTGCCATGTTAAGGTATATATCCTCATCAAAGAAGATATGGTGGGAGTGGGGAGCTACAAACATTCTGAGACAAAAACCAAAAAGCAGTATAACAATCAGGATTATCCAAGTGCTCTTTTTTATTTTTTTAAAACCTGAGACAATATCTTTATATCCAAGGCAAACACTAATTACAATAAGTAAAAAGTTTATTATCAAAATAAGTGCACAAAACCAAAAAAGTGTTTCTTCACTGATCTTTACAATTGAGTAAACTATCAAAAAGAAATTAAGTATTAATATTGCTGGCAAAAAGTTTAGGTATCTTTTAAAATCCATTTTTATCCCTGCTTAACCAAAAAGTTTCCTATAGCTAAATACTTGGCTTTTGTAATCTTAAAAGATTTTATTGCATCCTCAGGAGTCATTACGATTGGATAGCCATGAATATTAAAAGATGTGTTTAAGATGATTCCATCTCCTGTGTTTCTCTTAACTTGTTCTATAACCCCTCTATATTTTTTATTTTCATTCCCAAGAATCTGCGGCCTTATTGAGTTATCAACATTCATAACAGCCTCAATCTTAGACCTTGCTTCTTTCCTTGTTGTATAAGCCATTGTCATAAACTTGTCAAATCCATTGGCATCTCCAATAAATTTTTTAGCATCTTCTTTAAGAATAGTGGGACAAAAAGGCTGAAACCAATCGCGTTTTTTAACCATTATATTCAACTTATCTTTTAGTTCTTTTTCTGATGCTAATGTAATTATACTCCTATTTCCAAGCGCTCTTGGACCATATTCCATTCTACCTTGAAACCATAACACTATTTCCCCTCTTGAAATAAGATTTCCAGCCTCTTTTGATATATTATCCTGAATTGAGTAAGGCATTTTATATTTTTTCAATTCTTTTTCAATATAATCATCCTTGTAATCTGTTCCAAAATAGATATTATCAAAGTCATAACTGCTAATATTGTTCAATTCAAAATTTATCTGCATGGCAGCTCCCAAGGCAAGACCGCCATCACCCATATGGGGGAAAACAAACCAGTTTTTTAGCCCTGATTTAAGCCTTATCTTCATATTTGCCTTTATGTTTGATGCAACCCCTCCTGACCAGCACACATTTTTTATTCCTGTTGCATTAATTGAATTCTTGAATAATTCAAGCATTTTTTTCTCTATAGTATACTGTGCCATGTATGCAAACTGCTCCCTTTGGGTATTCCAGAGCATCCTGCTCAATAAAGAGCATTGTTTTGAAACAGAATACTTTGCTTTAATGTTCGTTCCACTTATTTTAAAGAAATCAAGCATCTTATTTTTTTTCTCATCTATTGGATAAGCAAAATCACTTAAAGCCATAACTTTTCCTTCATCTTCAAGTTCTCTCATTCCTAGAAGGTTAGTAACCTGCTCGAAAAAAATGCCTAAGGAATCCCTTCCTGAAATACTTGAAATTCTCTCAAATTTTCCATCTTCAAATATATTTACAGTCCCGCTCAGCCCATCACCTATTCCATCAATTGTTATTGTAAGCATTTTTTTCATTCCTGAACAGAAAGCAGCAGATACAGCATGCGCCTGATGATGCTCCACAAGGTAAAGGTTAATATCTTTAAATCCAATTTTGCTAAACTGTTTTTTGAACCATTCTTTTGTAAGAAATTTTGTTAAACTGCTTGAATTTATTTCAGTAAGTTTGTACTTCAGATTTCTCCTTAGATGAACAAAAGCAGGCTTTTCTGTCATTCTTCTGCGAAATTTGTAATAATTTTCTTTAGAAGAAGGAAAATAACGAGTAAAGGTTTTTGCAAAATCAGAAGTGCTCACAGCTACTGCTTGAATATCGGAAGGTTTTATCTTTAAATAATCAAGGCATGCCTTTATAGAATTAACTGGAAAGCCTACATAAAGCTTTCTCCTTGTTATCCTTTCTTCATTTATTGCTACTAATATCTTGTTTCCTTTTATGATTGCTGCGCCAGCATCATGCCCATCCCAAATTCCTAAAATATACATTATATTATTTCCTCCCTGTAAACATCTCATGTATGATTGTTTTTAATATTTCCCATCCATGCTTAAATGTCCTTAATTTTCCTTTGCCGTATTTTCTTGACTTTTCAAAACTAGGCACCTCAACTACTTTCAGCTTCCTTTTTGCAGCATGAATGGATATTTCTGTTTCAATAGCAAAAGAGTTTGACTTAAGGTTAAGTTTTTTTACCGCTTCCTTACTTAAACTTCTGTAACCATAGCATAAGTCTGAGTATTTCATTCCCCAGAGCAAGTTGACAAGCATTACAAAGAATTTATTTCCAATCCTCCTGTACCAAGGCATATCTGCTGTTCCTCCCCCTTGTATAAACCTTGAGCCCATACAAACATCATAACCAGACTCAATTCCCCAAATTAGTAAGGGAAATTCATTTATTCTGTGACTACAATCCGCATCCATCATAATTATTATATCTCCTTTTGCTTCTTTCATTCCTTTAATTAATGCAGAGCCCTTTCCTTTATTATCATAGAGAATTTTGCATTTGAATCTTTTTGCCTGCTCAACAGTTTTATCTTTAGAATATCCATCTACAATTATAATCTCATGCACATACTCTGGAATCTCTCTAAGAACAATTGACAGATTTTTTTCTTCATTCAATGTTGGAATAATAACTGATACTTTTGGTTTCATCTTTAATTATGCAATAAATCTTTAATTTAATAATCTTTTCTTTTTCACAAAAATATAGAACAATAAAAGAGCAATGAAAGAAATTATGAAAATTTTGGAAGTTATATTCTTTTCATCAGGTATGAAATCAACAATCTCAACATTTGCAGAACCAATTGATGTAAAATGTTTATTATTCTCATCATATTCTATAACTGCAAAAACAGCATAATTGCTTCCGCTTAAAGCATTTGCTCTTTCCAAATCAAAATTTAGTTTGAGATTATTTTTAAGTTTAGTTATTATAGGGGTATTAACTATTTCTATTTCTTCTGAGGCATAAAAAGTGATGATAATCTCTTTTTCTTTATTATCTTTATTTAGTATCAAAAGATTTAAGGTGCCTTTGTCAGAAAGTTTTGTGTTTTCTAATCTAACTTCAACATTACTGGCAGTAATTTTAATAAAATTAAATGACGAAGCGGATAAAGCCTGGAAAGGATAATTATTACTGTCTTGGTAATCAACCTTTGTGATTAATGGGTATGTTCCCTTGATTAAATAAGGAATTTCAGTTGATTTGTTAAATTTAAAGGATTCTCCAACACCCAATGTTTCTTTAATAATACTTTTGTAATCGTTTCCACCTAATATTAAAGATGCTCTTACATTAAAAGCATATTCATCGCCAAGATTTGTTATTTTTACTTCATTATTTAGAATATTCCCTTCTACCTGACTTTCTACATTTGTTTTTATTGTTATGTAATCTGCATATGCAAAACTAACAAGAAGAAGCGTTATTAAAAAGAATGATATTAGTTTTATATGTAGATTCATATTATTACTAAAATCATAAACTATATAAATATATAACTAATTTCCTGAGATAAATATGTTTCCAATAATTCCTGCACTGCCTTATACTGCTCATCCTGGCCTGTTACTGGACTTTTTTTTCTTTAGGATAACTATTTACAATCTTATGCTGGCCATAGCCTGCCTTATCATACCTGTTGTTGGCTTTATACAGGCTAAAAAGAAAAACAAGAATATTAAGCATGCTATTTGGTTTAGCTTTTTAGTTATGCTTGGAATTTTCTTTGGCTCAAAACTGCTTTACATAATTACAAGATGGTCATGGCTGATGGAAGACACATCAAGATGGAATATAATGATTTCAGGCGGATTTGTTGTTTATGGTGGAATCATCTTTGCATTTTTAGTTCCAATTATTTATACAAGATTAAAAAAAATCAATTATTGGGAATATGCAGACCTATTTGCTTTAGGAGCACCATTAGCAAATCTTGCAAACAGGATAGGCTGTTTTCTTAATGGATGCTGTTATGGAAAGCCTGTTGTTATGAATATTCCCTGGGCTGTTGATTATCTTAATGCTGCAAGGCATCCTACACAGGTTTATCACGCATTGTCAGCAATAATTATCTTCTTTATTCTTTTGAGATTTAATAAAAAGAAAAACTTCAATGGTTTTATGGTTTTATCTTATCTTGTTTTATACTCAGTTTTCCGCTTTGTGGTTGAGTTTTTCAGGCATGTTAATGAAAAATATATCTTTTTCTCGCTTACAGGCTCGCAGTGGATAGCTATTTTAATGTTAGCTTTTGCAGGCTTAATAATATGGAAAAAAAGCAATGGATTCAAAGAGCTTAACTTTTAATTTTTTCCCAGAGGATTTTTTTCTCTCCTGAGTAAACCCCAAGCTTTGTCATCTGCCTGAACTGCAGGTCAGAGAGTATAACAAGGTCAATGTTGAAGTTATACTTTTGCTTTATATCTATAACTATAACATCAACTTTTTTTGACACATCTTCATTTCCAATAATTAAGATAATTGCACTTTTGTTTGTTTTCTTGCCCTGCAATATTATTGAATCAATACCATCTAGTTCTTTTGCTTTCTCAACAAAAATTTCTAATGGATTAACCTCTTCTTTTAGCAACTTCGATAATCCCTTGGTTTTTTCACTTATTATTATTTTATAAACCTTGAACTTTGATATTTTTATTTCCTCAATTATTCCTGCTTTTACAAGCTTTCCAATAATCCTGTAGGTTGTTGCAGGGCTTACATTAGCAGTTCTGCTTAATTCCCTGAGGTAAAACTGCTTATCCTTGTTCTGCAGAAATACATGAATTATCCTAAGAATCTTCTTGTCAAACAACTGCTTTAAAATATCAATATCAGCCATTTAAACTAATAATAATAAGAAATATATAAATGTTTTCATTTTTGAAACAATGTTTCATTTATGAACTTTAAATAATTCAAGAGCTTCTTCTTCTGCAAAATGAAGATTTCCAGGCACAATTAAGCAGTGCATTGGCTTTCCAAAATCCTCTTTAAGCAGCTTTTCAGCATTTCCAGCTTTAATGCAGGGCTTTGATGAGCCAAGTCTTGCACACCCAACACAAAATAATTCCTTAGAAAATACTTTTTCCTTTCTTTTATCCTCTATACTTAGCAGATATTCAATAGCCTGATTAACGGTCATGAATTTTTTTTTATCAGGCCTTAAATCCAATAAAATCAAAGTATGCAAACCATTCTTCTTATTCTCTTTTATTGCATCATAAGGGGTTTCCGGATGCCAGTTCTCCTCTTTAAAAGGAATGCTTGTTGTTCTGCCAAACTTGTAAAGCTGCAGTCCGGTAACACCAACAGCAGAAAACACAGATGAATTATGTATAATAATGCATTTAATTCCTGATTTCTCAGCCCTTAACCTTAAGTCAATATGTGTTGTTGCAGACATTGGATCTCCTATAACAAGAAAGGCAACATCTTTTGAAAGGGCATTTTTTAATATAGTCTCTTCTGCTTTCTTTTCAACAAGGTCACGTGACGATAAAATTATCTTTTTTCCATAAAATTCTTCCAGCTTTTTTACATCACATGATAACATGCTTGTGTAGTTTTCCAGATAAATAACATTGCATTTTTTAATGGCTTCCAAGCCCCTTAATGAGATATCTTTCTCGTCATAAAGTCCTAATCCAATAAAGTATAATGCCATAAAAAACAGTAACCTTAATCAGTATAAATATCTTTTTAATTTCCAAATGAAATATAGCATACTATCTAGAAAATATATTTTTGATGTTAGAAGTATTTATATATAAGTTAGTTTATTAAAATAGGTATAATTCAACTTGTTGGCGCAAGTTAATAACAAACTATTCTTTTAATCAAGTTTTACTGAGTTTTAAAACCTAAATTTTATCTAATCAGTTTTTGGCGCAACTAACTAAACTTT
>Ga0265594_1003604_pt1 | contig 10222 bp, 10 predicted proteins | sample saktaG_11_FD_190147 | JGI IMG/M metagenome (GOLD analysis project Ga0265594, IMG submission 190147) | Saline water microbial communities from Sakinaw Lake, British Columbia, Canada - sak_2011_5_24_80m | ecosystem: Environmental > Aquatic > Non-marine Saline and Alkaline > Saline ... | reverse complement strand
AAATAGAGCATCAATAACGGCGTTAGCTGATGCCAGTAGCTCATCAAGTCTGCTCAGGTTTTCATCTTGAACTGCTTCAATACAAGCCAGGTTACGTTTCTGAACCAGCTCAAGGTTTGAGTCATCCGGCGGTCTCTTACTAAAAAGGTAGAGGCTGACCTTTGCTCCCCAATCATGAAGATGGCGAGCAGCGACTAATCCATCCCCACCATTATTACCGGGTCCGATTAGAATCAGGATGCGTTGCTGGTTAATAGTGCCCAGAATCTTCCTCACCTTTTCCGCTACGGCTTTTCCAGCGTTTCCCATAAGCATACTCGGAGGCAAACCAATCCTAGCGCATTCCTCTTCTACTCGACGCATCTGAGCTATAGTTAAAATTTTCACGGTAATATCTCAGAGATGAAATTTTATGGCTGCTGCTATCCTAGCTACTTCTTAGCTATAGCTTTAGCGAAATTTGCTATCCTCTCGCCAAAAACCTGGCATTCAGCTATACATTTATCATCGGGCTCTCCCACTGAAGTTGCTCCAACCCCTCCCGACTGATGCCCGACGATTATCATCTGGTGGAAGAGCATAGCTATAATGAGAGAAGACAAAGCCGTGTAATCCCCCTGACCCTCGTAGGAGGTAAAGACAGCTCCAACCCTATCCTTCAGCTTACCGGGATAAAGCTCTACACTCTTATCAACAAATTTCTTCATATTGCCTGACATGTTGGCGAAGTAGGTTGGCGAACCCAAAACTATGGCATCGGCGTCAGTGAGGTCACTCAGAGAGGCATCCTCCACTCTTTTAACCTTAATCTCTAGCCCCTCCTTTTCTATTCCCTGGCTGATAGCCATTGCCATCTTTTCCGTATTACCTGTCTTCGAATCATAGACTACCAAACCTTTGGGCATCTCTATCACCTCCGCCTTTCATTTTTAGCACAGCTAAAGTTGTTTCTATCCAAAGTGTAACAATAACCTAAACTACGGTCAACCCGTCATAAATCTTTCCAGCTTACTGGCCATTGCCTGCCAGTGTGTTCCTCGCCAGTAGATTCGGTGGCAGGCAGGACACTCCATATACTGGCTTTGCGTTTGGAAAACATAAGGTGGCACCAGGTCTTTCACCTGCTGTTTACTCCTCTCCAGCAAGGGTTGGTTACACTCCAGACAGATAGCGAACGGTCTAAACCGGCAATCCAAGTTCAGGGTATCTCTTACCTGTCGCATTTGTAACTCAGGTCTATCACTTTGGATAAAGACAGCCTTGAGCCGCCCACTGGTTACCACCCGTCTTTTCATAATCTGTGTGTCTCTGGTTAGTATCACCCTCCCCTCAGTTAGAGCGGTAGCTATCATATAAGAGTCATCACTACCGTTAAAGAACAGGGTATCATACCCCATTATCCTTAGCCACTTGACCAGCTTCCCCACATTAGTATCAACTATAAATTTGGGAGCGTTTATTAACCTCACCCCCTTCAGGTTTTTATCTAGTAACCCTATCCCCTTTATCCCCTCGGATACTCTACTTATGAGCAGATTATTTTTACAAGCGAAGTTGCATACCTTCATAGCCTACACTGATTGGGTGATTTAAGTCTTCAGCTACGGCTGCTATTTCAGCTTTCGTCTCTTCCTCTAATCCAGGGTTTATATGAACTACAACCACCTGTGGTAAGTAGCCCTTAAGCTCCCAGAAGCTAGCTAGTTCTTGCTTAAGTAGACTGGGAGTAAGATGCCCTCTCTTTTTGTAAAATTCCTCAAACCTGTCTGGTGCGCTAGCCTCAATAATGAGCAGTTGGGGGGCTATATGCTTCCAGCAGTCAGCCAGGTCTGGCCCGGTATCCCCGGTATAAAATAGTACCTTACCGTCGGGAGAGGTAATCTGGTAGCCAACGGTAGGGACAGAGTGATTTACCGGAATAGGGAGTACACTATAGCCTTCAACTTGCTCGGTCTTATACGGTTCTATCACGGTGAAGTTAATTTTAGGATTTTCTTGAGGCCACCCCAGAAACTTGGGATAAAGCTTGCCATTCAGCAGGTGGGTAGTAAGGGTTTCATAGACAGGTAAAATGGAGTAGATATCAATGCCAGCATTCCACATGGCAAAATTGAAGACTATGGCCGGGACATCCTTAATATGGTCGTAGTGTTGATGGGTAAGCAGAATTGCCTTAAGTTTTCGTTGAGCCTCGAAGGATAGACTGGAGGTAAGTCCACCAGCATCTACAACCAGAATATCGTCAATTAACAGGCTAGTAAGTTTTGTATTTTGCGATTCGCAGTTGTGTACTCCCAAGAGTTGAATATTCATTATCTTTTTGGTAGCTCCTCCTTCCAGGAAGATTTAACCTATATCTGGTTAAGGCCAGTAATTTCTAAACTCAAGCTTGAGTGCCTATGGGTAACGACTGTTTAACCCTCTCTCTTAGTAAACCAACTAACATATAACAGAAAGGGGTGTCACACGCTGCTATTACCAGTTTGATTATATATTGGGTACGTAGCATGTTTAACAGAATCTCTGTAGAATAAACCCCCCAGAAGGCTATGGTTATGAATAAGCCGGTATCCAGTGCCTGTGACACCATTGTTGATGCATTATTGCGCAGCCACAAGAACTTACCCTTCGTCTTCTGCCGCCAAAAGTGGAAGGCGAAGACATCATGATGCTGACTTACCAGGTAAGCAACCATTGATGCCATGGTAATCCTGGGTACCATACCCAAGATGGACTCATAGGCTAGCTGACCTTCCCAGGCTGGTGCTGGTGGTAGTAACCTACCACCAAAGACCAGGATTACCATGAGTACACTAGCACCAAAACCTACCCAAACAACCTTGGAGGCTATTTTTCTACCGTAAAGCTCGGCAATCACATCGGTAAGTAAGAATGTTAATGGATAAGCGATTACCCCGGCTGGAACAAACCATCCACCAATAGCAACGAGTTTCACGGCGATGATGTTGGCTATAATCAGACAAGTAGTAAATAATGTAGCTAATACTACTAGAATCATACGTCCTTTTTCAGCCCAGCCAGATTACCCTTCCTGCCATTATTAAATCCAGTGCTGACGGTGGAAAAAGTAGAGCATACCGCTAATGATGGCCAGGCAGATAAGGGATACATAAAGGGCAGAGTAGGGAGAATCGCTAAAAGGCCCCAACGGGATGTTCATTCCGAAGATGCTGGCGACTACAGTAATAGGCAGCAGGATGGTAGCAATAACAGTCAGTATTCGCATAACCTCGTTGGTGCGATTAGTTGCCAAGGAATCATGGGTATAGTTTAACCCTTCAATTACCTCTTTATACTCATCTAAACCATCCCAAATCTTATCAACATGGTCAACTATGTCCCCGAAGTAAACTGCCATATCCATCTTGGTCTTATCCAATTCATCTAACGTGATAAAGCGGCGAATCTTAGGTTCTAAACTGCCAATAACGGCTCTCATCGGCCAGATGATGCGGCGAAAGGAAATAATATCACGCCGGAGCAGAGAGATTTCCTTCACTGTGCCACGCATCCTGTCGGAGAAGACACTATCTTCAGTATCTTCAATATTGTCACCAACCTTACTCAGTATCGGCAGGCAGTAGTCAACCAGCCTATCAATTAAGCGGTAGAGGAGATAACCAGAGCCCCGACTGAAATACTCTTGCTGTGATTCTTCATCAATTTGGCATTCCCGAAACAGTTTAACCAGTGGCTTAAGCTCCCCTTTATGCAGGGTAATCAGGTAGTTTTCGCCAATAAACACAGATAGCTGGCCGGGGGTAGTTACGCGTGCCTCCTTATTAAATACAGGAAAGTGGAAGACTAAAAATAGATAGTCCTTATATTCATCTATCTTAGGTCGCTGTATTCGGCTGAGACAGTCATCTAAATCTAAGGGGTGGAAGTGGTAGTTTTGAGCCAGATATTCTGTCTCCTGCTCTGTCGGGCCCTCAATGTTAACCCAGGTTAGGTTACCCCAAGTGACCGACTCCAGATTTAGTTGCCCTTCTTTTCCAACTTGAGAGGTGGTCATAATAATTTATCCTTTCAATATGACTAATCCTATTTTATCACAATCGTAAATATAGATGAAACACCTGAAGCTATAGAAACTCTATTCAGGGGCAAACCTCATCTGTGTAGCCGCATTGGAAAACTTGTAATATAACCAGAGCCAAAGCGGCTCACTACATTACTGGGGAAGTGCCGCTACCATAGCGGCTTTGCCCTTCTTGGAGAGCCTTACAATTCAAACATAGGTTAGCATAGGGCAGTGCTTCTAATCGTGCCGGCTCTATAGACCGCCCGCAATTATCACATAAGCCATAGCTTCCTTCGTCAAATTTGTGTAAAGCGTACCTTACCCTAGCTAAAAGGTCCTTCAGGCGCCCCTTTGAAGATTGCTGCTTCCTTAACTCAGCTGCTTCATTAGCCTGTTCATCCCTTTTGCCAAACCAACTGCCCCCTCTATCACCTGTAGGGCAGTTACTAGCTTCCAGATGCTCTAATTCTTCAGTTAAGCGTTCCCGTTCCTGCTCCAAACGAGAATGAAGCAGATTGAAATCTATAGCCATTGCCCAAATACCTTACCTATCTACCACAACACGAAGCCTACATACCATTTTATCACACTCCTTGCCAGATAACATCTAACCTGATAAACTAAAAATGTTATCTTAGTCAAATTGTCCAGGTTAAAAATGAAGCCCACAAAACCCCCGTGGAAAAGCAGGATTATCCTCAGGATTAAGAAGGCACTGGGAATAAACACGTTCCTCTGTGATAGCTGCAAGTGGAACTGGCGTGGAGCATGTCACAATTCAGCACGTCCCAACGCTACCTGGTGCCCTGACTATAAAAAGCGAGGCAGGTGATGTTAGTGCCTACCTCATAATTATAGCTGAGAAGCTAATGTTTTAAGACAGTCCTACACCTATCTAGGTGGGCATAACGCCGTGCTTTTTCTGTAATCTAGGCTCTACCTTGTTTATCACCACTTCCAAAGCTTCTATCAGTCTAAGCCTTGTCTCTGACGGGTCAATTACATCATCAATATGTAAGTTTGCGGCCGCTTTATAAGGATTGGCAAATTCCTCTCTATATTCTCTTATCTTTTGCTTTAGCAATTCGTCTGGATTTTCTGCTTCCTCCAGCTCTTTCCTGAATATTATTGGCGCTGCTCCCTCGGCTCCCATTACTGCCAGCTCAGTGCTAGGCCAGCAAAAGACGACATCAGCTCCCAAATCCTTACTACACATTCCGATGTAGGCACCGCCATAGGCTTTTCTAATAGTGAGGGTTAGTTTGGGCACGGTTGCTTCTGAATAGGCATACAACATCTTGGCTCCGTGCCTGATTATGCCACCCCACTCCTGGTTTGTCCCAGGCAGGTACCCCGGCACATCAACCAGAGTTATCAGCGGGATATTGAAAGCGTCACAGAACCTAATGAACCTGGATGCTTTATCACAGGCATCTATATCTAAACATCCTGCCTTCGACATCGGCTGATTAGCTATTATGCCTACCGACCATCCATTCAATCTAGAAAAACAGGTAATTATGTTAGTAGCAAATATTGGAAATAGCTCAAAGTAATTTTTCTTCTCATCCTTCCTCTGGTCAAATACCCTCTCAATTATCTTATGTATATCGTATGCCTGGCTTGGGTTGGCCGGAACAATATCAAATAGAGACGAATCTATACGGTCTGGACTATCCCCCCAATCAATCCTCTTTGGTCTTTTTTCCCTATTATTTGACGGCAGATAACCTAACAGTTCCCTTATAGCTTGAAAACACTCCTCTTCACTATTTTCAGAGCGACAAACAACCCCGGCTTTTCTCTGCGCAACGGTAGCCCCACCAAGTTCCTCTTCACTAACCTCCTGTCCCATTACCGCCTTAACTACTCTCGGTCCAGTAATGAAGGCGCGACTTATCCCCTTAACCATAAATACAAAGTCCATCAATGCTGGAGAGTATACTGCTCCCCCGGCAGTTGGCCCCAGGATAGCACATATCTGAGGGATTACCCCTGAAGCCATCGTATTTCTAAAAAACATGCCTCCATAAAGAGATAGAGCATCCACGCCATCTTGAATTCTGGCTCCCCCAGAGTCACTCATACCTATAATGGGGCACCCTGCTCTAATGGCACTATCCAGAATGCCACAAATCTTCTTCCCATGAATTTCCGACAAGGTTCCTCCCATGCTGGTAAAGTCCTGGGAGAAGATATACACTTTTCTGCCGTCGATTTCTCCATAGCCAGTAACTACTCCGTCTGCCGTGACTTCTCTATAAGCAGTGCTTCTGCTTTTAGCAAACATTCCAATCTCACGAAAAGTCCCCTTATCCAACAGCATATCTATTCGCTCTCGCGCCGTTAGCTTACCCTGTTTTTTCTGTCTTTCCAGACGCTCCTTCCCACCCATCTCCTTTACTTTTGTTCGGCGTTTCTCCATCTCAGCTAGCTGTCTTCTTTTTATTTGATTATCTTCAACCATTTAATGCTCCACTAGTTCCATTTAATCTAGCTTACTTCTTATACTCGTAGAATCCCCTTCCTGTCTTACGTCCAAGCCAACCAGCAGCAACCATCTTTTTCAAAATAATAGGGGGAGCATATAGCGGGTCTTTAAGTTCTTCATATATAGCATCAGCTATATATAATATAGTATCCATACCAATAAGGTCAGCTAGAGCTAACGGGCCCATAGGGTGACCCAAGCCTAATCTCACACCGGCATCAATGTCTTCCCTGGCGGCAAGGCCAGTTTCTAACATACGACAAGCACCAAGCATAAAGGGTAGCAGCAAGCGATTCACAATAAAGCCCGGAGTATCCGGGGCAACAATAGTGGTCTTCCCTATAGATTTGCCAAATTCCTTGCCCACTTTAAGGGTTTCATCACTGGTAGCAATAGTCTTGACTATCTCCAGTAGCTTCATGCTTGGCACCGGATTAAAAAAGTGTATCCCCAGCACCTTCTCCGGCCTAGTAGTTACTGTAGCCATATCAATAATAGATAGGCATGAGGTATTGGTTGCTAGAATAGCATCCCTGGAGCAGATTTTATCCAGCTCAACAAATATCTTCTTCTTCACATCCATATCCTCAATAGAGGCTTCTATTATCAGGTCACAATCACCAAAGTCCCTGGTGTTAGTGGTGCCTTTGATGCGAGCTAGGGTAGCCTCTTTCTCCGCCTGAGAAACCCTACCCTTCTTTACATTTCTGGTTAAAAATGAGCTAATTGAAGCGAGGCCCTTATTCAAAAGTCCATCATTTACCTCTGAGACTACTACCTGGTAGCCTGACTGAGCACAAACTTGAGTGATACCTGAGCCCATCAACCCACAACCAATTACTCCAACCCTTTTGATTTCCATATTAATCCAGACCTTTTTACTGATTTTTATTAAGCTTATTTCGCTCTGTAGACCGGCTTTCTCTTTTCGTTGAAAGCCGCAACTCCTTCAGCATAATCCTCGGTGTCCATAATACGGTTGAACAATGAACTTTCCAGATGTAAGCCATCTTCCAGGGGCATGCTGCTCCCTTTAATCATAGCCTCTTTAGCCGCCCTAACCGCCAGCGGACCTGCCTGGCAGATAGCCTCAGCCCACTCCTTAGCCACAGGCATAACCTGCTCCTGTGGAACAACCTTGTTTACTAACCCTATGCGATATGCCTCCTGGGCATCTATAGGTCTTCCCATAAGTAATAGCTCAGCTGCCTTACACCAAGGAAGCATCCGGGGTAACCTCTGGGTGCCTCCCCAACCAGGTATCAAACCTAAAGTTACCTCTGGTGTGCCAAAGCGGGCCTTCTCTGAGGCTATCCTTATATCACAAGCCAGAACAATTTCCAGCCCGCCGCCCAGTGCCAACCCATTAACCGCTGCAATAAGCGGCTTCCACATATCTAACCCACGCATTATGCTAGGTGGCAATGCCCCGGGGTCATCACGATGTTCTCTAGCAAAGGGTAGCATATCTTTTATATCGGCACCAGCCGAAAAAGCTCTTGTCCTAGCTCCAGTAATGATGCCAACCCATAGCTCAGGGTCGTCACGGAACTCTACCATTCGTTTATGTAGCTCCCGGAAGATTTGCATATTCACCATATTAAAGGCCTCAGGCCGATTAATGGTAAAGATAGCAATCCTACCTTCCTTTTTATAGTCAACAGCCATAATTAGCCTCCTTAATCAAGGACTTAAACCCTTACTATCCATACCCCGCTCAATTAGGCTCCAACACATAAATTCTAACAGGGGCTTTGGTTACCGTCAAGGTAGAATAGGCTTGACAGTGATGCGAAGACATGATATAGTACTATCCACTTAGTTAAAAACTGAATATACCTCTCCGAGCCTATCTTCCTAAAGGTGAACCTATGGGGATGGGCCGATAGGGTGTTGCTGGAAACGGGAATGCCTTCCGTGTTCGAAAAGGGGAGCTTATTTACCGGCAGTTATATAGCCATTTTGAGGCACCTCTCTTCGAGGTGCTTTTTTTATGCCTAAAGAGTATTAGCAGGAGGTAACTTTTGAGCAAGAAATGGTTGGCTACCAATAGGATGACACTTACCTTTATTTTACTGGGGTTGGTTATTTTTCTGTTTATTATTGTGCCCTTGATTAAGATGATAGCTGCCTCTGACCCACATATACTGCTTGATACCCTGCTTGACCCACAGGTTAGAGGTGCTATCTGGCTTAGTCTGTATGCCGCTATTATAGCCACTATTGTGGGCTTTGTCCTTGGTGTTCCCCTAGCCTACCTATTAGCCCGTACCCAATTTCCAGGTAAGACATTGCTTGAGGGGCTCATTGATGTGCCCATTGTAATTCCACACACTGCGGCCGGCATCGCCCTGCTTTTCGTCTTTGGCCGCAATTTTTGGGCTGGTAAAACCTTTCACCTTCTAGGGGTTGACTTCGTCGACTCCACGGCTGGTATTGTTATCGCTATGCTATTCGTCAGCATTCCGTTCTTAATAGATTCAGCTAAAGAGGGGTTTAAAAAAGTAGATGTCAGACTGGAGAAGGTATCTCGCACCCTTGGTGCCTCACCGTGGCAAGCCTTCTTCAGGATTTCCCTCCCCTTAGCCTGGCGGAGTATCCTTGCCGGCAGCATAATGATGTGGGCCAGGGGAATAAGCGAATTCGGTGCCGTGGTTATTCTGGCATATCACCCGATGATAGCCTCTACTCTAATCTTTGAGCGCTTTGAAACCTATGGCTTAACCTACTCACGGCCGATAGCCGTACTCCTTATCCTAATCTGTCTAATCATTTTCATTGGCCTCAGAACTGTAATCTACCGAGGTGAGAAGACATGATACAGATAAAGAATCTATATGTCGACCTAAAGGAGTTCCGACTTCAAGATATTAATCTAACGGTAGGCGAGGGTGAGTATTTCATCGTTCTGGGTCCTACCGGTGCTGGCAAGACAGTGCTGCTTGAATCTATTGCTGGTCTATATCCGACTAAGAGCGGGGAGATATGGCTCAGAGGAAAGGAGGTAACACGACTTGAGCCAGAAAAGAGGGGTATCAGCATTGTCTACCAGGACCATGTTCTGTTCCCTCACCTTTCGGTGAAAGATAATATCATCTTCGGCTTGAAACTGCACAAACAGACCAAACAGGAGACTAAAGCAGCGCTGTCTTGGATAGTTGAGCTACTGGGTATATCTCACCTGCTTAACCGGAAGCCTGATACCTTGAGTGGTGGTGAGCAACAGAAGGTGGCTCTAGCCAGAGCACTGAGTATCAAACCTGAAGTGTTACTCCTTGATGAACCACTTAGTGCTCTTGACCCCGAAACTCGAGAAGGAGTGCAGAAGGAGCTCCGCCAGCTCCACAACCGCTTAAAGGTAACTACCATCCACGTTACCCATGATTTTGAGGAGGCAATTGCTTTAGGTGACCATATTGCCGTTTTAGGTGAGGGGTGTATAAAGCAGGTGGGAACCCCGGAGCAGATATTCCGCCAGCCTAACTCGGAGTTCATTGCCCGCTTCGCCATGGCACGAAACATATTTGCCGGTGAGATAATAGACAGAGACGATGGGGCCGCCATCTTTAGCACCGAAGGCACAGAACTAGCGGTAGTTACCGACCTGCGGGGTAAGTTGCACGCCTCGGTTCGCCCTGAGGATATTCTCATTTCTGCCGAGCCACTCCACTCCAGCGCTCGCAATT
>Ga0265594_1003603_pt1 | contig 10224 bp, 8 predicted proteins | sample saktaG_11_FD_190147 | JGI IMG/M metagenome (GOLD analysis project Ga0265594, IMG submission 190147) | Saline water microbial communities from Sakinaw Lake, British Columbia, Canada - sak_2011_5_24_80m | ecosystem: Environmental > Aquatic > Non-marine Saline and Alkaline > Saline ... | reverse complement strand
TGCAATTGCCGAAGCATCTCCTTGTTGGCATAGTTTTGAGATTGATTTGATTTCTTTAACTCCGCGGTTATAATAAAACCAACTTCTTGCTAAAGAATTTTTTAATTCATATAAATTTGTTTCTTGTTCATAACCAAGGTTTGTTTCAAACAAAGGATCAATTTTTGAATAACAACTTTCTTCTGTTTCACAAGAGGGGATAAAATCATAACTTCTACTTGTCATTGAATAGCAAACATTTTTTTCTTGGGGGGTCATTTCTGTGCATCCAAATAAGAATAAAACCAATAAGCAAATGACAATAAATTTGAGCTGCATAATTGATGCTGTTTTTTAGGGATTTAAAAAGTTATTTTGTTTTTCGTCAAATGTCTATGTGTTTTGAATAGTGCATTGGTTGATTGCTTCTTGTGGGTTATCCACTAATGAATATAAACAATCGTTTTCTTGACTCAATAAATCTTTTGTTGCAATGCAACTCTTACAAATGCCTGTGTCTTCGGTTTGTAATAATGGCTCGACAAAATAATGTCCAACTAATATTCCAAGTACTATGCCAACCACAATTAAAATTAACCAAATTCTTGCTTTTCCTAAGCTCTTACCAATCTTTCTCTTCTTGCTTTTTGGAGAGATTGCGTCAAGTTCGTCGTCTTCTCTATCTAAATCATTTAGTGACATGCAATATGAATGTTGTTTTTGTTAAAAAACATTTGTGTTACGTTGTCACTTGATTCAAATAACAAAAAACCAAGATTATACATAACGTTTTATTTCCTTCGTATTTGCTTTTTTATAATATTTCACTAATTATACATAACCTTGTTTTTGTTGTTTTTTGTAGAAATATTTATAAAGAAGTTACACTTTCTATTATTATCAAAGTAAAGGTGTTATGATTATGTACAAATATACAATAGCAAGACAATTGGCATCAAAGAGAGTTATTACTAATAGAGGAGATGAGGTTGGAAAACTTTCTGACATGATTGTTTCTGAAGTTGGTGGAGATATTGAGACTTTGGTAGTTGAAGTTGACAAAAATTCAAAAGTTTTGTCAAAAGCAGGAAAACTAGGAAAGACTATTGAAATTCCATATTCGGCAGTAACAGCAGTTAGTGATGTTTTTATTGTTGATGAAAGAGAGTTAATAGAAGAAGTTTCAGATAAGAACTAAATAATTATTTTTATTTTGTTTTTCTCCAAGTCGAGCTTTTTTATGCCTGATTTGGAAAAATACTTTTCTATCTCCTTTGCCTTCAAACCCTTTTTCTGTAATTTTTTTATTTCATTAGTTAATTTTGTTAGTTCTTGATATTTTAGATAAATAAATTCACCGTTTTCTTTTGAATCTTTTTCTTCTTGTAGTAGTTTTTTTATTTCTTCTTCAAAATCAATTTTGTTTTTTTCTTTTTTATCTGATTTTTTTATAATTTCTTTATTTTCATTTGTTTTTTTGTTTAATTCTTCCATTGCTTTATTAACTGAGCTAAAAGATTGTTCTTTTTCTAAACCAATTTCGACAGAATAAACCACTTTGTTATTTACAAAAACACTTGTTTCTTTTGATAGATAAATTGCTCTAATTTGTTTGAAGATTTTTTTTATTTCTTCAATTTTTAGTTCTTTTGCGTTTGTTGTTTTTTGTATTGTCGCTTTTTTGAAAACAAATTCGGCAATTTTTGGAGAAATATTTAATATTTCGACAACTGCTCCAAAAGAAGTCTTATTGTTTGACTCGATTTTTTCAATGAACTCTTTTTCATTCATTTCTTCGATACTTTTTCCTTGTGAACTTGGGAATTTGTATTGTTCATTTTTCTTTAATTCTCTGTCTTTCCATTTTTCTTTTCTCATTGCTTTCAAAATTTTCATTTCTTTATCACACAGCACAATGTTTCCTTTTGCAAAAAACTCAAGAATCAAAAAGCTTTCAGGGAACTCAAAAATAACGATTCTGTCAAACCCTCTTTGTTTTATTGAAACAATTCGTTGGTTGAACAAGAACTTTTTTAAGAAAGCAGAAAACCCCCCTGGGTTTTGTTTTGCTTCAACAATATTGTTGGAAACAAAGAATCCTTTTTCGTTTACAATAACTGTTTTGTCGCCTTGTTTTGTGTGTACTTTTAATTTTAGTTGATTGTCTTGTGTTGTTTGGGATTTGTTAATAAAACCATTTTCTAAGAATTGGTTTTCTTGTATTAAGTGTCTTAGCGCAAGATTGCTCAATTGTTCTTCCATAGAAAGAGTTAGTTTGTAATAGAATAAAAACCTGTTCTTGTTTTTATTTCACAACTTTGACTCCTTTTCCACCAGTTTCAGTGTTAATAGAGTCTTTTCCATATTTTATTAATAATTTTATTAGTCCTGGTCGAGTAATAAGTTTTTTTGTAAACAAAAGAGTTTTGTCCGTCTTTGTTAAAGTTCCATTTCCTATTTTTAGTGCTTCTTCCATTGTTATACTGTCTGCTAAGTACTCAAAATCACTATCTGTTAATTTTTCTAATAAGTGTCTTCCTTTTAATCTTCGCATTAATTCTGTCCCTCTTGTGCCATACCAATCTTTTGTGTATGATTCTAAATCTTTTTCAGTAAATTTGTTTTCTCTTATTGCGCGTGCAGCATGTTTTGCTGCTATTCTTCCTCCTTCAATAGCAATTCCGATTCCCCCGCCATGTATTGGATCAACCATGTGCCCGGCGTCTCCTGCTACAAGCAAGTTGTCTGCTTGCATTTTTTCTAAAAATCCACCAACAGGTATTGCTCCTGCATTTACTTCTATAATACTTCCATTCTTTAATCCTTCTTGTTGTTGTATCCATCGGTCTAAATAAAATTTTGCTGTTTTTTTCTCGTATGCGCCTATTCCTATTCCAACGTTTGCTGTTCCGTCTCTTTTTGGGAAGATCCAAATATATCCTCGTGGAGCAACTTCTGTTCCAAAAAACAAATGTAATAAATTTTCATCATACCCACTAATTCCAGTCATTTCATATTGATACCCTGAATCCGTTTCACTCAATTCTAATTTTGTATTAAGTCCGAGCATTTTTGCTGTTAGAGAATCTACTCCATCACAAGCAATTACTAGTTTACAGTTATACTTTTGTATTTCATCATCTGCTTCTACATCTAGTTCAACACCGTTGCTGGTTCTTTTTGCTCCAACAACTTGGTGTTTTAATAATATTTTTGCGCCTTTTTTCACAGCTTCTATTGCGAGATCTTTTTCAAATATTTTTCTTTCTAAAACGTATCCTAATGATTTGTCATTTTTCATTTTTACACTTTTTCCGTTAGGTGCATATAATTGTGCGCCGTGTATTGGTTGTACTGCCCATTCTTTTTTTGGTTTGATTTTTAATCTTTCAAACCATCCACCGCCAAGTCCTTCCGCGCATCTTTTTGGGCAACCAATTTCTTGTTTTCTATCAAATACTAAGACAGGAATTTTTTCTTCTGCTAATTTGATTGCTGCTGCTAAACCAGCGGGTCCCGCCCCAACAATTATTATTTCATATTCCATAAAATTCACTTCTTTATTTTCATTGCTCCAACAGGGCAAATGTTAACGCATGCTCCACAGTTAATGCATTTTTTTTTGTCAATTATAATTTTTGTGTCTTTTAGAATTATTGCTTGTACGGGGCATACACCTACACAAGCCCCACAATATAAGCATTTGTTTGAGTTGTTTACTGCTGTCATTTTCTCACCAAAAAACTTTTCAAAAAGTTTCATCAAAATTGGCGATTGTATCGCCGAACGTGTACAAAATTAATTAAGTATAGTGTTTATAAAGTCAACTTTTTTTTGAATTTTTGAATAAACTACTTAATAAATTATTTTATTCTTCTAAGAATTGTTCATATTTGTCTGAGTTAAACCGATACAAAAAACGTTTTAGTCTTTCTTTTTTGAATGAATATTTTCTTAGTATTTCCGTTTTTTCTCCAAAAAATTCCTCAAATTCGTGTTTTTGCGCGGGGTCTAATATCAAGAATTTATCATCAATGACGCTTGATACAAAGGCGTGTGTTCTAAGATTATCTAATTCTGCAATTATTACTTCTGCTTTGTCATCCCCTAATGCCTTCATACATGAGCAAAGAAATACAGCATAATCTTCATCATCAACGATCTTTAGTTCTAGAACTTCTTTTGCACTCATCCAGTAATTTACTCCAAGGTCTACTTCAACAAAATTGATTTCTTTTTTGGCAAAATCAAATAGTTTTTTTAGTGTTTCTTTGTAATTGTCTTTGAAAGAGTAATTGTTTTCTTTGAATTCTTCTACAAAATTTCCAATACTTAGGTCTGTTCCATCTACAAGTCCCTTTATTTCTCCAATAGTTCTTTGTTCTCTTTCATTGATTATGTCAGAGTACTTTTTTAGCAGGAAATTGCTTAATTTTACCTCGTTTTCACAAGTCATGTCATATATTCTCCTTCAAAAAAGCTTAAAAATCCCAGATTTTTGTTAGGAAAATCAGTTTTTCGTTATTTTTTCTATAATTTTCATTAGAAAAAAGTTGTTTTTTCAAAGTTTTTTTTAGGGATCGATTTGTTGATGTGTTTGTTTTATTATTTATTTTTGTTTTTGTGCTGTTTTTGTTGTTTATTTTAGAATAATTTGTTTGTTTAATGCGCGTTCTCCGAATTTAAAAATGTATTCCATCTCGCTCTTATTTTTTTCTTCCAATCTATTGATTTCTTTTTCTAAATCATTAATAATTTCTTTGTGATTATTGATTTCTTTTTCTAATTCACTTCGGTTTCCTTCTTCGGCGCTTAGTCTTTTTTGTCCTTCGTTTGAAGAAATTTGTTTTTCTATTTCTAATAATTTTTTTTGCATATCATTTAGCTTCCAAAATATTTTTTCGAAAAAATCAAAGTTGATTAGCTCCTGTAGTGCGCCCAATCTTTTTTCTTTTTCTCTTTCCTTTAAATCAATTTTTTCGTCATCTATGGCTTTTACGATTTCTTTTAATATTTCTTTGAATTGTTTTCCATTTACATCTTTTTTTAATGCGAGTAGTGGATTTGTAATAAATTGTTTTAGTAATTCTTCTTGTTCTTTATCTATTTTCCATCGTCCAGAATCAACTAACGCTTTGAATCTTTGTAATGGTCTATCGATTGTAGAAATCATAGAAGTAATTTCAACCCTTAGTTGTTGTTTTTCATTTAATAAGGAAGATTTTTCTTCTTCTAGTTTTTTTAGTTCTTCTATTTCGCTTCCTTTATCAAGTTCCAGTATTTTTGTATTACTCCTAGTAAGCCTTTTTTCTATTTCTTCAATTAGTTTTTTTTCTTTTTCAATATTTTTTTTATATTCTTCTTTTTTTGTTTTTCTTTCTTTTATTTCTTCAATTCTATCAATAACTTTTTTATATTGGAATAATTCTTTTTCTCCGTCAAACTTTTTTTGCAGTGAAAACAACTTGTCCAACAAACCTTGTACTACTTCTCCTAATTCCTTCATTTCATCTTTTAAGTAAGCGCTGGTGTAAACAATATTTTTTCTGAAAGAATTTACTTCGTTTACTAGCAGGGAATAACTTTCTCCAACATACGCTCTTACTTCTTCTAAATTGTTTCCTATTTTTATTGGATTTGATTTTTCTAATAATTTTTCTAATTGTTTTTCTAATTGGTTTTTTGATGTTTTTGCTGCTTTGTTAAAACGCATATTTTCTTTTTCTTCTAGTTCTTTGCTTTTTAAGTCATTTGTTAGTTTAATTGCTTTTTCATGAAGATATTTTATTTCAGACATTTCCTTTGCGACATCCATTTCCAAGGATTCTCTTTTTGCTTCGAAGTTTTTTTCAATAATACTAGGCAATAAATCAATTGTTGTTTCAATCTTTTCCATTTCAGTATTTTTTTGTCCAAAAAGTTTTCCTAAGAAGCCCATACAAAAAATAATATGCAAAACTAATTAAAATAACACCGGCTCAGCGAAAAGATTCGCTGGCGATCTGGGTGCCGTTGGCAGTCCACTCACCGGCACGGGACCCGGAGTTAATTTATAACTTCTATTCATTATATTGTTTATAATGGCTGAAAGAGATGAAACTGGTTTTTTTTCTGCACTTGGTGAATTGGCGAGAGAAATAAAGAAAAGAGATAATTTTGTTATAATTCATCATTATGATGCTGATGGTTTAGCAAGCGGAGCAATAGCAATAATCGCTCTGAAAAGAGAAAAAAAGAAATTCAAAACCCTTTGTTTAAAACAATTGTATAAAGAAAATATTGATGAAATCAAGGCTCTGGGAGAAAATTATTTGTTTGTTGATTTTGGTTCCGGTCAAATTGATTATTTGAAAAAAGATTTGGGTGAAGAAAACACTTTTATTTTAGATCACCACATTCCTGTGAGAGTAAATGAACAAGTTATAGAAATGAAATTTCATATTAACCCACTACTTTTTGGAATTGATGGAGGAAGAGAATTATCAGGTTCTTCGACAACTTTCTTTTTTGCTCTTGCATTGAACAAAAAAAATTCTTATCTTTCTTATCTTGCTGTTGTGGGTTCTGTTGGAGATATGCAAGACTTTTCTGGAGAATTAATTGGTTTGAATAGAAAAGTATTAGAACTTGCTGAAAAAGAAAAAATTGTTTCTGCAAAGAAAGATTTGCGTTTATATGGGCGTATTTCCCGCCCATTACTTTCATATTTAATGTTTTCTTCTTCTCCAATAATTCCTGAATTAACTGCAAGTGAAGAAAATTGTGTTGCGTTTTTACGCCATAATAATATTCCTTTGAAAGACCCTTTTACAAGCGATTGGCTTTCTTATGAAGATCTTCCACAAGAAAAAAAACAAGTTCTTTCTTCAGCACTTATTATTCACATGTCAGAACACAATGTTCCTGAATGGAAAATACAATCTCTTATTGGAGAAAATTATACTCTTGAAAAAGAAATGTTAAAATCTCCTTTGAGAGACGCTAAGGAATTTGCTACTGCATTAAATTCTTGTGGTCGCCACGCACGACCAGAAATTGCTTTGGCTGTTTGTTTAGGAAACAGAAATACTAGTGGAGAATATGGTGCTTTACTTGGTTTAATTGATGAACACAGAAGAGAATTAAGAAAAGGGATTGAGTTTGTTATAAAGAAAGGGGTGGAAGAAAAAAATAATTATTATTTTTTTAATGCAAAAGATGTTATTCAAGATTCTCTTGTTGGGATTATTGCAGGAATGTTATATGGTTCTGTAATAGACGAAAACAAACCAATTATTGCGATTGCAGAAAACGAAGATGACACAGTAAAAATTTCTGGAAGGGCAACAAGTACCTTGCTTCGAAGAGGATTAAATTTAGGTTTAGCTTTCAAAGAAATTTCTTTCGAAATGGACGGGGTAGAAGGAGGCGGGCACAAGATAGCCGCGGGTTGTAAAGTTAATGTAGGAAAACTAGCCGAGTTTCTAGAAAAATTAGATGAAAAGATTGCTTTTCAACTAAAAAATTAAAAAAAATATTTTATAAGTATTTGGTTTTTGAAAAAGTTTGTTTTCCTTAGTTTATATTGATATTTTTTACTTTAGGATTAGTTTTTTAAAGTCCAGTTACTTATTATTAGCAGTTAATTAAGGGTGTTGAGACTTGCGAAAAACAATAATAATTCTAGCGTTAGCAGTAACTTTATTTTTTGTAATGCCAACCGTTTTTTCAGCAGAATATTTGAAAGGAATTTCTTCTTCTGATCTAAATCAATACTTTGATTTTGATGGGTATGTAAGACAAATACCTATTTCAGCAAGTTCTGGAAATGACTTAGCTTGGACATGGACAAACGAATTAGATTGGAATCAAAGGGCTAATTATGATACAAAGTATGTTTGGAATAAAGTGAATGTAACATACCTTCCAAATATTTGTGATGCTGGAAGTCCGTGTGATGGGGATGGAAAGATTGGAAGAGGGTCTGGCGGAAAAGGGGATGATGGATACGTTTTTCCGTCATCAGTAGATTATTTTGATTCTAATTATGTAATGTACTATCAAGGGTATGATGGGGGTAATTATGATCTTTTTATGGCTACTTCTCTAGATGCCTTGGTTTGGACAAAAGTAAATAATGATGCACCTGGTCAATGTGATTCGGGTAGTCCGTGTGATTATGGTAGAGTGGGAAGAGGGACAAACGGACATGGTGACTATCCACGAGCACAAAACCCTTATGTAATTTATGACACCACTGATGCCACTTACAAAATGTGGTACACGGGGAGGATAGATTCATCTAATATGAGGATTTTTATGGCTACTTCTCCGGATGGGTTTACATGGACAAAAGTAGATAATTCAACCCCTGCCGATTCAGATACAACAAGTACTAATGGAAGAATCCCACAAGGAACAACAGGAACCGGAGATGATGTGAGGGTAATAGAACCATTTGTAATGTATGATGAAGGAATTTACAAAATGTGGTATGCTGGGTATGATGGGAGCAAAACAGCAATATATTATGCGACTTCTTCTGATGGTTTAACATGGACAAAATATGATAATACTACCGCGAGTGAATGTGATGCTGTTTGTGAAGGGAATGGAAAAATTGGTTGGGGTTCAATAGGAACAGCAGATGCTTCAGGAGCAAATGCTCCAACGGTTATTAAAACAAACAATGGTTATGTGATGATTTATGAAGGGGATGATGCATCTTCAACTGCACAAATACTTATTGCGACTTCTCCTGATGGTTTAACATGGACAAAAATAGATAATACTATTCCTTCCGATTCAAGTACTATTTCTTATAGGGGAATAATTCCTCAAGGTCCAACTGTTGATAATATTGATGATTATAGAGTATATGGCGGCGATGGAATAATAATAGGCAATGAATATTGGTACTATTATACTGGGAATAATAGTGCCGCGAGTAGTATTGGCGGTCACTTAGCAACAACTACTAATTTAGTTACAAGCGCATGGGATTCTAATTTAATTGCTTATTACAATTTTAATGATACTAATGGAACTCACATTTATGATTTGGTTCAAAGTTTTGATGGGGTTCTTACAAACGGAGCAACAATTAGTTCATATGGAATGTGGGATACAAACGCTTTGAGTTTAGATGGAACAAATGATTATGTTACCGTTGGAGATGTTGGAAATGTAAATACGATTATTGCTTGGGTTAAGTCAGACGAAGCTACTGCCGAACTAATAGATTTAAATGGAAGCACAAATATTTCTATTGCTTCTAATTTACTAACTTCTTCTAATTTAACATCTCCAACTTATTATGTTAATGGAGTAGGCGGAGCAACCTCTGTTCTATCTAGTGACTGGACACACATTGCAATAACAATAGCTATCCCTGTTGATGCTTTTTCGCTAAATATTGGAAAAATTAGTAGTGCGTATTATGATGGTTTAATAGATGAAGTAAAGATTTATGACAAAGTATTAACTCAAGAAGAAGTTTTAGAAGATTATAATAGTTTTTTAGAAGCAAAATTTACTTCGTCTCCAGATTCAATAATTGATGGATCAACAGAAAGAAATTGGAGTTCAATAAGAGTAAATGAAGACCTAGGGTTTAATTTTAATTCTCAATTAGGTGGAGAAGGAAAAGAACTAGATTCAACAAATGATTTATTTGATTCTGATTTAATTGGTTTGTGGCATTTGAATGATGATGCGACTGATTCGAGTGGAAATTCTAATGATGGTTCTTGGGGAGGAAGTGAAGCATATTCTACAGGGTTATTTAATAGTAATGCAGCAAATTTTGATGGTTCAACAGATTATATTGATATTGGTTCTGGAATTGCTCCAAGCGGGAGGGCAGTTTCATTATCTTTTTGGATGAAACCCGGAGAAACATTTGATTCTTCAGTTGGAAGACAAGATATTATAGGCGATGTTTCTGATTATTGGTTTATGTATGATTGGCAAGATGGAAAATTATCTTGGACTATTGGAGATGGAACTACACACACTGATTATACAACAACTTTTGGTAATGGAAAATGGTATCATATTGTTGGAACTCTTGCTTCTGATAATTCAACAAAAATTTATATTGACGGGGTTGAAGTTGTTTCAGGTTCACAAGCACAGGCATTTGGGGGTACCAATAATTTTTATATTGGAAGAAATTCGAATTATTTTAAGGGAGATCTAGAAGAAGTCGCAGTATGGGATAGAACTTTAACTCCAACAGAAGTTGCAGAACTTTATAATTTACAA
>Ga0265594_1003600_pt1 | contig 10231 bp, 4 predicted proteins | sample saktaG_11_FD_190147 | JGI IMG/M metagenome (GOLD analysis project Ga0265594, IMG submission 190147) | Saline water microbial communities from Sakinaw Lake, British Columbia, Canada - sak_2011_5_24_80m | ecosystem: Environmental > Aquatic > Non-marine Saline and Alkaline > Saline ... | reverse complement strand
TTCATTCAGTTCTGAGTTTGGCTTTAAGATGTTTAATAAAACCGAATCGGAGTTAGAAGTTTTTTTAGAAACCATGGCTTTTTTGCCAAGCCAAATCCGTCAACAAAACAAGAAAATATTTTTAGATGCGGCGGAAACTATTAAAAACTTCCCCCGGGAAAAAAAGGAAGAGGTTGAAAAAAAACTGGAAAAAATGCTAGAAATCTTTGGTTCAATGTCACAAAAAGATTTCTTTGAGCGCTACCTTAATCAATTAAATAATGGAGAAATAGACCAAGAAATTACTGATTTGGCGGATATTGCTCCGGTGATACCCAAATATTCTTTATTTTATAAAAATCTAAATCAGGAAGAGAAGGTTTTTTTTCAGCAGCTCTTCCCTTGGTCAGAAGCTTTAGCTGATCTTCCTGACGATCCGGAAAATATTAAGGCGCGGGAAAAATATCTGGTGCCGCTCTTACAAGAGAACAAAAAAATCGCCGATCCTAACGAGGCGGCAGACGGGAAGTTGCTGGTTGAATATTTAGACAGGTTCAAACCGAACAATCTTCCTAAATTTTTTACTTTATTTTCCTCTATCAGGAAAAGCCCGGACGATAAAGGCTTGAGTCCGGAAATCATTAAGACCCTGAAAGATGATTTTAAGATTACCGTTAACGGCGGCGAAAATATTGATTCAATCTTGGACCGCCTGCAGGCCGTTTATCAAAAAGTTTTTGCTCGAAATAATGATTTAATCCATCGCCAATTTGAAAATTCAACGAAGATTTTTGATGAAAAAGAAAATTTATATGATTACCTGAAAATTTTAGCTTTAAATGGCCAGCTGGTCGGAGAAGATAATGATCTAATTATTAATTTTTTTGAAAAGTATGTCGAAAAAGACCAGAGAGTCACAAAAAACCTGAAAAAATCCGATTTATTATTCCAAGAATTAAGAATACCGCTGGACCAGGAAAAATGGGGCGCTAATCTGGCCGCTTATATAGAAATCAATGAAGAAAATTATAGCCAGGCTCCCCAGAACCTCAAGCAGGAAATTTTGAATTTGTTTTCTGGCGGCTACCGGGACGAGTGTTTAAAGAATATGCGCCAAGAATGGAACGGATTTCTAAGCGGTGAAAACACCAACTTACCTTTAAGATTGGCGACAATAGCTAAAACTATTGAAAATACCGGCGGCGCCGGCAGATTAAAATATATTGAATCGCTGGGAGATCTGATAGCTAAAGTGGATAATTCTGTCAGTAATCCAAAAACGGCCGACAGGACTAAAAAAGAAATCAAGGAAGTCTTGGCTCGGGCCGAGGACAGGTTTGATAAAGATAAGTGGTCTCAAGATGACTCGTCAAAATTTTATAACCTGTCCAAAGATATCATAGAAGCCGCACCCAGTTTATTTGCGGCTTTTGCCCCGGTATTTGAGCAGATGTCCGGAAAAGATGTTAAGCTCATGTTAAAAGACATCCTGCCGCTTTACCAGGTGGAATTAATCACTATCCAACAAATTACCGGCCAAGAAGGAGAAATAAGCTATAATCCTAGAGACTTAGTGCCCATCAGGCAAGCTTTAACCGATTTAGCGACCAATCTGAAGCTCCGCCCCGAAGACAAGGGTCTAATTTTTGAGGAAGAGAAAAATCGATTGACGGGAGTAATGCAGAGCGGATTTAAAAAACGTTTTGGCTTGATTAAAGTTCCGGCTGAATTTAAAAAAGACGAGTTGCGATCTATTCAGAATTGCATCCGTTATGTCGGTAATATCAATAACCGCAGTGAAGAGCGGGAAACGCTGATCGCTTTTTATCTTGGCTTGGAATTAAACGGCGATTGGGAAAAATTCCGCCAAGGCCAAGATATTGAAGCCGGGAAATATTTATCGCCAGAAAAAGCGGACATAATTAAATCAATTTTAGAAAAGAAAAAAAATAATAGCCTGCCTTTGGAAATTGCCGGCCTTAAAGCGAATGAACTGGAAAAATTTCAACAAATTCTTCAAGAAGAAGTTTCCGGTAGCATGGTTGGCAACATTGAAACCGTTGATATTAAATTAGGTAATATCAAAAGAAATATTCAAGAACTGATTGATCCGGATATTTACGAAAATGAGACTGATAAAAAATTAGTAAAATTATTGGCAGAAAACGGCAAATTAACCGGAACAGTATTGTCTAAAACTTATAAAAATATAATTTTAAGCGAATCAGAAAAAGACTTGCAAAAAAAGTTAGCCGAAATTTTTGCAGTAAGTTCTTGGACAAGCGAGGCGGTTAAGCAGGTTCAAGATAAAATCCAGCCCTTTAGCCTGATAATTAGCATGATTAACAAGCTAAAAGAAGAGAGGGTTGATGATAATATTAAAGAACTGCAAAAAAGTTTAGAGCCGTCAGAAAAAATCATTACCATCTTTAATCATCTGAATGAAGACTTCAGGCCGTCATCCGGGGCTTTAGCCCTGTCAAAAGATTTAGAATATTTAGAAGAGCTTATCGTTAAAAATGATTCTAAATTAAAGACGGAAGAAAAAGAGGATATTAAAAACTATCTAGACCCTATTAGGGAAAAAATGTTAAAACTCGAATTGACATTCCAAAAAACCAAAGAATATTTTGATAAAGTGAAAAAGAGTTCGCACTTGGTTACAAACGAATTGATGAAAAATAGATTGGCAGAAATTGAAAAAATAGTTTATTCCGAAGGGGGCGAAGCGATGATAGTCAGCCGACTAACTAAAGATTTAAATTTAATTATAGAAAACATGCGCCAATGCCTCGGTTGCCTAAGAAAAGAAATCAACAATGACACCAATTTGGCTTTTGGCGATTATAATAAATTTTTCTTAATAAGCCAAAAAGAAAAAGAAACAGGCAGCGTGGCTGATGAAATCGTGTTTTTTGTACCGCTGAAGAACGGCGCTAACCAAGCGGAAATGTCTTTTATCATGGACAGAGTTTATGGTTCAAAATCTTCTGACATCTTATTAGCCCATGTCTTGTCGGTTTATAAAAAATATACGGCTATAAAGAAAGAATTTAAAGACTCTAATATTTCAATTTCAATTTCTGATGCGACTTTAGCTGGTGTCGGCTTGAGCCAAGAATTATTCCAGGAAAAAATCAAAGAGAAAATAAGTGATTTAAAATCAATAGAATACGCTCAAAATATGGTCGCTAATGTCCCGGAATCATCTTTAAGCAATAACTACGTTGAATTTGACACCGGCACCGCCAGGGAAGGCGGGGAAAAGGTCTTTTCCGGGGTAGTGATAAGATAAGGAATATGGACAACTAGAGAACTATAGAAGTCGGGCTTCTATAGTAAAAGCCGATAGGAATTTTAACATTATCACTGGATCATTTTAAAAAAAATTGAGAGGTCGAGCCTCTCAATTTTTATTATCATATAATTTTCACAGGCAGTTTGCCATGGCAACGACTTTGATTACTTGCCAAATCTTCTTTGCCGATGAGCAAAATCGTTTAATGCCTTATTAAAATCTTCTTTGGAAAATTCCGGCCAATAATGTTTAATGAAGCACAATTCCGAGTATGGGCTCTGCCATATTAAAAATCCGGATAAACGCTTTTCACCGGAAGTTCTGATAATTAAGTCGGGGTCGGGCAAACCGGCCGTGTAAACATTTTTGGAAATCAAATCCTCGGTAATTTCTTTGGGTGGATTTTTTAGAATTTTATTAAAAGCATCAACCAGTTCCGGGCGGCCGCCATAATTGATTGCCAGATTTAAAATAATGGCCGTGTTATTCTTGGTCAGCTCTTCGGATTTTTTAATGGCTTTTTGAATTTTTTCCGACAGACCATTTTTGCGGCCAATAACGCGCACGCAAATATTATTTTTATGAAGTTTCTTTATATCTTCGGTAAAAGCGAGATAAAAAAGCTTCATTAAAAAATCAACTTCTTTTTTGGAGCGTTGCCAATTTTCAGTAGAAAAAGTGTAAACCGTTAAAATTTTTATTCCCGCGTCGCGGCACCAATGCAAAATATCCCCGACTTTTTTATAGCCGGCGCGGTGGCCTTCAAAAGACGGCAATCGCCGGGCCTTAGCCCAGCGCCGATTGCCGTCCACTATAATGCCAAGATGTTTAATTTTTGATTTCATTAATTTCGTTTTTAAGGATTAAGGCATTCAATCGCCTTGGCTATTTGTAAAATTTTATTCTCTTGAAAATAATCGCCGATTAATTGACATCCGATTGGCAAATCATCAACTTTTCCCGCGGGCAACGATATGGCGGGCAGACCGGCCAGATTCACTGAAACCGTGTAAACGTCGGCCAAATACATGCTTAATGGGTCGTTTATCTTCTCTCCCAGTTTCCAGGGCAAAACCGGGCTGACCGGAGTCAGCAAGCAGTCAATCTCCTGAAAAACTTTTTCAAAATCCTGTTTGACCAAGGTCCTTACTTTTTGGGCCTGTAAATAATAATCCTGATAATAACCGGCTGACAAAACATAAGCGCCGAGAATAATTCTCCTTTTGGCTTCTTCGCCGAAACCGCTGGTCCGGGAATTCAAATAAACGTCCAACAAATTTTTACTCTCTTTGTCCAGAGAAAAACCGTATTTAATGCCGTCATAACGGGCTAAATTGGCCGAAACCTCGGCCGGCATGATAATATAATAACAGGCCAGAGCCGCTGAAGCGTGAGGCAGGCTGACTTCAATAAAATCAGCTCCGCGCTCTTCTAAATTTTCAATTAATTGATTAATAACGTTTTTTATTTCCGGATCAAGCCCTTTGACAAAATATTCTTTGGGCAAACCTATTTTGAAATTTCTCAAGTCTTTTAACGAAGGAATTTCTATGGAATGGTTCGGTTCAACGCTTGTTGAATCCAAATCGTCTTTGCCTTCAATCGCTCTCAATAAAACCGCGGCGTCGTCAACCGAGCGGGCCAAAGGACCGATTTGGTCCAAAGAAGAAGCCATGGCCATCAAACCATAGCGGGAAACCCGGCCATAAGTCGGCTTCAGTCCCACCACCCCGCAAAAACTTGCTGGCTGGCGGATTGAACCTCCGGTGTCAGAGCCCAAACCGGCCAAGCACATACCGTCTGCCACAGCCGCAGCGGATCCACCGGATGAACCGCCAGCTACATATTCTAAATTATTAGGATTTTTAGTTGGCCCAAATTCCGACATCTCGGTTGAGTTTCCCATGGCAAATTCATCTAAGTTGGTTTTGCCTAAAAAAATATTTCCGGCCTGCTTTAATTTTTTAATCACTGTCGCGTCATAACCGGCTTTGTAATTTTTTAAAATCTTTGACCCGGCAGTGCAAGGAACGTCCTGAATCAAAATATTGTCCTTAATGGCCAAAGGAATTCCCCTGAGATGATTGTCCAGACCCTGAACCCTGATTCTTTTGTCAACTTCCCTGGCTTGGGCCAAAGCTTGTTTCTCCAAAACTGTAATAAAAGCGTTGATTTTCTTGTCTTTGTCTTTTATTTCCTTGAGACAGGCCTTGGTCAGTTCTTGGGAAGAAAATTCTTTTTTCTTCAAACCCTGATGAGCTTGAATAATTGTCAAATTATTAAGGCTCATAAAATATGCCCTTGGTTTTTATTAAGCCCTTTTCCTGTTTCGGCGACTGCTTTATGAGATTTTCAACCTGTTCAATGTTTTTCTGTTTTGCCTGGTCAGGACGAAAGACGTTCTGTAAATTCGCGTTGGAAAACGGGGCGACATTTTTAACCCCTATTTTTTTCAAAAGGCCTACATAATCCAAAATTTCACCAAGCTGTTTTTGGTATTTTCCAATTTCCGCTTCGGTCAATCTTAAGCGGACCAATTTGGCAATGTGTTCCACTTGTTCTTTGCTGATCATATTTTCACTTTAACATATTTAGAAATTCCCGCTCGTTGATTATTTCAATTCCCAAATCTTTCGCTTTATCGTATTTTGACCCGGGGTTTTCTCCGCAAACGACAAAACTTGTTTTCGGGCTGACCGCATTTAAAACCTTGCCGCCGAGAACTTGAATTTTTTTATGCGCCTTTTCCCGCGACATTGATTTTAAAACTCCGGTTAAAATAAAACTTTTTCCTTTTAGTATTTGTTTTGTTTCCGGCAAGCGGTAATCTTTTATTCTGACTCCGGATTTTTTTATCTTTTCCAAAAACTTTTGATTTTTCTTATCCTTAAACCAGTCAACAATGCTTTGACTGGCAATCGGGCCGATTTCCGGCAGCGCCATAAGTTCCTGTTCTTTGGCCCGGGCCAATTTTTCAAACCGTGTGAAATGCCCGGCCAAATCAACGGCTGTTTGTTCTCCGATGTGACGAATGCCCAAGGCCTGGATAAAGTGGGGCAATTCTATTTCCTTGCTCTTTTCAATGGCCTTAATTAAATTATCAGCTGATTTCTCGGCGAATCTTTCCAAGGGCCCCAAATCCCCCCGGGTTAAAGTAAAAATGTCCGCCCCGTCTTTAATCAAACCCTGATCCATTAATTGTTTGACGATTTTCACGCCCAAACCTTCCATGTCAAATCCTTTTTTAGAAACGAAATAACTGATTTTTCTTTGCTGAGTGGCAAAACAATTTCGGTTCAAACAATAATAAGCGACTTCGCCCTTTTTCCTTTTTACCGGACCGCTGCAAATCGGGCAGGTTAAAGGCATTTGAAATCTTTTTTCTTTTCCCGTCCTTAAATTTTTTAAAACTTTTATCACCGCCGGAATTACGTCCCCGGCTTTTTCAATGATTATGGTGTCGTTGACGCGCGCGTCCAAACGGTCAATTTCGTCCTGATTGTGCAAAGTGGCCCGGGAAACAGTCGTGCCCATCAATTGAACCGGCTTTAATTCAGCCACCGGGGTCAAAACTCCGGTCCTTCCGATTTGGACGACAATGTCTTCAATTACGGTGGTGGTCTGTTCAGCGGGGAATTTATAAGCCCGCATCCAGCGGGGAGATTTGCCGACGGACGACAAAGTCTTCTGCAAAGCAATGTCGTTTAAAACCACTACTATGCCGTCGTAATCAAAATGAATTCCTTTTCTTTTTTCCTGCCAATTAGAATAATATCCCTGCACCTGTTTCAAATCAGAACAGGCCCTGGTTTGGGGATCTGTTTTAAATCCCAATTGCTTTAACGTCTGATGGACTTCTCCGTGGGTCTTTTGGCCCAGGTCCGTATTGATTTCAAAGATATAACAATCAAGGTAACGGCTGGCCGTGACCTGCGGATCAAGCTGGCGGACCGATCCGGCAGTGACGTTCCGGGGGTTGGCATAAAGCGGCAATTCCTTTTTTTTCCTTTCCCGATTGAGTTTTTGAAAATCTTTTTTAGCCATAAATATCTCTCCCCGGACCACAATGTCAATCGGTTTTTCGCATCGCAGGGGAATGGCTTCAATGGTTTTGACGTTCTGGGTGACGTCTTCCCCGATTAAGCCGTTGCCCCTGGTCGCGCCATTAGTCAAAATTCCTTTTTTGTAAGTCAAGACAATGTCAACGCCGTCAATCTTGCGTTCGCAGAAATACTCAAATCTTCTTCCCGGGTCCGACCCGGGCAACTGTTTGGAAAGATAGTCCTTCATATAATCTTCCCAGTCTTCTAGTTCTGAAAAATCAAAAACATCCTCGATGGAAAGCATTGGCTGAGGATGCCTGACTTTGACAAATTTCTTCAAGGGATCTCCCCCGACTCTCTGGGTCGGGGAATCAAGGGTGATAAATTCCGGATATTGCCTCTCTAATTCGGCTAATTCATGTTTTAAAGAATCCAAGGCGGCGTCGGAGATCTCTTGTTTGTCCAAAACGTGGTACAAATATCGGTGGTGATTAATCTCTTCTCTTAACTTCCCAATCCTCTGTTTTGCTTCAATTTTATTCATTAGAAATTAGACATTAGAAATTAGAAATTCCAGCCTCAGCAGCCGGCTCTATTCTTCTTCTTCTTCAGACGGCGGGAAACAAACGGTTCGGTTGGGACCGATTGTTGTTGAAGCCGGCGTTTCTCCGTTTTCTCCGGTGCCGGTTACCCGGTAATAATAGTTGATATAAGGGATGATTCTTGAGTCGGTATAACAGCAGGTATTCGCCGCCCCGCATTTGTCATGCGGCAAAGTCGCGTCGTCGCAAACATAAGACAAGCCGCATTGGCCGGATTCGCAATTAGGTTTCACGCCCGCTTCGTAATCAATCTTAATCTGCTCGGCTGTTTTGGCTACGTTGTAAATTGCGACATTATCAATAAGGCCGCTGTAAGGATATAAATTATCCTCTGACATGCCTATATTTACATTTGTATCATAAGCCGGGGGTATATTAAACGGCGTCCCTCCACTGGCGTCCCAGTTCTTTACCTTTCCGTTGATGTATAAAACTACATTGTTACCCGTTCTGTCCCAGACCACGGCAATGTGATTCCAGCTATTAATGGTAAGTCCCGTATTGGTTGTCCAAGAAACATAATTGTCATCAGCCTGATTTCTTGTTCCAAAATAAATCCCCGAAGAAGAAATTTTTTGGCCAAACCAATAATTTCTATCAGAATTAAGAGTATAACTATCTTTAGCAATAACCGCGCCATAAGTTGACGGAGAAGACTTATCTGGTTTTATCCAGGCTTCAAGCGTAAAACTATCCTCTGACAGCCCTAAATCCAGACTTGCGTTCTTCCCGCAATCAATATAATCATCAATTCCGTCAAAGAGTCCGGCTTGGTCAAATTTGCCAGGAGCAGTGGTCGGGACAGTACACGTTCCCACACACTCTGCCGTCCCGTTATTAAGCGGAGTTTGCGCCGAAGAATCTTTGACTTCTCCGCTTTCGCCGCTCCAGCTTGCTTCATTCATTTTCCACTGGGCAACCAAATCATTGGTGGCGTCATTATCAGCGTCATAATCCAAAGCTTCAGCCAAATGACCTGTTAATTCACAACCGGCATAAGACAAATCCTCGCAACTTTTGCTGCCGCTCCCGACTAAAGAGCGATAAATATTATAACCGTCAACGTCGTCGCCCTTGGTCCAGGTAATGACAATCTGGCCGCAGGTGGAAATGTCAGGTTCCACTCCCTCTGGAGAGCGAAGAGTGGTGCTTTTCCAATAAGGGATTGGAGAAACAGGAGGATTGTCAGTCGCCAAAATTGAACCGGTTTCGTTGTAAGCCCAGATTTTGTAACAATAACCCGTGTTGGGAGTCATCAGAACCGTATCTGACAAGGAACATCCGGTTTCGTCGCAAGAATCGGCTAAAACGCTTCTTTCGGTGTAAGAACAAGTGGGGCAATCGCTTTGGGACACGTTGTCGCACCGCTCATAAGTGTAGCTTTCCGCCCAAGGAGACAGGCCCCACTGCACTAACAATTGTTCGGAGCCCTGGGTATTGTCAATAGTCAAACTGTCAAAAGCCAAAGGAGCAGGAGGTTCCTCGTATTCGTGGTCATACTCGTCCCAGCCAACACAATGAGGGATTCTTTTGTTATAAGCATCTCCTATTTCTCCCGGTTCCAAAGCCCGGTTGTAAATGGCGACATTATCAATAAGGCCATCATAAAACCAAACGCTTCCAAAGTGCGAACCAAAATAGAGGTAACTGGTGCTATCTATACTACCCCAATTAGAATATTGATGTGTGTCAATTAAATCACCGTCAACATATACTTTTAATTTATAATCAGCAGAAGTTAATACAAAAGTCCACATATGCCATGTGTTTAAATAATTTGTAGTAGACGTAGATTTATTCTGTCTACCCCCGGTAGAACCGTTTACTTCAAATAAAATATAATTAGTAGTGCTATTTAATTTGAAACCAACACCAAGAGCACCACCACTAGCATCCGCTACATAGATAGCTCTATACGCACCAGTATATCCTCCAAACTTCAACCACCCTGACCAAGTGTAGTCGCCTGTTTTAGGATCCAAAGCTCGTGTATTCGGTAACCGTACATAATCATTCACCCCGTCAAAATCGCCGGCTCGGGAAAAAATTCCTTCGTCAGTCGTTGTCGCTCCGTTATAAGCGACCCCGTGATTTCCGTTTCCTGAATCGTCATAAACCTGGGTATTCATACTCCAAGAAGGTTCGTTCATTTTCCAAAAACCAACCAAACCGTTGGTGTCCACGCTTTCATCAACCCAGCGATTCGCCAAATAGCCGTTAAAAGTGTAAAAAGTGGTATAGTCATGCAAAGAAGAACCCCAAACCCGTCCGTCTTTTGTGAAACCTCCTAATTTTAACCAGCCCCTGTC
>Ga0265594_1003599_pt1 | contig 10232 bp, 9 predicted proteins | sample saktaG_11_FD_190147 | JGI IMG/M metagenome (GOLD analysis project Ga0265594, IMG submission 190147) | Saline water microbial communities from Sakinaw Lake, British Columbia, Canada - sak_2011_5_24_80m | ecosystem: Environmental > Aquatic > Non-marine Saline and Alkaline > Saline ... | reverse complement strand
ATACGTTTCTCTATGATCTGTTTCAATTCTTCATCGATAACCTTGAGGACAGAATGGACAAGAACCTCGAATACTATTGATGAATACTCTCTTATTCTTCCTTCTCATAAATCAATACAACAATGAGTCCTTTTCGTGTTGTCATAAAGAGGCCTGCTGAAGACTGGTTAAGAAGACAACCAATAGAAATTCAAAGCCGTTTTGCAACTAAAATTCGCGAGTTAAAAGAATACCCTGAAATTTTCGGTAAACCTCTCCGGGGCCGGCTTTATGGGAATTGGGAATTATATTTTGAACACAGATATCGGATATATATACAATAAACAGAGTTGAAGGTGTAGTATCCATTGAAGCATTATGGCATAAAGATGAATTTTAAATGCCTAGTTCTTCTGCAAGTTCTTCAAAATCTCTTCCTTCATCCTATTCTCCACTCATTTTTATCTGATCCATAAGGTCTGAATCTGATAAAATCTCTAGTGAATGTGTTATTGATTCATATTCATCTACTGATATGGTTATCCATCCCGTTGAATGAGTTCCCTGATGTTGATCTTGTGGAGTGATATCAGATTCCATATGATTCTTAATTATTATCGTTTAATTGATTAATCTTTCACTAACATGAATATACTGTCTGGTTCCTATCATGCATTCGTTATTCATATTGGTAATAGCATAGAATTACTTTCAATTTTTCTTTTGAAAATAATATCCTGCATAACCGATTATTTTTATATCCTAAAGATGTATCTCAATGATATACATTTTCTCATAAAACACGATGATGCAAGACATCAGGCTCAACCTATGAAAATGAGAATCCATTTTCATGACAAATTGTCGGGATATCAATCCTGTTTTCGTGATCAACCTTTCTGCCATCCCTATCCCATCAATCCCTTGTGCTTGTACTCGTTTCGAAACCCGGTAAAGATGCAGTGGATAAAGAGGTCCCCTTCAGCATCCACCAGACGGGGGAAATATCCCCCTGGCATGTTCTCAATCATCCCCTGATATCCGCCATTTTTGGAGATAAAAGCCTTTATACGGAATCCCTTTGGATAATTATCAATATACCATGTAATCTTTCTGCTGGGTTCCTTTGATACAAACGGGGCTGCTGTTCCTACCGATACTGCCGGTACCCTGCAGAATCTCGGTGAAGTCCTCTCCCAGACAACCTATCATATAGAAGAACTGACCAATGGGGGGTTCCTGGAACAGATGTATTCGCTTGATTATAACACCAGGAATACATTCGGAGAGAACTGGAACCTTGAGACCTACTGGATTATGACCTATGAGACAGCAGACGGTAGCACCCTTGCATCAACTGAACGGGTAACCCTGGACATTGCAGCAAACTATGAGACAAGTGAAGGAAACAGGCGTTGTATTTTTGCCCTTTCAGGAGAGCGGGTCATGCCGGCTTTCTGTAACCTGGTAACCGCCGAGAGCACGCTGGCCAGTGTGACCAGCATGACGGTCCAGACCCCGCTTAAATTACGTGACACGGCACAAACTGCAGATGTCCCAGAGATGATCATCTACGAGATCGCTGTTGATCCAAATACTGCCACTAATAACCATTATGCTGACGGTCAGGTAGGAGTGACATTTACTGCATCTGTCCGTGAAGCAAACAGGTATTTTGCTGGCAGGTACTACCAACCAAATCCTGACTGGAACAATAATTACTGGGATGATGAAGCACGGATTACAAACTATGTTGAAACAATAACCGCTACCGGGGGCATCACCAAGCTCTCAAAATCATTTGCATACGCTTCTGTCATGGGACTGTAACCAACCCAATTTTTCTTCTGTGATATCAGTTCTGACCAGTTTTGAGGGAAATTTATCTCAATCGGGTATTCTTGGTAATATCACTCAGTTACTGTTTTATCCAGACCTTCCCTATTTTCTTACGATGTTGTATTCTGCTCGAGAAGCCACAGAGGAGATAGAAGAGGAGCATCCAGAAGAAAAGACTCTAAGAACCGGGACCGACGATGATATCAATCCGGCATTTACCTAATTCCCTCTTTATAGTCCCAGCTCCGGGCACTGTCTGGTTGTTGATAAATAGTATCTATTTTTTTGAGATTCCCTAATTTTATAGTTCTTTGTAATCACCTGACATGCAAACCAGACTATAGAACATACAAGGGCTTTATAGTGACATTATAGTAATAACCCTTACTCAAAAAAAGAAGAGGAAAAATATCACTTCAGACCGGGATTAATAATTCAGTTAAGAGTTCCTCTTCCGGCACTTCATTTGGATCATTCAGATAATGATCCCGGCAGGGGGCCTTGGGTTCTAAACCCTGGTTGGCTGTCCATTCATAGAGACTTCCCCATGATTCATGGACATCCTGGTATGGCCCCTTATGGATAACCGAGGCAAACCTGCCTCCCGGAAGAGTACGGACTACGATTCCCGGTATCTGGTCAGGTAGCCTGCCGGTTACCGGAACAGCAACTTCGAGATCAGCATCAACCTCTTTATATTCACCGTCATGATACAGAGTAATGAAGGGTCCGGTTATGGAGACAGTATTACCATTTGTCTGTGGGGATTGGAAAAATGAGCATAGCCTGCCGATAAGTTCTGGAATAGTTATTTCATAGATTCCCTTCTCCCGGATAGACAGGACTCGTAATGGTTCAATTTCTTTTATCTGTGGTTCTGACAACATCATAGAAAACAACTCCCTCTCCTGTCGTTGCAGGAGATGAGCAATTGCTTGTAACCGCCCGATCTCTGACACTACCCGTTGGCGCTGGATATCAATGAGATACCTGACCCGCTCCATATCGTTATTCTCCCTGGCATCAATGACGTCATTAATGACTGCAAGGGGAAACCCAAGATCAACTAGCGATCGAATCATCACCCCCCGTTGGATCTGGGAGAGTTGGTAATACCTGTACCCGGTAAACCGGTCCTTAACTGCCGGAGTGAGAAGTCCGGTCTCATCGTAGAGACGAAGAGCCTTACAGGTCAGGCGGGTAATCATCGAAAATCTGCCAATTGGTATCTTGTCTGATATCATAGTATTACTCTCCTATGTATGCTTTGAAAGACTATAGGTGACAGCAGTCTCCTGTGGGTGAAGGTTGAAACGTTTAGAGAAAGAACCCCTGTATTATACAACCCATCATCTCTGAATGTACACACATTTTATAGATTTTAAAGGATCCATAACCTGGGTTTTAGTGTTTCAACAACTGGATATATTGTATGATTTAAGGATCTCTGGAATATCCTAAGTATAGAGTAATTTAATCTATTTTTTTGAGATTCCCTAATTTTATAGTTCTTTGTAATCACCTGACATTCAAACCAGATTGTAGAACATACAAGGGCTTTATTATGACATTAAATAGTGGAAAAAAATAGTTACGTTTATCTCACCGGTCATAACCAGCATTTATCGCAGCATAATCCGTCCCAGTCACAGTTACACTTATACCACTTAAATTTCATTGAATTGCAATACGAGGGTCCACAGTCAGTATAATTTTTCACACACGGGCAACCATCAATTGCGAGTATTACCTGACCAAATTCTTCAGGAATGGAATCATCAAAGGATTCAACCATTTCCTGTAACCAATCTGAATTTAATAGATAATCAGAGGTAAGATTAAAAGAATACACTAAAACCTGGGTTTTTTCATCATATTTCGGCGATGTCAATTGTCCTATTATTATATCTTCCTCTTCAGCTGATTCACGAAGCATGATTGCGGCGTTTGGAGGGTTTGCCGGATCCCAGTTAAAGCCGGAGATAAATTTATCCATTGGAGCGAATCCCGAGCTTTTTATCGGTCTATCTGTAAAATAAATAGTGTACGGAATCACATCTCTTATTGTCAGAGTATAATTACCAGATTCATCCTTGATAAAAGTGCCTCCACTCCCTTCCTGTATAAAGATCTCTTTTTGTTCAGATATATTCGCAGCCATTGCCATTCCAGAACAGGCAATAACAAAAAAGATGCCAATTATGAGTACATATAATTGCATTTTCATTCTACCAACCTCTTACCTACAGATATAGGTATGACTACTTTTCGTGTATAATTAGTTAACTGTTTTGATACCATCATTTTTGATAGTAGTTGCATTCTTTCAGGATGAGAACTGATCCCATCATATTTTGTATAATATTGCATAGAATCGTATTTTGAACATTGTTTAACGATGGTGTCTGAAACCCGGATGATACACAAAATAAAAACAGGAAGGAAAGTGATACAGGGCATATTAGATAATACCTACACAAGTTTCAGATACAATCCTCTTCGGCTCTGTGTATCACAATGGCCCTGCATAGCTTGTACAAACCATATCCACCTATTCCTTACGTAATCCCCGGATTGCATCTATCCGACAGAAAAAAACTGTGAAAAAAGAATATATGTAGTTATACACCTGGCTTTTGGAAGCCTGCTCTCTTTGAATGACTATCTGATTATTTCTCCAGTCCCTCTCCTGTGTAGATCCCGGATCCAACCAGCCAGTCATCAGCAGCAGGGAGAATATAGCAGAGTTTCAGTTCGTTTCGTGCGGTATCCGGGTTATAATAAACCACATATACAAATCCTCCTCCCCTCTGTGCAGCATCGACCTCAAGGGCAATGACCGGACTGCCATAGATATCGGTAAAATCACTGCGGTTTTCCCCAAGGAGATCAGGCTGATGAGGAAGAGCGAGTGTTGTCCCGTCATAATCATAGGCAAAGATATATGCTCCCCCGTCAGCATAGGTTCCGTTGAGATCATTAAAGTCCCTGATGGCCTGTTCTTTTCCAACCTTATCAGCATGGCTGGCAGCGTTTTTTACTCTCGCAACGAGAGATGCTATTTCGTTCTGGTCTATCTCCGCCGGTATCCAGGGTAGAAAAACTCCTGATGCGACAAACCATTCCGAATCTACGGGCTCAATATAAAAGATTTTGAGCTGGTTTGCAAAATCGTCTACAGGATTCGGATAGACAAAATACTGGTATCCTCCTCCCTCTTGTGCCATATCAATCATTGCAGGCATAATCGCAAGACCGTTGATATCAGTCAGGTTCATCCGGTTCTTCCCAATAAGTCCCTGCTGATAGGGAAGCGCAAGAGCGTTCCCATCCATATCATATGCAAAGATATAACGGCTGTCAGACACGTATGGCCCTGACAGATTGTTAAAAGCTGTACATGCTTCTTTCTGACCGACATTTGCCGCATACAGAGCTGCATCTGTTACAAATTTGGTCATATCACTGATACTGGCATTCAGATCCAGGGGTTTTTCTGAAGTACTCACTGCTGCAGGTGCTCTATCTGACTCATCCCGGTTTCTGACAACCCCAATCCGCCATTCCTGGTCATCGGTTGTTAGTGTTGTCCATACCGCTTCCCTGGGGACCTGTTTGTTCCAGTACTGATTCCAGAATGTATACTGAATCGTCCCTGACTGATTATCAATGACTGCTCTGCTAACATTTTGCATTTCAGGGGTGTCATACAGAGGATCTGTCAGAACATTTGTACCGGTCTCTTCTTCATTGGTCTCATATATCGTCAGACCGTCCTTCTGAATAATGAACACTTCATACCCGGTCTGTTCCGTAATGGGAACTGCAATATTTCGAAAGAACTCTTCCGGGCGGATGGTGATATCAGTGTACCCAAGATACTGGTTATCTCTGGAGAATATCGGATAACTCACTGATATCCCATAAAATCCCTCCTCCATAAGGAATACTCCACTGATAACCGGGTGTTTCTTACTGTTTGCATACTGCACCTCAGGCTGATAACTGAGATCAGTTCCGACAAGTCCGATATACCGGGATGGTGATGCAGCGGTCACCATTCCCTCAGGAGAGATAATAAGCGATGAATGGCCATAGGTCACATTGGCCAGTTTGGCATCCAGAATTGCTGTTGCTGCATCTTTATAAACGCCGGTCTTTCCCAGCGCATCTGCACTCTGCTGATTTGCAAGTCTGAGTGAAGCAAGTTCTGTTGAGACATCTCCTGTTATCTTCTCAAGAACCGTGACCATTTCAGGAGGGGCTGCGGGGTCCACCGGCTGTATTCCGGCTGGTTGTGCCCACACCGGATTTATTATAAATGCTGTGAGTACCAGAAGAATCAAAAATCGTTTCATACCTATGCCTTATACAAGCCTGATAATAAACGATTTGTTTCTGCTCTCTATTGATTATGGTAATTGTCAAATCGCTTCATACAGGTAATTGCCTTCGTTTTAAATGCAATTCATTTTAAATGCAATTCCCGGACGGGTATCACAATAATTTTATACAGATAAAAAAGCACGACTGAATCTTAAGGATCGGGAAATTCGCACGCATGTTTTTTATAATATTTAAAAAGATAATTCCTGACCTTCTCTGATTCAACCCATCCATTATCTATCTGAGAGATTAAATCATCAATCGATTGCACCGCATCACACACTTGTTCTTTCATTTTCAAAGTACCCCCACATGCGTCACAGCTTGAGAGAATAATAGTAAGTGGGTTTCGAATTTTATCATTCAGTATTGCCATCTTAAGCAGGTTTTGATCGATAAGAGAAAAAGCTTGAATAAGCTCTGCCTCTGTCTTTTTTCGTTCTGTAATATCCCTGCATATCGAGAGACATAATAAGGATTGAGGATCAGGATAGATGTGAGCACTAATCTCTACCGGTATAGCCTGTTTTGACCTGCCTATAAATTCTCCCTCAAAGGTCAGATGACCGAGAGCAATGAGTTTCCTGATTATTTCAGCGTACTGATCCTTCATTACCGGAGAGTCAATATCAGAGACGTTCATCCTGAGGAGTTCTTCACGCGAATACCCAAGAACCCGGCATGCGACTCCATTCACTTCCATTATGTGACCAGGATATCCCTGAGGGGCTATCTCATGAAGAATTATCGGATCATTCGCCTGTTCAAACAGGCTTTTATATCGCTTTTCTGATATCATAAGCGCTTTGTTCATCTCTTCAAGTTCGATAAGTTTCTTCTCCAGCTGATGAAAAAGACGGCGATTATATTCAGAAAGGTACTCATCATCAGATATATCAGAACTCTTTTCTGTTGGTCCAGGAGGAGAGGGCATATTTAAAAGAAGTTCACTGATGATAGAGATAAACGCTTCCGGCTCTGTTGGTTTAATAATGAACCTGTCCGCTCCGAGACTTTCAGCAAAATCCTGGTCTTTCTTTTCGGTATATGCGGCAGTATAAAAGATAAAAGGGATCTGCTGTAACAGAGGATCGCTTTTAACTTCTCTGCAGAGTTGAAACCCATCCATTTTAGGGAGCAGGATATCAGATATGATAAGATCAAGTGGCGTACTTTTTGCTATTTCCAGTGCTTCAATTCCATCCTTTGCAGAAAATACCTTAAATCCATTTCCAATAAGAATTTGTTCCAGCAGGTATCGGTTTGCAAACTGGTCATCAACAATCAGTACATTCATTTTTCGTCCCCGGTGAAATGAATCTTAATCTGATCAACAAAGGTGAGCGGATTGACAGGTTTTTCAATATAATCTGTCGCACCTGCTGCAAGTATCCTCTCCCTGTCTCCTGCCATTGCATACGATGTCACTGCTATGATAGGTATCGTTTCAAGTCCGGGAGTTCTTCTCAGCTCTTTCGCAACAGCATATCCATCCATCTCAGGAAGCTGGATATCAAGCAGGATGATGTCTGGGCGGTCATTTCGGGCAGATAAAATACCCTGCGGACCGGAGAGGGCCTCATTTACATGATATCCGTTCTTTTCAAGCAGAAAATGCATGAGATACATATTCTGCTCATTATCCTCAATTACCAGAATTTTTTTCTGTGTCATTATTCTTCCCCGGCCCGTGGCAGATACACAATAAATTCACTCCCGATTCCAGGCTCACTGACAACCTCTATCGTGCCATGATGTAATTCTACCAGTTTTTTACAGATAGAAAGTCCAAGACCAGTTCCTTCATGTTTTCGCGTTGTTCCGGTATCTATCTGATGAAATGGCTTGAAAAGGATCTGAATATCTTCCTGAGCAATTCCCATACCGGTATCAGCTACAGATATGAGAACCTGCCCGTTATCGGTTCGTGTGCTTATCGTAACAGATCCACTCTCAGTGAATTTTATTGCATTACTCATAAGATTCATCAGTATCTGCTCAATCCTTCGCTGATCACCAATCACCATTCCTGTGTCAGGAGAAAGATGTGTTACTATCTGAAGGTTTTTAAGATCAGCTGCCGGCAGCATTGTTCTGATAACCGTCTGGATAGATTCAGTAATATCTACCGGGTCATAAGAAATGGCTATTTCTCCTGCTTCAATCTTTGAGATATCTAACACGTCATTAATCAGGGCAAGGAGATGCCGGGCGCTGTTCTGAACCATTCCGAGTTGTTTCTCCTGTTCCAGGTTCAAAGGACCGGTCAGTCCCTGAAGAATAATACCAGTAAATCCGATGATTGAGTTTAAAGGAGTCCTGAGCTCATGGGACATAGTCGCAAGAAATGCAGATTTCAAACGATCTGCAGCTTCAGCATGCTCTTTTTCTACCTCTAGATCCTGATTGACTTGTTCGAGCTGACGGGTCCGTTCCTGTATTAATTCCTCCAGATTATCCTTGTACCCGGCAAGTTCTAAAAGAGCCTGTTTACGTGCTTTTTCTTTTGACTGTATCGTGGAGATCATTAATTCAAAGGATCGGGACAACTCACCGATCTCTCCTTTTGAACCGGTATGAATAATCTGGTTAAGATCTCCGGTATCAGTGATGGTTTTCACAACCCCGGTCAGGTTAGTAAGTGGTCTGATAACCGTTTGATCCACAAGCACGAGTGTCAACCCACTCATTGCTATAAGTGCTATCAGGACAATGAGGAGGATCGACATGATAGATTGCTGAATTATCTCCTCTATCTCTGAAAACGGGTATAATACACAATATTTCCATGTGAAGTCAGGTGAAGTATAATAGATAAGAAACTGGTTATCAAGGGTAAGCATTTCTTCTTTCGTGCTCAGGAATACTGAGGTCTGGTTTCCAAGCAGGGAACTAATGCTGGTAAAGAGAAGGGCCGGATCTTTTGCAGCAAGAATAATGCCGGTCTCATTAGTAAGGATTATCTCACCGCCTCTTCCCACATCAATCTGTGAGATATAGTCAGTAAGGTTGACAAGAGTGACATCTGCTCCCAGCACTCCATATACCGTTCCATTCGGGTACGTCTCTGCTGAGACGAATCCTATGTTAATATCTGATGAAGTAACTGACCGGTATGGATCAGTCATCATAACCTGGCCTGGATTATCTCTGCCAAGGATGTACCAGGGTCTGGTTCGTGGATCATATTCAGTTGGTCGTGGTCTCTCATGGGATCTGACAAATGTTCCGGTTTCCCTTCCCATGTAGACGGAGTTTACATAGGGGTGCGTAAGACGGTAGGAGTTAAAGATCTCGATAACATTCTCTTCCCGCTCTGTTATTGAATAAGTAAATGTAGATTCATTTGCATGAATAAAACTGGTAAAACCGGTATCATCAGGATCACTGACGATCTCATTTAAGGATGTCTCTCTGACATCATTTTTCACCTCCCTGACAAAATTAGATAGGGAGAAATCGATGTGCTTTAACTGATTCAGGGTATCGGAATGGACTGATTCGAGGTTCCCCTCATGCAGGAAAGACGGCAGAAGTCCGCCGATACAGGTAAGCACAAGAATGATGATACAAAGGTACAAAAGAATAACCTTTGTCCGAAGATTCATGGTATATTTTCTATATCCTGCGTGATGATAATACTATCCATATAAGTGCATTTGACAATATTACATCATTACCGTGAGCTGGGTACTCGTTCTCTCTCGATAAAGAGAGAATATTTTCTGTAGAACCATTTTTTTGTCAGTTCAACAAGGATGAGATATCCGGTAACCAGTCCGGCTAGTACTGCAAAGAAAGAAAACGGAGGCTGCACGAAACCAAAGACACCCCCAATAACAGTAAAAGGGATTAAACAGGCGATAACAACGATAGTAAGTGTACTCACAAGAAGAAGTATACTTGGCCTGAATAGCGCAAATTGATCACTACGCCGGTCTGACCCTTCCAACAAAGAGAGATTCAAACCCCATCTCCTCCAGCATCTTCAATGTTGTTTTTTGAATGTTTACAAACCACGTTTCCTT
>Ga0265594_1003598_pt1 | contig 10233 bp, 4 predicted proteins | sample saktaG_11_FD_190147 | JGI IMG/M metagenome (GOLD analysis project Ga0265594, IMG submission 190147) | Saline water microbial communities from Sakinaw Lake, British Columbia, Canada - sak_2011_5_24_80m | ecosystem: Environmental > Aquatic > Non-marine Saline and Alkaline > Saline ... | reverse complement strand
AGACAATGGCTTGCCCGAAGGGCAAACATTCAAGGTTCTGCGAGCAAAGCCGAGCAGGTTCTTAGACAATGGCTTGCCCGAAGGGCAAACATTCAAGGTTCTGCGAGCAAAGCCGAGCAGGTTCTTATTTCAAGATTATATATTTAACCTTAATGAATCAAGGTTCTGCGAGCGAAGCGAGCAGGTTCTTATTTCTTAAACCCGGTTCCTGCGGGAATGAGTTTCCCGATAATCACGTTCTCCTTAAGTCCTCGCAATTTGTCCTCCTTTCCTTCAAGAGCTGCTCTAATTAGAACTCTGGAGGTTTCTTGGAAAGAAGCGGCAGACAAAAACGAATCAGTGGTCAGAGATACTCGGGAAATCCCCAAAAGAACAGTAACTGCTTTTGCCAGTTCCTTTTTTTCTTTTTTTAATTTAGCATTTTCTTCAAGAAACTTAGCTCTTTCAACAACTTCTCCAATTGTAAAAGCGCTATCTCCCGCTTCTTTAATTTTTACTCGGGAAAACATCTGGCGAATTATCACTTCAACATGCTTATCGTGAATAACTGCCCCTTGAGAAACATAAATTTTCTGAATCTCTTCCAAGACATACCGCTGAGTCTCTTCTCTGCCTTTTATTTTAAATAGTTCTTTTAAATCTAAACTCCCTTCACAAAGCTGCTGTCCTTTTTTGATATCTTGCCCTTTTTCCACAAAAACTGCTGTTTTAAGAGATATTTTATACTCAACAATTCCGTCTTTTTTAGCCCCTTTGGATTTTGGATTTGATTTGACATTTGATTTTTGGGCTTTGGATTTAATCCTAATTACCCTCTCCGGGGTTATTTCTAATACCTTCCCTTCAACCCGGGAAATTTCTGCCTTTCCTCCGGGTATCCTTGCCTCAAAAATCTCTTGGACTCGGGGAAGACCAAAAGTAATATCACCGCCGCCGCCGGCCACTCCTCCGGTGTGAAAAGTCCTCATCGTTAGCTGGGTACCGGGTTCTCCTATTGCCTGAGCAGCAACAATTCCTACCGCCTCCCCCTTATGGACCAGTTTATTTACCCCAAGATTCCAACCATAACATTTCTGACAAATTCCCCGGACTGACTTACAGCTAATTGGCGAACGGATCTTAACTTTTTCAATTCCTTGCTCGCTTATTTTTCTTGCCGCTTTCCAATTAATTATATCTCCTTTCTTGACAATACCCCTTATGCTTTCTAAGACCTCTCTGCCAACAATTTTATAGACAAAGTCCTGGCCTAATTCATCGGCATCTTGTCGAAATACTTCAAAGCCGTCCTGGTCTCCGCAATCCTCCTCTGAAATTACCACTTCATGAGAAACATCAACAAGACGTCTGGTTAAATACCCGGCAGTTGAAGTCCGCAAAGCTGTATCTGCTGTTCCTTTCCTTGCCCCATGCGTAGAAATGAAATATTCCAAAACATCAAACCCCTCTTTAAAAGAGCTTTTTACCGGCAACTCAATAATTTGGCCGGCTGGATTAATTACCAATCCCTTCATTCCCGCCATTTGAACCGGCTGAGTCCAAGACCCTCTTGCCCCCGAATCAACCATTGAAAATACTGAACCCATTTCAGGCAAGGTTTTTGGCAGTAATTTCTCAATTTCTGATTTTGCTTTTGTCCAAACCTCAATTACTTTACTGCTTTTTTCTTCTCTGGAAAGCAGGCCTCTTTTAAAATGATTTTCAATCAACTCAATTTCTTTCTCAGCAGTTTTAATAATTTTTTCTTTCTCCGGAGGAACAATCAAATCATCCATCCCCCAAGTTATTCCAGAAATTGTAGCACTTTCAAATCCCAAATCTTTAATTTTATCTAAAGTATCCTCAATTATTTCCTGTTTATATTTCTCAATAATCTCACCTGCTATTTTCTCTAATTTTTTTGAATTTATTACTTCGTTAACAAAAAGGTGATCTTCGGGCAGAGTTTCGTTAAATAAAATGCGTCCAACAGATGTTTCTGTCAAGATAGTTTGTATTCGCACACGAATACGAGCCCGTAAATCCACGTCGCCAAACTCATAAGCCATAATTGCCTCTTCCGGACTAGAGAGATTCTTTCCTTCTCCTTTTGCTCCTTTCTTTATTTTGGTAACCCAATAACAGCCGAGGATGATATCCTGAGTAGGAGCTACAACAGGAACGCCGGTAGCAGGCTTTAGTAAATTAAGAGTAGATAACATTATCTCTCTTGCCTCTTTTTGAGCTTTTTCGCTTAAAGGAACATGAATCGCCATCTGGTCCCCGTCAAAATCAGCGTTAAATGCCTTACAAGTCATAGGATGAACCTCAATTGATTCTCCTTCAATCAAAACCGGTTGGAATGCCTGGATTCCTAAACGGTGAAGGGTAGGAGCACGATTTAATAAAACCAGTTTATCTTTGACCACTTCCTCTAAAATTGCCCAGACATCATCGGTTCCCTGTTCAATTAATTTTGAAGCTCCTCGAACATTATAGGCAAGTTCTTTATATAAAATTCTCTTAATAACAAAGGGCTTAAATAATTCCAAAGCCATTTTCTTGGGAAGTCCGCACTGATGAAGTTTTAATTTCGGACCGACAATAATTACCGACCTCCCCGAATAATCAACTCGCTTTCCCAAAAGATTCTGGCGAAATCTCCCTTGTTTCCCTTTAAGTATATCAGCTAAAGATTTTAATAACCTTCTTCCTCCAGTAGTAGCCGTAGTCAAAATTCCTTTTCTCATTCCGTTATCAATCAAAGCATCAACCGCTTCCTGGAGCATTCTTTTTTCATTTCTAACGATCACTTCCGGAGCAGCGATTTCCAGTAAGTATTTTAAGCGATTATTTCGATTGATTACCCTCCGATAAAGGTCGTTCAAATCAGAAGAAGCGTAACGACCGCCATCTAATTGAACCATCGGTCTTAAATCGGGAGGCAAGATAGGAATAACAGTCAAAAACATCCATTCAGGTTTAATGCCAGCCTTAATCAAACCCTCTAAAAACCTTAGGCGCCTTAAAATTTTTCTTCGAGATATTGACGTTGCTTTTTCTTCCTCCTTTTTCAAATTCTTAATCTCTTTTTTTAAATCGGCTTTCTCAAAAATCTTTCTTAAGATCTCAGCTCCTGTTCCCGCTTCAAAGATTTCACCATATTTCAAAGAATAATCATAATATTCAACTTCAGAAAAAACTCTTAAGGGCTTAATCCCTAAAATCTCTTCCCTTGTTTTGTTCCTCGCTACCTTCAATTCCTCTAAATCGGCTTTTAATTCTTTTTTGTTTTTTATTTTTTGTCCTGACTTTATCAAGGATTTTTTATTTTTTGTTTTAATTTTGTATTCTTTCTCAACTTCCTTCAAAGTTTTTTCCTTTGCCTCTTTATTAACGTTAGTAATAATGTAGGCTGCAAAATAAATTACTTTTTCCAACTGCTGCATAGGAATGCCTAAAACCATTCCTATTCTTGAAGGAACTCCCCGCAAAAACCAAATATGAGAAACCGGACAGGATAACTTTATATGCCCCATTCTTTCCCTCCTCACTGATGATTTTGTTACTTCAACCCCGCATCTATCGCAAATTATCCCCTTGTAACGAATTCTTCTATATTTACCGCAGTAGCACTCATAATCTTTTCCCGGACCAAAAATTCTTTCACAAAAAAGACCATCTTTTTCAAATTTCTGGGTCCGGTAATTAATGGTTTCTGGTTTAGTAACCTCACCGTAACTCCAATTCAAAATCTCCTCTGGAGAGGCAAGTTTTATTCTTATTGCTTCTAAATCTTGAACACGCATAATATAATTTTTAATTTTTAATTTTTAAAAATTTAGTCATTAATACATTATTTACAAAATTAAAAATTTTACTTATTTTTTTCTTGCTTTCTCTTTCACCTCAATACTAAGCCCCAAAGATTTAAGCTCGTTGACAAGTAAGTTAAATGAGGCCGGGATGCCTGGATTTTTAATTGGCTCTCCCTTCAAAATCGCCTCATAAGTTGCCGCTCTTCCTAAAACATCATCTGACTTTATGGTTAACATTTCTTGCAAGATATTAGCTGCTCCGTATCCTTCTAAAGCCCAGACCTCCATCTCTCCGAATCTCTGACCTCCAAACTGAGCCTTACCACCCAATGGCTGCTGAGTAATTAAAGAATAAGGTCCAATTGAACGCATATGGATTTTATCTTCAACCATATGGATTAGCTTCATCATATAAATATAACCAACCGTAATCTTTTCAAAAAATGGAAGACCAGTTCTTCCATCATATAAAGTAAGCTTTCCTTCTTCTGGAAAACCCGCCTTTTTCAATTCTTCTTTAATATCTGCCTCAACAGCGCCAGCCATAGCCGGGGATATCGCCACATATCCTAATTTTTTAGCAGCTAAGCCAAGGTGAGTTTCTAATATCTGTCCGATATTCATCCTTGAAGCCACGCCCAAAGGATTTAGGATAATATCTATTGGAGTTCCATCTTCTAAAAAGGGCATTTCTTCTATTGGCATAACTCTAGAAATTACTCCTTTGTTTCCATGGCGGCCAGACAATTTATCTCCGGCCTGAACTTTCCGAACCACCGCCACCTCAACCTCAATTCTCTTTATAATCCCAGGCTCCAATTTATGTCCTTGTTCTCTGGAGAAAACCTTTACTTCAATCACCCTCCCTCGCTTCCCATGCTCCATTAGCAAAGAAGTGTCTTTAACGTCTCTTGCTTTCTCTCCAAAAATTGCCTTTAACAATCTTTCTTCAGCAGTTAAACCCGCCTCTCCTTTTGGCGAGATTTTACCAACTAAAATATCGTTCGGTCCAGCTTCAGCTCCAACCCTGACAATTCCTTCTTCGTCTAAATCTTTTAATTTTTCTTCCGAAACATTAGGGATGTCGCAAGTGGTAATTTCTGGTCCTAATTTTGTTTCTCTGACATCGCAAGTGAGATTTTCAAGATGAATTGAAGTATAATAATCATTTTCTACTAATCTCTCTGATACAATAATTGCGTCTTCAAAGTTTAATCCCTGCCAGGACAAAAAAGCAACTAAAACATTCTGACCCAAAGCTAATCTCCCCTGAGAAATTGCTCCGCCGTCTGCCAAAATATCTCCTTTTTTAACTTTTTGCCCTTTTTGAGCTACCGGTCTTTGATGGAAACAGGTGTATTGATTAGTTCTAACGAAAGTTCTCAAATCATAACTTTTCCTCCGGCTCTTCTGCTTCACCTCAATATGGCCGGCATCAACTTCAATTACTTCCCCATCTTCCTCGGCAATTACTTCCTGGCCTGAATCCCTAGCCACTCTCTCCTCTACCCCTGAACAAACCAGAGGCACCTCGGGTTTTACTAAAGGCACTGCCTGCCTCTGCATATTTGAACCCATCAGAGCTCGGTTTGCATCATCATTTTGTAAAAAGGGGATGAGAGATGTTCCAACGGAAAAACATTGCTCAGTAGAAACATCCATAAAGTCAATTTTATTCCTATCAATTAATCCTGGCTCTCCTTTTATTCTTGCCTCAACTTTTTTATGAATAATATTTCCTCTGTCATTAATCGCTTCACCGCCGTGAGCAATATTATATTTCTCTTCTTCAAAAGCATTGAGATATTTAATCTTAGATGTAACTTTTCCATTTTCCACTTTAAAATACGGCGTCTCAATAAATCCATAAGGATTAACTTCGGCAAAGGAAGCTAAGTGGTTAACCAATCCAATGTTAGGACCTTCAGGAGTTTGAATTGGGCAAATTCTTCCGTAATGAGAAGGTTGAACATCTCTGACTTCAAACCCCGCTCTTTCCCGAGTTAACCCTCCCGGCCCGGTAGCCGACAATCTTCTTTTATGTTCTAACTCAGCTAAAGGATTTTCATTATCCATAAATTGGCATATCTGGGAAGAAGTGAAGAACTCTTTAACAACCGCCATAACCGGCCTGGGGTTAATTACTTGAACCGGAGTTAAAGTACTAACATCTAAAGTGGACATTTTGTCTTTTACAATTCTTTCCATCCTCATTAACCCCACCCTGACCCTGTTTTGGAGAAATTCAGCAACGGTTCTTACCCTTCTGTTTCCCAAGTGGTCAATTTCGTCTGCCTTAGCTTCAGGATTATTGTTTAGCCTAATAATTTCCCGGATAACTTCTATTATGTCTTCTGGCTTCAATATTCTATCTTCTGGAGTAATTTTTTCTTCAACCTTTTTCTTTCGCCTAATTTCGCGCAGCGCCGGCAGGCGCTGCCACATTCTCCATCTGCCGACTTTGGATAAATCGTATCTTCCAAAATTAAAAAATACGCTCTCAATTAATTCTCTTGCCGTATCGGGAGTTACTAAATCCCCCGGCCTTAAACGTCTATAGATTTCAACCAAGGCCTCAGGTTGATCCTGGGTTAGGTCTCGTTTTAAGGTCTCCTCAATATATTTTATTTCCGGGTCTCGGTCCACATCCTGGAAAATCTCTTTTATCTGCTTATCATTTAAACCGGAAAGCGCTTTTAATAAAGTAGTTGCTGCTACTTTTCTTTTTCTATCAATCTTTGCCCCTATAAATCCGGAAGCGTCGGTTTCAAATTCAAGCCAAGCCCCTCTATTAGGAATAATTTTAGCGCCAAAACGATTTCTTCCTCTGGTTTTCTGAAGATTAAAAAAAGTTCCGGGGGAGCGAATAAGTTGGGCGATTGCCACTCTTTCAATTCCATTAACAACAAAAGTTCCCCTTTCTGTCATCAAGGGGAAATCAGTTAAAAAAACTTCCTGTTCTTTAACCTCTTCGGTTTTGAGGTTAACTAACTTTGCTTTGACTCGTAAAGATGCTTCGTAAGAACCGTTATTCCTTTTTGCCTCTAAATCAGTTTTATATTTTGGCTCATCAAGTTTATAATCTAAAAACCAAAGTTCAAGCTCTTTGCCGGTATGATCGCGAATAGGAAAAATTTCAGAAAAAAGATCTTTTAGCCCCTCTGACCAAAACCACTGCCAGCTCTCTTTTTGGAGAGTTAACAAATAGGGTAGATGCAGAGAGACCTTTGATTTAGAAAAACTCTTAGTTTTTACGTTATTCATAAAAGCTAAAAAACCCCTCAAAATTTTTAGGGAGGTAAACCCCGTTAGAGATTCCGAGAACAGGGATAAACCAAAGAAATAATATATCTCTAACGGGGTAAATCTTTTTTAAATGTTTAAAAAGGGGAAAGAAAAAACAAGTACCAAAAGAGATATTTTTAAAACAAAATATCCCTGTTTATTATTTAAACATCAGTTAATAATTATTTTAATCCTTTTAGAAAAAAAAGTCAATAGATTGACAAGCAAAGCACCAATGACCAATGACCAATGACCAATTCCCAATTCCCATTCAAGCCCTAAACCCTAATGCCCAAAATCATTGAGATTTATGATTTGGGATTTGGGATTTGATTGGTCATTGGTCATTGGAATTTGGGATTTTTACCTTTAGAGCTTCTAATTATTGCTGCTAAGATAAGATTGAGTTCTTGAGCTTCTTTCCATAATTCTCTTGCTTCCTCTTTATGGTTTGGTAATGCGTGAGCCATTATTCTCAACCAATATTTTGTTTCTTTTGTTTCTTTCTTAGCAATAAAGATTTTATTGATAAAATCTTTCTTAGAACTTGCTTCATCTGCTTCGCAATAGTTTGCTCCTATACTTGTTCCAGATCTTATCAATTGATTTATTAAAGGTTTAGTAATAGAGTTTTGAGGAAGTTTTTTGGCAAAATCAATGATACGTTTGCCAAACTTAATTGTTCTTTCCTCTAAGTCATATTTCTGTTTGGGAATTTGAGAATTGGGATTTGATTGGTCATTGGTCATTGGAATTTGGGATTTAATTATCATTCCTCAATCTCTGGGTGTTCTTCTTCAATTGGAACAACTGGCGGTTCTTCTTCAACTACGCCTTTTAATGCCTTTTCTCCAGCCCTTAGATTGCTTAAAATCGTAATCACTAATGAATGGTCGGGATTTGCAATTTGAATCTTCTCAAATGCCTTGATAGCCAGTTGTTTTTCTCCCAATTCATCGTATGTTAATCCCAAAAAGTATAAAGCATTAGCATAATCAGGGTTGAGCATAACCGCTCTTTCAAATTCAGCTTGAGCTTTTTGATAATTTTTTTGCTGATAATAAATTAGCCCTAATTGAAAAGCCAAACCAACATCAGAAGGAGCAAAACTCTTAGCTTTTTCAAGCTCCTCAATCATTTCTACCTGCTTGCCTTTGGCTTGATAAACCATCGCCAACTGAAAGTGAGCTGGAGCATAATCCTGTTTCATTTCAATTGCTTTTCTAAATTGATCCTGAGCTTCTTCAAGAATTTTTTCTCTCTCTTCTGTTTTTTCTTGCGATAAAAAAGTTGCTTCATTTAGAAGAGCAATTCCTATTTGAGTTGGAAAATAGGGATTGCTTGGTTCCAGTTTTAGGGCTTCCTTATAGGAATCCACCGCCCAATCCTTTGTCCCGCCAACAACCCCAATCAGATTCTGGTAAATAAAACCCTTAATTGACCAATTAGCCACATTTTGAGGATTCGTATCAGTGGCTGTCTTAGCAGAATTCACCGCATTATCAATATAAAGCTGAAGCTTCCGGGTAATTTCTTCCTGAGATAAATCTGTTCTTCCGGCTGTTTCATTTATATTTTGGAGATAGACCTGAGATAATTCCCGCCAATACAAATCTACTCCCGGACTTACTCTGGCCGCCCTTTCCAAATACTTTAAAGTATTATCGTTTTCCCCTTGCTGCCAACTCCCTAGCCCCTTTAAATAACTCGCTGCGGCTACATATCTTTGCCCTTCAAGAATAAAAAGCCCTAAACCGAAAATAAAAATCACGGTAAAAGCGAAGGTAATGCCAAGAGTTATTAAAGAAGAAGATTTTAGCAAAATTTCTTTTTTAACGGCGGGGGAAAGCAAAGAAATAAAGCTTCCTATAAACAAAAAGTAAACAAAATCCAAAGAAAGATTTGATTGATAGAGAAAATATGCGGTGCTGACAGTCAGAAAACTAATAAAAATTCCCAAAGCTAGAAGCCAGAAAGATTTTTTGTTTAATCCTTCTTCATCTCTATTTGGAACTCCTGCCCCGGTTTTCTTGGGTTTTCCAAGCAAAAATTTTATTCCATAAAAAATAAAAAACCCTATCAAAGATAAAAATGAAAGAACTCCTAAAATTCCGCAAGTGGCTAAAATGGTAAAGAACTTTGAACCGGCCCATTCAAATCTTATGCTCCAAAGGGAATTCTGATTAAAACCAATGTCTTTATACTTTGAGAAATTATAAACAAAAGTGCCGGGACCTGAACCAATAACCGGGTTTTCTTTCAATGCTTTCCAAGCAATATCAAAACTTGCCCGGTGAGTTAAGAAAACCTCAACGGGCCGCTCCCCGCTTGGCGGGAAAACCTGAAACCTAAAAAAACCAAAGAACAAAGCCAAAGCCAAAAAGAACATTGGCAAGATCAGCCAACGGCCGTCAAAAATATCTCTTTTTTGCGTCCCAAAAGCAATAATCAAAGCAGAACCCGCTATCACTAACCACCAGGCAATTGAGAAATTTATCAGAAGCAGCAAAATAGTGCTTAAAACTGCAACTGCTATAAAAAATATTCTTAAATATCTTTCAGCGCTTATTGTGATTAAAATAATAATTAAAGGCAACAAAACAGCTGCAAATACAGCTAAACTATTTACCCCTCCAATAGTATTAAAGGAAACTGCTTTAGTAAAACCAACAGGGATTAAAAACTTGCCGAAGAGCTGAAGAGTTCCATAAAGCATTGCCAAAAAGCCAGAAACCACTAACGAAAGCGTCAGATAAAAAATCTCCTTTTTTTCAAAAATATTAACTACTAAGAAATAAAGTAAAATCAAACCTAATAAACTAAGCAAACTTTCTGAATTAACCTGAGGCCAGCCCCAGAAACTTCCGTATCTCCACGAAGAGAAAACTGTTGAAGCGGCATAAACTAAAAATAAAACTGCTATTGGAATATGAACTAAACTTAGGTTGAAATTGGCTTTGCCTGAGATTAAAACCTTCAGTATCCAGGCAAAGAGGGAAACAAAAACCAAAACAATTAATAATACCTGCTTATTAAAGTCAAGGACATTTGCTGTCCAGGGTAAAAATAGAATTGGCAACAAAAATACTAAAAGATAAATACTTACCTTAGAAACTTTTTCACAAGTTTTAACTAAGTCAGAAGATTTTTT
>Ga0265594_1003596_pt1 | contig 10237 bp, 9 predicted proteins | sample saktaG_11_FD_190147 | JGI IMG/M metagenome (GOLD analysis project Ga0265594, IMG submission 190147) | Saline water microbial communities from Sakinaw Lake, British Columbia, Canada - sak_2011_5_24_80m | ecosystem: Environmental > Aquatic > Non-marine Saline and Alkaline > Saline ... | reverse complement strand
CAAGAGGTTGCGGAAAAACTGGAGACAATGTTCGATATGTAGACCGTCAGCGATAATGGGACACAAATAGGGCTACTAAAACCGTACACTCTAGACAGGTTGGCACAAGCTCCTGAGAGGTAGTAGACTAACCTCAATATGGAAAGGAGCGAGTTGTGTCCCAAGAAAACAAAGATAAAGCTGATGCTGCCGAGGCCAGAACCCAGCAAACCAGGGGCTTTATGCAGCAGGTTAGAGTAGCAGCCAGGCGGAGGTACACCCCGGAGGAGAAAGTCCGTATCGTGCTGGAGGGGTTCCGTCGGGAAGTGGCAGTCAATGAACTCTGTCGCCGGGAAGGCATCAAGCCGGGAGCCTACTACGCTTGGACCAAGGACTTCATGGAGGCTGGGAAGGAGCGGCTAACACGGGATACCGTCAGGGATGCCACGCGTCAAGAGATCGACCAGATAAAGCGGGAGAGCACCGACCTCAAGCACCTGGTGGCTGACCTCTCCCTGGAAGTTTACCGTCTTAAAAAAACAGCCATTCCTCCATTGGGCCACAACGGCGACGACGTATGAGTGCCGGGGACAAAGCTATTATCCTGGCCCAGGTGGAAAACCAGTTCAGGGGCAAACGGCAGGCGCTCATGGCACTGGGGATACCGAAAAGCAGCTACTATCGGTGGCGCCAGGGGCAACCCGATTCGGAAAACAGGAAAAGACCTTGGAACCGGATCACTCCCGAAGAAGAAGACAAGATACTGGCGGTAGCCCGGGAGTCTCCTGAGCTCAGCAGCCGGCAACTCTCAGCCTGGATCACAGATAATGAAGGCTTTGCCGCATCCGAGTCAACGGTGTACCGCATTCTAAGAAGGGAAGGGCTGGTGAAACGTCAGGAGACGCAACTCTCGGCCGCTAATGAATACCATACTAAGACCACACGGCCGCACCAGATGTGGGCTACCGACGCTTCCTACTTCCGGGTGGTTGGCTGGGGCTACTATTACCTGGTTACCGTGATGGACGACTACTCCCGTTTCATCTTGGCCTGGAAGTTACAGAAAGACATGTCGGCTAACTCCCTGATCGAGGTGGTTCAGGAAGCGGTGGACGCTACCGGTATGACCGATGTGCCTCTGGAGGACCGCACCAAACTCCTCTCGGACAACGGTGCTGGCTACGTCTCCAGGTCCTTCCGGGACTACCTGTGTCTGGTGGGCGTCGGGCATATCCTGGCTGCGCCCTTCCACCCCCAGACTAACGGCAAGGTGGAGCGCTATCAGCAGTCTCTAAAGCGAGAAGTGAATCAGCTACCTTATGATCTACCCAGCCAGCTGGAACGGGCAATTGCCGACTTTGTCGACTACTACAACTACCGCCGTTACCACAAGGCACTCGGCAACGTGACGCCTGCCGATGTCTTATATGGCAGGAGAGAGGAGATTCTGAAGCGCCGAAAGGAGGTTCAAATACAAACAATTAATCGTCGTAGAGACTACAACCAAGGCCTCAGGGAGCTTGCTAATGCCGCCTGATTATGCCAAAGTGTTCGGTTTAAAAAGTGTCCCATTTCGCTGATTGACAACATGCCACGTGCTCGACGGCCGGCCTGTCGGGAACTAAGCGCTGCCACAGTACTTCACACGCCATCCAGATGAAGTCTTCATCGGTATCGGAAAAAGTAGCCTGGGGGTAGTATTCCTCCTCGGTCAGGTCCTCGCAGGAGATATAGCGCTCCGTTTTGGTGGCGAACCCCCCGAGCTTGAAGCCGGGCACGAGGGCTTTCATTTTGGCCTCGATTTCATCGGTGGTCATCTTTGCCACCATCTCGGGTTCCCAGCGAAAATCTTCCTTTGCCATTTCATCCCCCTGCGTTTTGAGTGTTCTGCAATCCCAAGTTTAAATAGTGTCACCAATTATGTATGGCTAACCAGTATTATAGCACCGGTGCTGGCGGTAACGGTAGGCATAAGATGCTACAACCCTCAACTTTTCATCGTCTTGTTGGGCAGTAGCGAGTAGATTATATCACTGGGAATGATTGAGGTTATCACTTTGCCAGAGCCAGTCTAACGAGTCCAGCTTGGTCCAGGAGATGACAGGAGCGCATCCAGGAGAACCGAAGGAGATGTGCTATGAACACCGCATGAAATGCCAAAGTCTCCTATTCGTCGTCGGCGGCATCAATAGGTTTGGTGTAGCTATCTACCGTCCTGGAACAGGCCGAGGTATTCCTTGGGAAGCTCAATAATTTCTTCCTGATACTCCGGACATGTAAATCGTCAGAGTAAATGGGACACAATAGGGACAAAAGTTAATGGACACTTAGGGGCTTGCTCCTGCTCTCTGGAAGAAGTAAAGGAGGTGAAAAAGGAAACTTTGAAGATAGAAAATGACGAAGAGTTTAGCCAAAGAGATTTACTTAGGACCTAGTTATATTATAGATAACTTGCCCGTTTGTGGTTGTGATTGTGTTCTTACTGGTCAGACTAGAATCGAGCTATTCTATTCCAGAATATATTCCCTTAGAAACATCCCAGCTGGCACTGGTTTACCTTAATACCCCGGGCACTGATTTCATTTCCGAGCGTTTTAGGTTTCAAGTTATATTCTTTTGCAAGCTCGAATGTCTTTTCACAGGTCAATTTCCCCTCCCTATCCAGTTCTTCCAGTGTTTTAGCGAGTTCTTCGCTGATGGTATCTGTTGGTGGTTCGCTATAGAGTGTCTTGTCTACCTTGAAACACCCTATCTGGCAGTTAGTTATGCGAAAATCAAGCTGATCGGTTATGGCTCCGATGGCAATTTTCGGAACTCCTTCTCTTTTGGCTATCGACCAGGCAACCGGACATGACAGGTAGCCGTTTTTCAGCGCGGATTTAACTTCTTTTTCAAGATCAGCCAGTTTTTGCGGTGGGAGATCAGCCGGATTTTCAGGCAGTACCCTCCGTTCCTTTTTCTTCCGTTCTCTGTCGGCTTCACTGAAATCACGCATAGATGCTGCTCCTAATTTGGATTACTGGAGATAGATAATGATACTGATTACAGTTTAGCAACCATCAGGGTAATAGACAAATTGGAGAATTTGCGTTGTTCGTCAATCCGCTTTCCTGAAGTTCAATGAGTCCATAACCTTTACAGGAATATCGGGATGTCGACATGCACTCAGGTGTCAGAAAGGCCTTTTCGCGTTCGAATTAAATGTCACAAATTGAGTGATTGTTACTGCGACATTAAAATTGATGGTTGTTTGTCAATTTTAATTTTTCCAATACCACCATTTCAATTTTTCTGGATCTGGGTTTTCAGTCTCAGCAAAATACACAGAAGATCTACATATATAAAGGACGCAACGGTCAACCTGAATCCCCTGCTTGGCACAGATTTGAGAATATAATGCTTCAGGTTTTTTCCCCTTCAAATCGGAAATACTTTTGATTCCAATATCATAGAGTTGCTTAGCTAGTTTCGGGCCAACGCCAGGGATTATCTGTAATGATTGCATGGTATTATCCGTACCTTCTTCTTTAGATTTCATGCAGCGCACTTCACCATTATCATTTTTCAGCGATAACCAGCATTTCAAAATCTTCGGTGGTTAGCTTATCGTTTCTGGAAAAAGCACCGAGCTTTGCCCCGAAGATCTCAATTTTTATATATCCCAGTGTTTTCAACAGCCATGAAATCTCACTTGGTACATAGTATCTTTCATTACACTCCAGCTTCTTCTTATTGCCATCATCATCTTCGATTTCTGTGATGTTATGATCGCGAAATGTCATAAAATCGAAAGAATTACTCCTGTAAGTTGCATTGCCTAGATCCGTGGTAGAAGCACAAAATTCTTCAACTGAATGGTATAAGGGAAAGAGTCCGTTAAGCGCCGTGAAAATTAACTTCCCGTGTTCTTTTAATGATTTGGTGGCGTTCTTGAGTATTTCATAATTCATCTCGTCTGTTTCCATCAAAGGGAAAGCGCCTTCACAAATCATTATTGCTAGATCAAACTCGTTTTCAAATGGTAAATTTCTTGCATCGTGTTTGAAGAAATCAATTTTGAGACCATGCTTCACTGCCTTCTCCCTTGCTCTGACAAGCTGCGAATCAGATAAATCTATTCCGGTAATATTGTAACCTCTTTTGGATAACTCAATTGAGTGCCGGCCTGTCCCGCATCCGATATCCAGAATTCTTAGAGATTTGTTGAAGCTGATCTCCTGCTCAATAAAGTCACATTCTCCAATTGTTCCCTGAGTAAAGCTCTCGCTATCGTATTTCTGGCCGTAGTTCTCAAATAACGCTTCATACCACTGTTTCATTTTTACCTCCAGTATTTGGAAAACTATTTTCTCGCGCCGTTTATGTCAGAGCTGTTTTCTGCAAACAAACATTAGGCGCGGATAATTACCCTCTCCAGTTATAAAACGGTCGTAGGTGTGATCGATACCGATCTGATTTACAATATCAAATCCTGCCTTTTTCAAAAGGTCAAGCCATGTCTGTAGCTTGAAAAGTCCCAGAATATGACGGTCGCTATAAATCTCCAGTTTGTCTTTGTGGCGGATCAGGTAGACAAGCGTTGCTTCATAGGTTGTTCCGGAATATACGGGGATTCAGACTTTCAACTCTTTATTCATAATATTAATGAACCTTGTTTCACTTATTGGGTGGTATGCAATCGCTTTTCCGCGATATATTATACAAAATGTTCCGAACGCGCACGGACTATTTTGGGCTTCCTCGCAATTCTTTAAACTGATTATGTTTGGTTTTATACTGTACTTCTTCTCTGCAGTCTCACTTATTTCTTTAACATTTTTTACTGTGTAAGGACACTGGTCTGCTCTTATTATGGTCAAGTCTTCGCCATATTGACTCAATCATTGTTCCCACTCGCCTTTGAATTTCGGCGCAGGTGCTCTCTCATTGAACTTCTTCACGAGTAACTCAAAATCTGGGGGTGCATTTTCCACAACCTCAAAACCATTTTTCAGAAACAATTCCTTTCCGGCCATAAATGGACCTTTACGGGTCACCACAGCAACACCATGCATATTTTCTTTCCTGGCATCTTCTAAGCATTCATCCAGTAAAAGCGAACCATAACCTTTCCCTTTGTAAATATTCTTAAAACCAGAAAATATGCAGTGAATGAACATATATCCACTCGCCTCAACCGGCCTCCAGCAATATTCACCAGGGATGTATTCAATCATACCCTGAGTTCCATCCTTATCAGAGTACAATGTTTTAATTCTCATACCTTCTGGAAATCGCTCTCTTAACCACTCAATCTTTTCCGGGTATCCTGCTTTCTTAATATCTTTGTACCCACAGACTCCGTATTCAAGAATATTGTCTGTCTTTGTATCAATAATCTCTACAGCCATCTATAGATCTCCTTCATACCATGCTATGAGTTATGCTAACACTCATGGTTATGTTTGGACAATTGAAGTATTAAATGGGGGATTATTACGGATAGTATGAACCAATAGCTAAATCGTTGGGCATGCGATGGAATGGACTCTTGTCACTTGCCCGAGAAAAAATAGACACGGTTATCAAGGCTACACGTTGTAGCTGAGGCTGGGGAAATCCTCTGTACTACTTTTGTTCTCTTCTTATTTTTTCGGCCTCCTTTTCTATAGCTGCTCTATCAGATTGTCTTCCAAATACGAAAACCCCCAGGAAGTGGAAAAGTACGCCTATGCCCCAGCCACCTAAAGGGAAAACAAACCACGGGAATCCTCCGCCAGCCGCAAACGCCCATATAAGCACCAGCATGATGTTCACGACAATGTATACAGTAAAGTGGATATAGAATCCCTTCTTTTCCTCAACTCGTTTCTTTGCCTGTTCATAGATTTGCTCTTCTGACATACCAGTTGTCATTTTGGCACCTCCATCCTTCAAACTTTTGATATAGTGTAGCTTCCCAATAGGGAGTTATCAAGAGCTCTTACAAGCTAGGGCATTACAAATTACTAAAATGTGAAACAACCTTGCCCAAGAGCCAACAATTTGGACAATTGTCTCCTCACGAAATATCTGTTGCCATTAATCAAGTAATTGCTCGTCTGTGACGATAGGAGGCATGGATGCACCGTTAGTCGGCAACTTGCTTCTCTTTAATCCATCGGCGAGCCAGTTCGTCATAATAGCTTTTCAGACTATGGCTACCAGTTGCTGGAGCAACACCGTCGCTTCGTCCTGCAGTTATGAAGAATTCAACAAGGTCTGATATCTGTTTGTTAAATGGCCGGACTGCTGTGACACCGAGGTTAGCCAGCGCTAGTGGTATTCGTGTAATCTTTGGTCTCTTTCCCAGTGTCAAGAAAGCAAGCTCGGCAATTTCCTTCACACGATATGTCTCAGGTCCACCAACAGGTATCTCCTGTTCTCGCCCCGTAACGGCATCAGCACAGACGTTGGCCAGATCCGCACCGTGTATGGGGTTGATCTTGTTCTCCCCACTTCCAACCAGATAGATTCTGCCTTTTCTTGCCATACTGAGAAACTCAGTCATGTCCGAAAAATAGCCAGTGGGACGTATGACGACATAGTCCATTCCACAAGCCTTCAGAGCCCTGACAAAATCCTCATGGGACTTGACAATGACCAGGTGCTCGTATAGGTGGGCATTGAGTACGGAGACATAGATGAACTTACTGACAGAACTCTTGAGGGCAATATCGAGAATGTTCCGATTTCCTTGATAGTCAACGTCCCGATAAGTGAGCTTATCCTTTTGTCTGGTGATGCCGATAGAGGAAAACACGATGTCAATGTCGTCACAAAGCCCTTTCAATGTCTCGGGCTTGGTCACCTCGCCGATGAAGAGATCATCAATTTCATTAGCCACGGCTGGTTGTAAAAACGGGCCGGTTTGTTCTAGCTTCGGGGGATTGCGTGCAAGTGCTCGGACCCAATATCCCCTTCGCTTGAGCTCCCTAGTAACGAATCTGCCAAGATAGCCGGTGGCACCGGCGACCAACACTTTCTGCATTTAATCTCTTCCTCCATCGATACTAGCATCATCATATTATGGCTTGTGGTATTGGCTGTCAACACGACGCCAAGTTATCAGTAGATGAGTGATTGCAGCGCACACTAAGTCCGTTCTCCTGATACGACAATACGCCCAATTGTTACTTTAACTTCATATTCTGTACTTTCGTTCAACCGATTCGTGATGCCTTCCGGGAAACTGCGTGAATGGTCTCTCATAGCCGTTGGGGCAGGTGTAGCAAGCGTTGGTTCGGTAGTGGCATTCGCGTATTTGTTTTGAATTAGGCCTATTTTTCAGTTGCCACTTATCTCTGTATATCAATCCTCTCTGCTTTGTAGAAACTACGACTCTGAAAGTTCTGTTTTGTACTCCGTATCTCTTCTTCAATCGCCTCTTTCAGTCTAAGTTGCCAGACTATTTCTCCATCGGTGGTTAATTCAGCAACCCTTGTTCCCACTTGAACTAACGTATGACCGTTTGGCAACCTGTTGGCATCTCTGGCACCATATCGCAGCTCTGCTGGCCAAATAAAATCTCCCCAAACAATCTCACCTGTCTCCAGTTCAATCTCTAGAGCGGGGTAAGATACTATTGATGAGGCAAGCATGGGAGGAGGTCTATGTGAACCAGAAAGTAGATTGCCGTCGGGAAGTATAACCGGGTCGTGTTGATAGTAAAGAAGACCTTCCCCCAGAGTTCTGATAACTGATCCCTGGGGATCTACTTCAACCACAAAGTTGAAATTCCTGGGACTGATCAGCGTGTTGCCATTTGATAGCCTAGTGGCTGCATTAGTATGAGTCCAGCCCTCATTATAAATGTCTTTGTAAGGCGACTCATAAAAGTGGCCTTTTGCGTACCAAGCCCAAACAATCTCTCCTTCTGGATTTATTTCCTTCACGTGGGCGTCATCTGGCTCGTCTCCACCACCCCATACTACCAGGGTATTGCCATTGGGCAGACGGTCGGCATCATGGGACACTTTGTTGTCAAGATATGACCAAACAGTGTTGCCGTTACGCTCAATCTCATACAAGCCATTTCTGGGCAATACGAATAATATATTGTTGTTTGGCAGTAATTCCACGTCAAAACCTGGATTGGTATATTGCCGCAGGTTCTGCGGAACTTGGTATTCCCAAATGATCTCTCCTAACATATTCACTTCTATTATTCTGGGCCTTTCAAGATTATGGTTGTCTCCCAGTAGCGTGGTGCCAGCCCAAGCCTTATCAGACTGATAAATATCCACATATATGTCCGGGTCTTCAGTCCCTCTAGGCATCGGTGTAGATATTATACTTGCACAAGCTATCGATGTGTTTTCGTTACTACTTTTGTCCGTTGCAGTTACAGTAAAGTAGTATTTAATTCCTTCTTCAAGTCCACTCGCTTGATAGGTGGTGTTTATAATGTCTTCTATTTGGTGAACAGGTGCCATGTCAGTAACATCGGTTATTTGTGATTTGCTTACATATATACTGTAATGACCAAAGTCTTCAGCGGTGCTCTCATCCCAGCCTAGGTTTACTCTCCCATCATAGGCATCAGCTGCAGCTAAGCCAGTGATCGCAGATGGAGGTGTTGTATCGGCTGGCTGTGTGGGTGGTGCTGCTCCATCTTCTACTGGTGGGGCGCAAGCTATAAACGAGCTGGCAAGTAGAGTAGCTAACGCCACAGGTAGAATCAAATACCATTTCTGTCGCTTTCCCATTTAAGTCTCCTATTTATTTGAACTATGAGTCACAATGTCGCCTGCCTAGTTAGCATTATATACTTGGCCAAAGCAGGCTACAACATCTCATATTAAACATTCCGCTTCATCGTGCAACCCGGGCTAGTCATGCTGAACAATCCGAGTTCTCGTGCAACGCTAACTTACAGTCATCATCCAACAAAACCGAGTTTTGTGTGATTTGAATAGCAGCAGGGCGGTTTCACCAGTCAATAAAGCGTCGCTCTAAGGCACGAGCACGCTCACTATACTTTTCCAGCCAACTCATGCGGGACGGTACTTCTATCCCAGCGCCAAGACATTCTCACAGGATAGTCCCCTCCGGAATAATCAATGACAATTGGCCAATCAGTGTGTGGTCGCTTTCTTTTTGGGGTAAAAAAGTCTGTGCCCCACCATCGGTTCACCACTGTGATGGCGCGACTAGGGGGAGTTAACCTCTTTCTCTCGTTAAGTGGTAGTTCCAGAAAGAACGCATGTGCCCACTCCACTAGATCCAGCAAAAAATCGGTTCGCTTCTGCTTAGGGCCTGAGATTCCCACTGACGCAACTTCTCCAAGCCAAATTTTGCGAGCCCGTGTAATCAGTCGAAGTTTGCTGTGGTCCTCTTTTAACCGCTGGCATAAGTTGCTGGACGAAATACCAATGTACTGAATCGATGTTGACCTCTGGTACTTTTGCTTGCCGATAGGGCTGCGTCCCATAACTGGTGGAAATTTGATTTAGCCATATCCTAACCCCTCTTATCATATCAGTCAATCCTCTTAAGCAACTAAAGCTTCCTCAAGGAATTCCAGTTTGACTGGTTCCTGCTCCAATGCTTTTGCTGTCTCCTCTATCCAAGCAATATCCTCAGCCCTCATCCTGACTTTCTGCCACTTTAACCTCTCTCCCTCCAGAATACTGAAAACCATCACCAGGGCCGAGGTTTCATTCGGGAAGCGGCCTATCACTTTAGTCCTTCTCTTAACCTCCTTGAAGGCTCGTTCAATGACGTTACTGGTACGGATATGCCTCCAGTGACGCTCGGGGAAACGATAGAAGGTAAGACATTCCTCAAGGTGTTTGGCTAAGGTCTCAGTCGCGGAGGGAAACTCTCTCTGGTGGTGGGACAGAAACTGTCTGGCTTCATCCCGGGCATCATCAAGACAGGCAGCATAGAAGATACGATGCAGGGCTTTCCTAACCTCATCCTGTCTCTTCCTGGGTACCCTCGCCAGCACATTCCTTATACGATGGACGGCGCAGCGCTGCCGGGGAATCTCAGGCCAGACGTCATTTATTGCTTTGAGCAGCCCCGGGTTACCATCGGTAATGATAAGCTGGGGCGTTTTTAGCCCACGCTCCACCAGGTCATTTAGCACTCCCTTCCACGACTCGGTACCCTCCCTGACGCCGAGGCTCAGGTGCAGGACTACCCGTTTCCCTTCACGATTGATGCCATGGGCTACCAATATAGCCTCCTTCTGCCGGCTGTTACCCCTTACCCCCAGGTAGATACCGTCCAGGAA
>Ga0265594_1003595_pt1 | contig 10238 bp, 8 predicted proteins | sample saktaG_11_FD_190147 | JGI IMG/M metagenome (GOLD analysis project Ga0265594, IMG submission 190147) | Saline water microbial communities from Sakinaw Lake, British Columbia, Canada - sak_2011_5_24_80m | ecosystem: Environmental > Aquatic > Non-marine Saline and Alkaline > Saline ... | reverse complement strand
AAAAGACATCTATTTAGGGCTATTATTATAACAAAATCTTATTTGGTCTTACCTCAACAGAGTTTTGTAAGGTTTTTATGTTTTTACAGCCTAGTTTTTGCATGCTTTGTTTAACAGCTGCAATAACCTTAGGTAAATATAAGTAGCCAGAACCCTTAAAGCCAACTTCTAAAACCTTACCTTCAGCTACTTTGATATTATTCTTATCAACTCTATAACGCACGGCGCCTCTTTTTTCCATTGCTTCTAATGACCCCATACCTCTGTATTTTTTAACCAAATAACCTTTTTCTTCATCATAACTAACATCACCTGGGGATTCCTCTAATCCGGCTAAAAGTCCTCCCATCATCACTGTCTGAGCTCCTAAGGCTAATGCCTTAGCCATATCTGAACTATTTTTTATACCGCCATCGGCTACTAAAGGCATTCTAAAACCTGTTCTTTTAGCCATTTGATCGGCTGTTTGAGCACAATCTAAAAGAGCGGAACCTTGAGCCCTACCAATTCCTAATTGCTGTTGGGTAATACAAGCAGCTCCAGGACCAATACCTACTTTAACAGCATCAACATATTTGCCACCTTCCTTAATAATTTCCTTTAACATTTCACCTGAATCAATATTTCCTAAGATAACTTCTAAATGAGGATAATTCTTTTTTACATACTTAGCTATTTCTATTTGCTCTTTAAAAACAACTGAGGAATCAATAACAATACCATCTGCTCCAGTTTCTACTCCTTTTTTAATCCTTTCTTTGGCCAAAGACATTCTCGATTCAACGGCAATCAAAACCTTTAATTGTTTATTTTTATCTTTAGTGGCTAAAGGATACATTTCATTTTTTCTTAAATCACTATCCGTTACTAAAGCTACTAGAAAGAAATTTTTATCAATAATAGGAAGAGTATCTAAATTATATCTTCTAATAATCCTATTAGCGGTTTTGATATCTTGTTTATCCAAAGTATTTTCTTTTTTAGCCGTAATAAGATCATCTGCTTTAGTCATAATCTTTTCTAAAGGAATCTTCATATCTTTTTCCGTCTCTAAAAAACGAACATCTCTATGTGTCACCATACCGACTAATTTTGAATTTAAGGTTCCATCTTCTGTTATAGGAACACTGTAAAATCCATATTCTTCAGCAATATCATAAATATCTGAAACTTTATTCTTGGGTGTCAAAACAATAGGATCTAAAACAAAAGCTGCTTCAAACCTCTTTACTTCCCTTACTTCTTCCATCTGTTCATCAATAGTTTCGTAATTAAAGTGAATAACCCCAATTCCACCCATTAAGGCCATTAGAATAGCCATTTTAGCCCCAGTAACGGTATCCATAGGAGAACTAACAAAAGGTGTCTTTAATTTTATATTACGAGAGAATTGAGTAAAGAGATTAACGTCGTCGCGTTCAAAATAAGGTAGCTTATTACAGGTGAGAAGAATATCTTTGTACCAAAACTCTTTATCTTTAAGTTGTGCGGTTTTAGCCACCATTATTCATTGTATCATAGGTTTCAAGACTTTTATCTCTTTTTCAATACTAGTGGCTTCTCCATGTCCTGGATAGATTATCGTCTCTTTCGGAAGTTTAAAGATTTTTTTAAGAGATTCTAAGAGATCTTTGGAGGAGCCATAAGAATAATCAGTTCTACCTATGGCTTGTTTAAATAGAGTATCACCTGAAAAACATACTCCTTCGGTTAAAAAAACTACTCCGCCAGGGGAGTGACCTGGAGTTTCTACTACCTTCAATTCTCCCTTTTTTCCAAAAACAATCTGATCCCCTTCTTTAATATATTTATCAATCTTTGGGATTAAATTAGACTCTCCTTTTACAAAATAATCAGCCGTCTTGCCTGCTCTTTTAATAAGAAATTCATCTTTTTTATGAGCTAAAAAAGGTATTTTAAAGGCTAATTTGAGTTCTAAAACGCCTAAAATATGATCAAAATGACCATGAGTAACTAAAATAAATTGAGGTTCTAAATCTAAATCTTTAATCTTTTGGATAATAAATTCAACATCGTCACCAGGATCAATAATAACAGCTTTCCTGGTCTCTTTATCGAAAACTAAATAACAGTTGGTCTGAAGTTGCCCTACAACTAGGGTTTCAATTATCAAGAAAGATTCCTTATTTCTTTTTGGCTTTTTTAGCCTTGTCTTGTTTTTCGCTAGCAAATTTGATTTTTTTAGGATGACTCCTTAAATGGTAAAGTTTTGCTCTTCTTACTTTCGCTTTTCTTAAAACATCGATTTTCTCAATCCAGGGAGAATTTAAAGGCCAAATCCTTTCTACTCCTACTCCACTGGCAGCAATTTTCCTAACAATAAATGTTTTGTTTTCACCACAACCTTTAATACCAAGAACAATACCTTCAAAAGGCTGGTTCCTAATTTTGTCTCCTTCTTGAATTTTTTGAAAAACTTTTACCTTATCACCAACATGAAAGGTTGTTCTATTAAATTTAGCTTCTTTTGCCATAGGGGACATTCTACCAAATAAGAGACTATTCTTCAATAATCTTATTTATCTCCTCTTTTAGTTCCCTAGAATATTTTATTCCAAAGGGAAGAGCCATTCTTTTTCTTCGACCTTGACTATCAACAAAAATAAGGCCGACTTTATCTTTACCTTGGCTCTGTTTAAGAATTTTATTTATTTCAACAAGTTTTCTAGGAGTAGCCCGAGAAGGAATCTCTATTTCAAAGTCTAAATCTCTCTTTGGAGCTTCTTTTTCTTCTTTGGTTAAATCTTCTTCCTCTATTAAAGTAGCTTTTTCAACAATAATGTTTCTATTTCCTTCTCTTGTTTGAACTTTACCTTCAATAAAGACAACTCTATCTTTTCCCCAACATTGTTTAGTTTGAGAATATATCTTAGGAAAAACAACCACTTCAATAGAGCCACTATCATCTTCGATTTTGGCAAAAGCCATCTCTTGACCTTTGTTTTTAGTCAACACTACCTTTATTTGGCTTACTAAACCACCCATTTTAACCAACTCGCTAATCTTTTTTTCTTCCAATAAATCACCGATTTTATGTGATATGCGTGAATCTAAAGCTCCTATAAGAGGATCCAAGGGGTTTTCAGTAAGATAAAAACCTAAAAGATTTTTTTCTAAGGAAAGTAGTTCTTGACGATCAAATTCTTCCATCTCTGGAAGATCATCTATAGCGTGCATTTCTTCGTTATCATCACCACCAAAAAGACTGTCTTGTCCATTAGCTTTTTGTTTTTGAAAATCATTACTTTTGTTTCTAATCTTTTCTAATGAGGAAAGCATGGCAGCTCTTTTACCAAACTTATCCATGGCCCCTACTTTAATTAAACTTTCGATAACTTTTTTATTAGCTTTTTGCTGATCAACTCTTTGACAAAAATCAGCTAAAGATTTAAAATCACCACCTATTTCTCTGGCTTCTAAAATGGCTTTGATGGCTGCTTCACCAACATTTTTAATAGCCGAAAATCCAAAGCAAATAGCTTTTCCCTCTAAAGAATTTTTGTCTTCCTCTATAGTAAAAACAACTTTTGATTTATTAATATTTGGAGGTAAAATTTTGATTTTCGTCCTTCGACATTCTTCAACAGCCAAGGCTACTTTTTCGTCCTTAGTCGGATTTGAAGTACCACCTGCTTCTGCAGTAAGTAAAGCAGCCATAAATTCAACAGGATAATGAGCTTTAAGATAAGCCGTCTGATAGGCAATCATGGCATAGGAAGTAGAGTGAGCTTTGTTGAAACCATATTCCGCAAATTTCTCAATGAAACTAAAAACTTTCTCGGCAATCTCTTTTTTATATTTTAACTCTTGAGCTCTTTTCACAAACTTGTTTTTTTCCCGAGCCATGATGGCTTTTTTCTTCTTCCCAATGGCTCTTCTCAAAATATCAGCCTCGCCTAAACTATAGCCACCCATAACATTAGCAATTTGCAAACATTGTTCTTGATAAACAGCAACTCCATATGTTTCCTCTAAAATAGGTTTTAAATCAGGATGAAGATAGCGAATCTTAGAAGGATTCTTTTTTCCTCTTATAAATTCATCAATAAGGTGCATTGGGCCCGGACGATATAAGGCGACTATAGCGGAAATATCAGAAAACTTATTAGGTTTTAACTTTCTAGCCAAACCTCGCATACCAGCACTTTCTAACTGAAATACCCCAGTTGTCTCTCCTCTGGCAATAACAGCCAAGGCTTCTTTATCATCCAATCTTATTTCAGAAAGATCTATTTCCTTTCCACTCCCATGGCGGATATAATCTAATGCCTTTTCCAAGATAGTTAAGTTTCTTAGACCTAAAAAATCCATTTTTAAAAGACCGATGGCATTATCTGAAGAGTTAAGGTCCATGGCATACATATCGTATTGAGTAATAATACGATCACCTTTACTTTCTTTTTGCAGTGGAACATATTCTGTTAGTTCTTTATCGGCAATAACTACTCCAGCAGCATGAGTAGAGGCATGACGGGAAACTCCTTCTACTCTCTTACATAAATCTAGTAACTTCTTAAATTCTTTTTGTCTATAATAATTGACTAATTCAGGAATTGATTTTAAAGCATCTTCTATAGACATTCCCGCTGGAATTAATTTGGCAATTTTATCAGGATCAGCATAAGGCATGCCTAAAACTCTCCCAATATCTCTTACAGACTCTTTGGCTTTCATAACATTAAAAGTAATTATTTGAGCTACTTTATCTTCCCCATATTTTTTAGTTACATATTCGATTACTTCATCACGACGGTCATCGGCAAAGTCTAAATCAATATCAGGAGGACTTGGTCGTTGCGGATTCATGAATCTTTCAAAGGGGATATTGTGATATAAAGGATCAATAGAAGTAATTCGTAAAACATAAGAAACCAAGGATCCAGCTACAGATCCCCTTCCTGGCCCTACTCTAATACCTTCTTTTTTAGCCCAGTTAACAAAATCTTGAACAATTAAGAAATAAGTGGCAAAACCTTTTTCACAAATGATACCTAATTCATAATCAAGTCTCTCTAAAACTTCCTTATTTGCTTTAGGAAAACGATCTTTTAATCTTTTATAAACAAGTTTCTTTAAATGCTCTTTTTCTGTTTCCCCTTCAGGTAGAGGGTAATTAGGTAAAATCCAATTACCAATAGGAATTTCTACATTACAATCTTTGGCAATTTTTTGTGTATTTTTAATTGCCTCAGGATACTGCTTAAAGGCATCTATCATTTCTTCTTGGGAACGAAGATAAAAATCGGGTGAACCAAGCATAGTCAACCTATTCTTATCATCAATCATTTTTTGAGTTTGAACTGCTAATAGAGCATCCTGTGCTTCGGCATCGTCTTTCTCAACATAATGAACATCATTAGTAGCTATTAAAGGAACACCTAATTTTCTTGATAACGCTACGATCTTTTTATTAGCTTTTTCTTGTTTAGAAATTTTAGGATGATCTTGAATTTCCAAATAAAAATCTTTACCAAAGATATCTAAAAATTCTTTTAATTTTTCTTCTGCTTGTTTATCTTTACCTTGTAACAAAAGCTGAGGAATTTCTCCTTCAATACAAGCAGAACTGGCAATTAACCCTTCCGAATATTTTTTAAGCATTTCCATGTCTATTCGTGGTTTGTAATAAAAACCTTCTAAATGAGCTAAGGTTGTTAACTTCATTAAGTTTCTATAACCAATATTATTTTTAGCCAGTAAAATTAAATGGAAGCGATCAGAGTCAATATTAGCCTGTTTATCAAAATGGGAACGAGCGGCAACATAAGCTTCTAGGCCAATAATAGGTTTAATACCATATTCTTTAGCCGTGGTATAAAATTTAACCGCTCCATACATTACTCCATGATCTGTTAAAGCTAAAGAATCCATACCCAGCTCTAAAGCCTTAGCGCAAAGCTTTTCTATCTTAGCTAGACCATCAAGTAGTGAATAGTCAGAATGAACATGAAGGTGAGTAAATTTAGCCATTTTTCTTTTTTTCTGCTTTTTTCCCCACAAGTTCTTTATCTATTTTATTTACAAAATCTTTAATATCTTCTCCTTGCCATTCTCCTATGGCAAAAGTAAAACCAGGTTTATTAACAGATTCTAAAGCTTCAAATGAATTTTTAACGGACTCCTCAAATCTTTTTTCTATTCTTTTCATTAACTTATCTGTTTCTTTTAAATCACTTCCAAATACCCATATATTAAATTCATCTCCACCAAAACGAGCAGCAACATCATAAGATCTTTTTTCATTTTTAATAGTATTAGCAAAAAGAACAAGAAGCATATCTCCGGCTTCATGGCCAAAAGTATCATTCAATAATTTAAGACCATCTAAGTCGATACAAACTAAAGCCATATCTTCTTTAAATCGTTTTAGTTCATCAACATTTCTAAAAAATCCATCCCTATTATAAAGACCAGTTAAAGAATCGGTAAGAGAGCCTTCTTCTTTATTACCAGTAATCTCTCCTACTATCTCCGAAGTTTTTTTTAATCTTTTTAAAAGATCATCCTTATCTTTACTATTTTCTACATCAGATTTTAGAAAATCAAAAAAAGCACGAGTATAATACTCTTGAGGATTTTCACCTTCTTTTCTGGAAGGAAATTCTTTTTTAGAAGTAAACTCTTGATTATTAAAAGATTCTTTAAGCTCTGCCATTAACTTTAATATAACTAAATTTGTTTATTTTTTCAAGCAGATTCTATCTTTTCACGAAGAGTTTGGCGGACTTGATTGGGGCTTACCTGACCTCTTGTTTCTTTCATTACCTGACCTACTAAAAACTCTACTGCTGTTTCTTTTCCTTTTCTAATTTCTTCTACCACTTCTCGATTATTTTGCAATACACTTTTAATTATCTTATCTAAATCTTCGCCCATAATTTGAGGTTTTTTAGATTCATTTAAAATATCTTTGACAAATTCACCAGGAGATTCTTTATTTATATTAATTTTTCTGTTAATCAATATATTGGCTATTTTCTTAGCTTTTACTTTTTCTTTATCTCCCAAAGCAGCTGCTTGTTCAAAAAAGTCTGCTTTTTTCATATCTTCAGTTAGGAGTAAAGCATTATATTCAGAAAGACCATAATCCTTTATAAAACGATTTTTCTTTTGTTCGGGAAGTTCTGGAATAGAATTCTTAATTTGCTCTATTTCTTTTTTATCTAAACGGATTGGAGGAATATCTGGTTCAGGAAAGTAACGATAGTCTTGGGCTTCTTCTTTTATCCTTTGAGAAAAGCTTCTTTGTTTTTTCTCATCCCAACCTCTCGTTTCCTGAATTGGTTTTTCACCCTTCTTAAAAATTTCTAAATGTCTCTTAATTTCATATTCAATCGCTTTTTCGACAAAACGAAAAGAATTAAGATTTTTAAGCTCAACTTTATAATCGGGAAGTTTATCTTCACCTAAAGAGATATTAACTTCTAGCCTCATTGATCCTTTTTCCATATCACAATCAGAAACACCTAGATAACGAATTGTTTGTGTTAATTTCTTTAAAAATTCTTTGGCTTGTTTTGAAGTTTTAATATCAGGTTCGGTAACAATTTCTAAAAGAGGTACTCCTGAACGATTAAAATCAATTAAGCTAACTTCTTTACCTTCTAGATTTATATGAGTTAGTTTAGCTGTATCTTCTTCTAAATGAGCTCTGGTAATGTCAACATCCATAAATTTTCCACTTTTACAAAAAGGTAAATCATATTGGCTAATTTGATAACCTTTAGGTAAATCAGGATAAGAATAATTTTTTCTATCAAATTTACTAAAAGAATTAATTTGGCAATTTAAGGCCTGTCCAACCATGACCGTTAATTCGATGGCTTTTTTATTTGGGACTGGTAAAGCTCCTGGTAAACCTAAACAGACTGGACAAACATGAGTATTTGGTTTACTACCAAAATAATCTGCTGAACAACGACAAAACATTTTTGACTTTGTCTTAAGTTCGATATGTATTTCTAAACCAACGTATGTTTTTAACTTCATAATTTAATTAATTAAACAGGTCTCTTTTTATAAAATTCTGTTTTTTGTTCATAATGATAGGCTAGTCTAAAAAGTAAATCTTCACTAAAATGAGGACCTAAAATTTGTAAACCCAAAGGAAGATTATTAATAAAACCTGCTGGGACAGATATTCCTGGGATACCAGCTAAATTGGCCGTTACTGTATAAATATCAGAAAGATACATCTTTAAAGGATCAGCTGTTTTTTCTCTAATCTTAAATGGTAGTGTTGGAGATACTGGAGTAAGTAAAGCATCGACCTTTCCAAAAACCTTATCAAAATCTTTTTTAATCAAAGTTCTTACTTTCATTGCTTTAAGATAGTAGGCTTCCCAATAACCAGAAGAAAGAGTAAATGTTCCTAACATAATCCTTCTTTTAGCTTCATCAGCAAACATTTCTCTTCCTGATCCATATCTAATACCATCATATCTGGCTAAATTAGAAGATACTTCCGCTGGTTGGATGATATAGTAAACAGCTAAGGCATATTTTGTATGAGGTAGTGAAACTTCTTCTATCTTTACTCCCATTTTTTTAAATTCATTGATAGCTTCTTTAATCTTATCTTTAACACCTTTATCTAGACCTTCTTGAAAATATTCCTTAGGGATACCAATCTTTAAACCCTTAATATCTTTTCCTAGATTCTTTTGATAATCCCCTACAGAACTAGGGGAAGTAGTGGCATCGAATTTATCTTGGCCAGCAGTAACACTTAAAAGCAATGCTGAATCAGAAACAGTTTTTGTCAAATGCCCTATTGAGTCTAAAGAAGAAGCCATAGCTATGATTCCATAACGAGAAACTCTACCATAAGTTGGTTTTAAGCCAACAACATTGCAAAAAGAACCAGGAAGCCTTACAGAACCACCCGTATCTGTTCCTGTAGCAGCTAGAGCCATTCCTGAACCGACTGCGGCGGCAGAGCCACTACTAGATCCGCCAGGAACTCTATTATTACCATAAGGATTTTTAGTAACCCCAAAATCAGAAGTTTCCCCTGAAGAACCATGAGCCCAAGCATCCATATTAGTTTTACCTAAAATAATTGCTCCAGCTTCTTTTAACTTTTTTACCGCCGTTGCATTATAAACCGGAATATAATCACCAAGTACTTTGGAAGCAGCAGTGGTTTTTATTCCTTTAGTTAAAAAATTATCTTTAAAAGCAATTGGAATTCCTAATAAAGGTTTTTTTACCCCTTTTTTAATTAATTCATCAGCTTTCTTAGCTTCTAAAAAAGCTTCTTTTTCACAAACAGCTATAAAAGCATTAATCTTAGGGTTCTTTTTTTTAATCTCTTTTAAAAAAGCCTCTACCAACTCTAACGAAGAGAATTCTTTTTTTTCTAAACCTTCTTTAGCTTTAATAAGAGTTAATTCATTAATATTCATTTTTCCAAAACTGCTTTTGTAATAAAGAAATCTTTATGTTTCTTTTTAGCGTTAGATAAAGCCTGGTCAGAATCTAAAGACTTATCAGGCTTATCTTCCCTGGTTACATTTTCTAAACCAGTAGTTTGAGCTGTTGACTCTACTTTCTTAATATCTAACTGGTTTAATGATTTAAAGTAATCTAAAATCTCTGAAAGTTGTTTTGGGAACTTTTTGAGCTCCTCATCATTCAATTTAAGATTAGCAAGATCAGCTAGATGTTTAATATTTTCTTTTGTTATTTTTGAACTTTTCATTTTAAGACATTCCTTTAAGAGCATTTATTCTCTCCTCCACCGGAGGATGAGTATTAAATAAACCAGTTAACCATCTTTTAGATTGTTTACCCTTAAAAGGATTCATAATAAAAAGATTTTCCGTTGCTTTGGTTGCTGTTTTTAAATGATGACTGTCTTTAGAAATCTTTTCTAAAGCATTTATTAATCCTGGAGGGAATTTGGTAACCAATACTGCTGAAGCATCAGCTAAAAATTCTCTTCTTCTTGAAATTGCCAATTGAATTAATTTAGCAGTTAATGGAGATAATAAGGCAACTATTATCCCCACAACCAACATAATGGCTCCAAAATTTCCAGATTGACGATTCCTAGAACCGCCAAAAAAAGATCTTCTAATAAAAAAATCTCCTATTAAAACTACCATACCTACTAGAACAGTAACAATACTCATTAACCTTGTATCATAATTTTTAACATGAGAGAGCTCATGAGCGACAACTCCTTCTAATTCAGTCCTATTTAGTTTTTCTAA
>Ga0265594_1003592_pt1 | contig 10243 bp, 9 predicted proteins | sample saktaG_11_FD_190147 | JGI IMG/M metagenome (GOLD analysis project Ga0265594, IMG submission 190147) | Saline water microbial communities from Sakinaw Lake, British Columbia, Canada - sak_2011_5_24_80m | ecosystem: Environmental > Aquatic > Non-marine Saline and Alkaline > Saline ... | reverse complement strand
ATGAGGTATTTGAGCTAACGAGGTGAGCCACAAAACCCATGTTATACCCAAGGCATGTAGCGACCGCAGTTGACGAAGGGGCGCTACAAATATGGTTGTAGCAAGTTTTCGGTGATATTGTTTTGTTAATCATGATAGTTTAACCAAACCAACTAAGCTTAGAACCCAAAATAATCGCTATAAGAAATACCACTATGAGGATACCTACTACCCCGTCCTGGAAGCTGTGGCCTCTACTGGTAACGGAGTTTTGGAGAAAATTGTCCCAAACATTAAGGAGAAAGTCATGAGGGTCACCTTTCTGGGCTACTTTCTTTTTAAACTCTCTAAAGTCTTGATTCTCTAACTGAATCCTAAGCGTGTTAGCCAGATACTTTATAGACTTTTTGTTAAGATTTCTGTAATAGTATGCGGTTTGGGTTTCCATCTTCCTTTCCTTTTCTAATTCAAGCATCCTGGGATACATTCGGACAATCTGCTTGTCAATTTGATGAACTACCCATCGCCAATATATCATGCAAAGAGAAAAAAGAGCCCATCCAATAAATAAGAAAGGGGTAGCCCATCCTCGATTCGCAAAGTCCGGAAGCTGAGTTACAAAGAACGCAATAATAGCCGCTCCAAGAGGTATAAATATTTGATCCCAAGTCATGATAGCTCGCGACCAAAGCTCACGAAGCCGATGAAGTTGTTCATATTCATCCATCTTACATCGCCTCTATTAGCCAATTGTGAAACGACATCCCTAAATCAATTGTGCATAACAACGGTATAGATAAACTCCGAGTTCATCCAATCCAACCTAATCTGTTTCACACCTCTAGCCTATGACCTCCTCCGGGCTGGCAATTCTGCCCAAAATGGCACTGGCAGCGGCTACCGCCGGGTTGGCCAGATAGACTTCCGACTGGGGGCTGCCCATTCTGCCGACAAAGTTTCGGTTGGTCGTTGAGAGGCAGCGCTCACCGGCAGCCAGAACTCCCATATATCCACCGAGGCATGGGCCGCAGGTAGGCGTGCTGACTGCAGCGCCGGCTTTGATAAAAGTCTCTATCAAGCCTTCTTTCAATGCTTCGAGATAGACCTGTTGAGAGCCTGGGATAATGATGCATCTCAATTCAGAACTGACTTGTCTGCCTTTAAGCACTTTGGCAGCCAGCCTCAAGTCGTCGAGACGCCCGTTAGTGCAACTGCCAATTACTACCTGGTCAATCTTTATGTCAACTAACTGCCCTACCGGCTTCACATTGGATGGCAAGTGAGGAAGGGCTACCTGAGGCTCAATCTTGAATACATCGTACTCAATCGTTTTGGCATATTCCGCATTGTCATCAGGGTGATATATTTGGTAAGAATGCCTTGCTCTGCCTTTAACATATTTCTGCGTTTTATCATCCACCCTGAAGATGCCAGCTTTAGCCCCAGCCTCAATTGCCATATTCGCCATGGTAAAGCGCCCATCTACAGGCAACGAATCGATTGCCTCGCCGACAAACTCCATAGTTGAGTAAAGGGCACCATCAACCCCAACATCGCCGATGGTGTAAAGGATAAGGTCCTTGCCACCAACCCACTTCCCGAGTTTCCCGTGGTAAACAAACTTAATAGTTGGCGGCACTTTCATCCATATCTCGCCGGTAGCCATTGCCACGGCAATATCAGTTGAGCCCATACCGGTGGCAAATGTCCCCAAAGCCCCGTAGGTGCAGGTATGAGAATCAGCACCAATGACTACTTCCCCAGGTAAGACCAAGCCTTGCTCGGGTAAAAGTACATGTTCAATGCCCATTCGCCCAACTTCAAAATAGATTAAATCGTGCTCCCGAGCAAACTCACGCATCATCTTAGCCTGTTCAGCAGAGGGTATGTCTTTATTGGGACAAAAATGGTCGGGAACCATCACTATCTTTTCGGGGTCAAAGACTTTGCCAACTCCCAGTCGTTGGAACTCCTTTATAGCTAGTGGAGCGGTAACATCATTTGACAATACTAAATCGACCCTGACATTCATGAACTCGCCAGGGCTGACGGTATCTTTGCTTGAATGAGCAGCTAAAATTTTCTCAGCTAAAGTCAAAGCACAACTTCCTCAAATTCTTATTTCATCCTCGAATTTTCGGAATCATCAATACAATTGTTGCGATGAGAGCGACAAGGAATGATACCAGGTACATACCGGCACCAGCGGCTAGGCCTACAGATGCTGTAACCCAGATAGTGGCTGCGGTAGTCAAGCCAGCCACCCTATCTGCAGTACGGAAGATGACCCCAGCACCGATAAAACCAATCCCAGCCACTACCCCGGCGGCAACCCGTGAGGGGTCTACTCCATCACCAAAACCAAAGATCGAAGCCACTGTAAAAAGAGCAGTTCCCAGGGCAATTAAGGAGTGAGTGCGCAGTCCAGCCGGCTTCTTAGCCCGCTCTCGCTGATAGCCGATGCCAGCTCCAAGAGCCGTTGCCAGGAGCAAGCGTAAAATAATTTCTAGCTCTGGATTCATCGAATTTTCTCATTCGTGTCTTGCTTTCCTTGCTGCCAGGAGCCGATTCAGTGCATTTATATAGGCTTTAGCGCTAGCAACCATAATATCGGTGGAAGCACCGCGCCCTGTGTAAGTCACTCCACCGCTTTCGATTCTTATCAGCACCTCGCCGATAGCATCAATGCCTTCGGTCACCGAGTTTACGGTGAACTCAGTAAGCTCATTCGGTACTCTAACTATACGATTGATAGCTTTATATACAGCATCTACTGGCCCGGTACCTAAGGCGGCATCTGCCAGAGTTTGGCCGTCAGGAGCGATGAGCCTTACTGTAGCTGTGGGAATACTATGGTCACCACAGGAAACCTCGACATGGTCAAGATGGTAAACCTCAGAGACAGTGCGTAATTCCTCAGCTATCAGAGACTCGATATCACGGTCAGTAACCTCACGTTTTTTATCAGTCAGTTCTTTAAAGGCCTGGAAGGCACGGTTGAGAGCTTCTTCATCCAGTATATAGCCAAGTTCAGCCAACCGTTCCTTGAAAGCATGTCGACCGCTTAGTTTGCCCAAGACAAGGCTGCTGGCTGGAATACCAACTGACCTTGGGTCCATAATCTCATAAGTAATCGCCTTCTTAATCACCCCATCCTGGTGAATACCCGATTGATGACGGAAGGCATTGGCACCGATAATGGACTTGTTGGGCTGGACTATGAAACCCGTAAGCTCGCTTACCAGCCGGCTTGTTTTGTAAATCTGTGTGGTATCAACATTTGTGGTCAGGTTGAAAAAATCACTTCGGGTTTTGAGTGCCATGACAATCTCTTCCAGGGAAGCGTTGCCAGCTCGTTCACCAATTCCGTTAATAGTACACTCAACCTGTCTAGCTCCTCTTCGTATCGCCTCAAGGCTATTAGCTACTGCCAATCCCAAATCATTATGGCAATGAATGCTAACTACAGCTTTGTTAATATTGGGCACATTCTTGAATATGCCTTCAATTAAATCGCCAAACTCCTGAGGAATAGCATAGCCCACGGTATCTGGAATATTCACTGTAGTTGCTCCGGCTTTAATTACCGCCTCCAGTATCTGGTAAATATATGCGGGTTCAGTGCGGCTGGCATCCATAGGCGAGAATTCCACGTCCTCTGCATATCTTTTAGCTCGAGCTACCATGTCGCGAGAGATTTCCAAAATTTCCTCACGGCTCTTCTTAAGCTGATAAAGAAGATGAATATCCGAGGCTGAGAGAAAAACATGAATCCTGGGGCTTTTAGCCTCCTTTATTGCCTCCCATGCCCTATCTATAGCTTCAGCATTGGCATGAGCCAAAGCACAGACAGTTGAGCCCTGGATTTCCTTAGCGATGAGCTGAACTGCCTCAAAATCGCCAGGCGAGCTTATGGGAAAGCCAGCTTCAATAACATCAACGCCAAGCTTCTCCAACTGCTTGGCAATCTCTAGCTTCTCTCGGGTGCTCAGGCCAGCTCCAGCCGCCTGTTCCCCATCCCGCAGAGTAGTATCAAAGATACTAATTCTATCCATATAGTCTATTCCCAATATATGCCATACGCATGCTTATCACTTCAACCACGGCATCATTTTTCTGAGCTTCTTGCCCACGATTTCAATCTCATGTTCAGCATCCATTCGCTTCAGAGCATTGTAGACAGGACGCCCCGCCTGATTTTCCAAAATCCATTCCTTGGCAAAGCTGCCATCCTGAATTTCAGCCAGAATCTGTTGCATCTCATCCTTGACCATGTCATCTATAACTCGTGGTCCCCGGGTATAGTCGCCATACTCAGCAGTATCACTCACCGAATAGCGCATATAGCTCAAGCCACCCTGATACATAAGGTCAACGATAAGCTTAAGTTCATGGAAGCACTCGAAATAGGCAATCTCCGGCTGGTAGCCAGCTTCGACAAGTGTTTCAAACCCTGCCTTAACCAAGGAAGTAACTCCACCGCAGAGCACCGTCTGTTCACCAAAAAGGTCGGTCTCAGTTTCCTCGGCGAAGGTAGTTTCCAAAACGCCAGCTCGAGCGCAGCCAATGCCCTTAGCATAAGCTAAGGCAATATCCTTCGCCTTGCCTGAGGCATCCTGATGAACTGCCACAAGAGCCGGAGCTCCTGAGCCTTCGGTGTAAAGCTGCCGCAACATATGTCCTGGGCACTTGGGAGCAATCATAGTAACATCCACATCAGAAGATGGCACTATTTGCCCGAAATGAATATTAAAGCCATGGGCAAACATCAGCATTTTGCCTGACGACAGCTCTTTTTTAATTGATTCATGGTAGATCACAGATTGCAAATTGTCCGGGGCAAGCATAATAATTATATTTGCCTCCTTGGCCACTTCAGCAGCATCGGTCACTTTAAAAGCGGCCTTCTGGGCATTCTTCCAGCCTTCAGTGTCTCTGGCTTCAGCAACAATTACCTGACAGCCACTGTCTCTTAAGTTCTGAGCATGTGCATGCCCTTGACTGCCAAAACCGATGATGCCAATTGTCTTTCCTTTAAGCAAGCCGAAGTTAGCATCCTTGTCATAATAAATTTTAGCCATAGTACCTCCTTTTAGATTTTCCTAAGCGAGCAGCTGGATTTAAGTATCTTCATATTATTACCAGTCTGGTGGACTTTCAGCTTCTGCGGGTAGCGCTTTCGACGGTTGCTCCGCCATCCCTGTCTTTTCTACCAAGAGTGGGCCAGCGCTACCACGAGGTAAAGCAATGCGACCAGTCCTAGCCATCTCTTTAATACCAAAGCCACGCAGAAGCTCCAGCAAGGAATCGACTTTTTCCTCGTCCCCAGTAACCTCTACTATCACGGAATCAGCAGAAACATCAACTATATTAGCTCTGAAAATGTCTACAATCTGGATGATTTCACTTCTAGTAGAAGGAGTGGTCTTGACCTTAAGCAAGGCTAACTCGCGAGCCACAGGGTTATTGTCAGTTATGTCAACTATCTTAACTACCTCAATAACCTTGTCTAGCTGTTTCCTGACTTGCTCTATTTTGGCATCGTCGCCGTGTACCACAAAAGTCATCCGGGATAAGTTGGGTTGCTCGGTGTGTCCAACAGCGATGCTATCGATATTGAAGTTACGCCGACGTAAAAGACTGGACACCCGGTTTAGAACTCCAGGTTTATCCTCTACTAAAGCAACTAAAATATGCTCTGTTGTAGCCACTGACCTCGCCTCCATCTTATTTTCTTCTGGTCTTACTAGCTTGAAGGGGTCACTATCTCCGGCTTTGGCATTTCAATAGCCTGGACCAGAGTCGCCCCCGGTGGTACTATGGGGAAAACATTCTCCTCAGGCTCAACAACAAAGTCAATCAAGAACGGCCCTTGATGTTCCATTGCCTTCTCTATAGCTGAGGTCACCTCTCTTTTATCTTTCACTCTCAGGGCGCGAAGGCCATAAGCTTCCGCAATCTTGACAAAGTCTGGGCCCGAAAGTTGTGTGTGAACATAGCGACGTTTATAAAATAGTTCCTGCCATTGCCTCACCATCCCCAAGTAGCCATTGTTGATAATAGCTATTTTGACATCGATGTTTTCCTGGACTATTGTAGCTAATTCCTGTATAGTCATCTGGAAGCCACCATCACCAGCGATGCACCAAACCGTTTCGTCAGGACGGCCGACTTTTGCCCCAACAGCCCCAGGAAGCTCAAAACCCATGGTGCCTAAGCCGCCTGAGGAAATTAAGCCGTTTGGTTTATCATAAAAGAAGAATTGAGCCGCCCACATCTGGTTCTGGCCGACACCAGTAACTATAATAGCATCACCCTGGGTAACTTCATAAATCTGGCGAATAACGTATTGAGGCAAGAGCCCCTCACTATCCCTGATTTCTATTGCAGGGTGCTCTTGTCGCCACATGTCCAGTTGATTAAACCAGTCTATATGGTCGCGTGGTACAATCTGCCTATTTAGTGCTTCAAGGATATTTTTGACATCACCAACAATCGGCACATCCACTCGCACATTCTTGCCTATCTCAGCCGGGTCAATGTCAATATGAATAACACTAGCTCGTGGCGCAAAGGCGCTAACTATCCCGGTAGCCCGGTCATCAAACCTCATTCCAATAGCAATAATGACATCAGCATTATCTACAGCCTTGTTAGCGTAAGCCATGCCATGCATTCCTAACATCCCAAAGCTTAATACATGAGTCTCTGGGAAACAGCCGATGCCAAGCAGTGTAGTAATCACTGGTATCTGTGCTTTCTCAGCCAGCTCTCTAAGCTCAGCAAAAGCCTGTGAAATTATTACCCCTCTGCCAGCAATAATGATGGGACGCACTGCCCCGTTCGTCATTTCAGCCGCTCTCTTAATTTGGGCTGGGTGTCCGAAGAGCGTCGGCTTATAACCAGGCAGATCAACTTTCTCTGGATAGATGAATTCTGCCTCCTGCTGGAAAACATCACGTGGAATATCAATAAGAACCGGGCCTGGCTTGCCAGCCTGAGCAATATAGAAAGCTTCTTTAACTACCCTGGCTAGTTCTCCAACATCAAGGACGAGGTGATTATGCTTGGTAATAGGAAGAGTAATGCCAGTGATATCTATTTCCTGAAAAGCATCTTTGCCAATGAAAGGTGTAGCTACCTGCCCAGTGATAGCTACTATCGGAGACGAATCAAGGCAGGCATTAGCAATTCCGGTCACCAAGTTAGTAGCCCCTGGCCCTGAGGTGGCTAGACATACTCCTGCTTTCCCCGTAGCTCGGGCATAGCTATCAGCAGCATGGGCTGCACATTGCTCATGACGGACTAAAATATGTCTGAGTTGTGGATACTGAGGGAAGGTGTCATACAGCGGCAGCACAGTGCCACCTGGATAGCCGAAAATAACCTCTACTCCTTCTTTAATTAAACTCTCACACAGAATCTGGGCACCGGTCTTCTTCATTGACATCCCCTACTTTACAAATACTGCTCCGCTATTGGCTGAGCTTACTGCTTCAGCATAGCGCTTAAGATAACCTTCTTTCACCTTCGGCTCAAATTTGGGCAACTGGGCTAGCCGCTTGCTTATCTCCACCTCATCTATCTCTATATTAAGCTTACGAGCTGGAATATCAATCTTAATGATATCACCATCTTGCACTACAGCGATAGGACCACCGCTGGCTGCCTCAGGTGATACATGGCCAATAGCTGCTCCTCGAGTAGCGCCAGAGAAACGTCCGTCAGTGATAAGAGCCACTTCTTTGTCCATACCCATCCCACTAAGAAGTGAAGTTGGGGTTAGCATCTCACGCATACCCGGCCCTCCCTTCGGTCCCTCATAACGAATAACAACTATTTCCCCAGACTTGATTTTCCCCTTCATTATCGCCGTAGTAGCCGCCTCTTCATCATCAAAAACTCGAGCTGGCCCCTGATGGGCAAGCATTTCGGGAGCTACAGCAGCGCTTTTTACCACACCACCTTCAGGAGCCAGGTTCCCAAAAAGGATAGCCAGCCCACCTGTAGACGAATAAGGGTCAGAGACTGAACGTATTATCTCTCGGTTTTTAACCTTAGCTCCCCCTATAACCTCAGACAATGATTTCCCTAAGACTGTACTTGCCTTCAAGTTTAAGAAACTGGAAATCTCTTGCATAACCGCTGAAATACCACCGGCTAAGTCTAAGTCTTCAATATGGTAATCGCTTGCTGGACTTATTTTACAGATATGAGGGATGCGCTGGCTTACCTCATTCACCAAAGACAGGGAAAAATCGACGCCTGCTTCATGAGCTATCGCCATAAGATGCAGCACCGAATTTGTGCTGCCACCCAAAGCCATGTCAACAGCGAAAGCATTATAGACAGATTCCTTAGTGATAATATCCCTGGGCAAAAGATTCTGAGACAAAACAGACATGACTTGCTGCCCGGCTTCATATGCTAGGCTGGTTCGCCGTGCATCTACTGCTGGAATTGTTCCATTGCCGGGTAAAGCCATTCCTAAAGCCTCAGTTAGACAGTTCATAGTATTGGCAGTAAACATGCCAGAACAGCTACCACAACCCGGGCAGGCAACCCTCTCCAGCTCATCTAACTCAGTCTCGGTCATTTCTCCCTTAGCCACTTTGCCTACAGCCATAAACACCGAGTTAAGGTCAACGGCCTTGTTTTGCCCGTCTTGATTCAGGCGACCGGCTAACATAGGGCCACCACTTATAAAGATAGCAGGTCTATTCAGTCTCACGGCTGCCATCAACATTCCCGGTACCACCTTATCACAGTTAGGAATGAAGACTAAGGCATCAAAGGCATGGGCTTCAACTAGAATTTCCACCGAGTCCGCAATAAGTTCCCTGCTGGGGAGGCTATACTTCATACCAGGATGATTCATAGCAATACCATCGCAAACAGCTATAGTATTGACCTCGAAGGGTACGCCACCGCAGCTCCTCACTCCATCTTTTACCGCTTGGGCAATAGTTTCTAAATGTAAATGACCTGGCACGACCTCGCTAAAACTGTTGATAATACCAATAAAAGGTTTAGCAAAGTCCCCATCACAGACGCCCAAAGCCCTGAGCAAAGCTCGATGTGGTGCCCGCTCAATTCCCTTTTTTGTGCTATCACTCAACACTATTTAATTAAACCTCCCAAATCTAAAAGCCGTCCCTTCTCAGGGACGGAGAAAAACACTTTAGACCATGCTAGTAAACTAGCATAGGAGTTATTTATTGTCAAGCGAAGCTGTTTCTAGACTATGTACCTTTTGCAGACGCCGTAAGTGTCTACCGCCTTCAAAGGTGGTAGAAAGATAAACCTTTACAATATCCAGAGCTATATCTTGCTCAACTGTGTCTCCACCCAGACATAAAATATTAGCATCAACATGTTGACGAGCCCGTCGAGCGCTTAAAGTATCATAACATAGAGCAGCTCTTATACCTCTCACCTTATTAGCAGCTATGCTCATACCTATGCCAGTACCGCAAAGCAAAATCCCGTGGTCCAATTTTCCTGAAGCTACTGCTTCAGCTACTCTTTGAGCAATATCGGGGTAGTCTACGGGCTCAGTACTATAACAACCAAAGTCCTGATAATCATAACCTAGCTCTGTAAGGAGACCTATAATGGTCTGTTTGAGCTTTAAACCACGATGGTCACAACCCAAAGCAATATGCATTTTTACCTGCCTCTTTAACATATTCTTGGCATACCCTTTTGACCTCATCTTCAGGGACGATACCTCGACGTAAAACCACAAGTGTCTCCCCGGTTACATCAACTACTGTAGACTCCAATCCACCAGGGCAATCCCCTCCATCGATAATCAAGTCAACCTCACTGCCTAGCTGTGCTTTAACCTCCTGAGCCGTTACAGCACTAGGTCTATCGCTAATGTTAGCACTAGTTCCAATAATAGGTATCCCTAACCTCCGAATAATAGTACAGGGCACAATATGGTTGGGGATTCGTATTGCCACCTTATTACCGTCAGCAGTGATGCTATCAGAAAGTGAGGTTGCTTTAGGCAAAACCAAAGTTAGCCCACCAGGCCAAAAATATCTCATCAAAATCTGAGCAATCTCAGAAACTGAGTCAACCACAGCAGCGACCTGTGTTGCATCAGCCAATAGAATCGGCAAGGGCAAGCGATGGGAACGCTGCTTCACCTTATAAACTCTCTCTGTAGCCTTACTATTAAAAGCGTCAGCTCCCAGTCCATAGACTGTGTCCGTGGGGAAAGCAACAATGCCACCAGCCTTGATAATTTCGGTAG
>Ga0265594_1003591_pt1 | contig 10245 bp, 10 predicted proteins | sample saktaG_11_FD_190147 | JGI IMG/M metagenome (GOLD analysis project Ga0265594, IMG submission 190147) | Saline water microbial communities from Sakinaw Lake, British Columbia, Canada - sak_2011_5_24_80m | ecosystem: Environmental > Aquatic > Non-marine Saline and Alkaline > Saline ... | reverse complement strand
GCGATCGAGGCTTGTCCTCATCGTATTCTAGTGCAATAACACTATCTTCAAAATCACTGATTTTGAATGAGACAGGAATTTTAATTCCTGTATGCGATCGAGGCATGTAATTAAAGGTTTTCTATTGCTTAAAAATATTGCTAAAATTAATAGCGAGGGCGAAAGTTTACACGAGCCTTCACTATAGCCCTTAATGTAAGTGTGGGCTTGAGTAGGGATTTGAACCTCAAATCCTAAAAATAGCGAGGGCGGGATTTGAACCACGCGACCTCCGGGTTATGGGCCCGACGAGCACTCCAGACTGCTCCACCTCGCTATGGTAATCAATATATGAGCCAACTTTTAAAGCTTTCTAACGGCGCCACTGGGAATTGAACCCAGGAGTCCAAAGGACCACGCTCTCCAAGCGTGTGCTCTACCACTAAGCGATGGCGCCAGACTAATATAATCATTTTCTAAACCTTTAAAAAACTAAAGGTTTTTCTCTTGTTATGTTAGAATTGGGGATTGATGATGCAGGAAGAGGTCCAGTGATAGGTCCAATGGTTTTGGCTGGCTGTTTAATTGATGAAAAGATTGCAAGAAAATTTAAAAAACTAGGTGTAAGAGATTCTAAACAATTAACCCCTAAAAGAAGAGAATTTCTAGCCCAAAAAATAAAAGAAGAAGTAAAAGATTTTGAGATTGTTTTGGCTGATGCAGATGAAATAAATTCCAAGCAAGATTCAGGAATAAATCTTAATATGTTAGAAGCTATAAAAGCAGCAAAGATAATAAATAAAATAAATAAAGATTCTCAAAGAATAAAGGTTGTAGTTGATTGCCCTTCTACAAGCATTGTAAAGTGGAAAGATTTTTTAAGAACTAAAATAAAGAACCTAGCAAATTTAGAAATTGTATGTGAACATAAAGCAGATAAGAACCATGTTTCTGTTTCAGCAGCTTCAATTTTAGCAAAAAGTGCAAGGGAAAAAGAGATGGATAAACTCAAAGAAAGATATGGTGATGAAATTGGTTCTGGTTATACTTCTGATCCTACAACTACAAAATTTCTAACAAAAAATATAAACAAACACAAAAATAGTGGAATTTTCAGGAAAAATTGGAGCACTTGGAAAAAAGCTCAAGAAAAATCAGAGCAGAAAAAGTTAAATTTTTAATCTAACAATCTTTAAAAATCTCTCTTCTTTATTGTTTTAATGTTGCATATAAAAAAATTGGTGATGCAAGGATTTAAGAGTTTTCCTAAGAAGACAGAGATACCTTTTACAGAGGGAATAAATGTTATATTGGGTCCAAATGGCTCTGGGAAAAGTAATGTTTCAGACGCTCTTTGTTTTGTTTTAGGAAGATTAAGTATAAAATCTATGAGGGCAGCAAAAGCAGGGAATTTGATATTTTTAGGAACAAAATTAGCTGCTCCTGCAAAAGAAGCAAGTGTTGAGATAGTTTTTGATAATTCTGACAGAACTTTTTCAGTTGATAAGAATGAAATTTTTATAAGAAGAATAGTTAAGAAAAATGGGCAAAGCGTTTATAAGATAAACAATGAAACAAAGACAAGACAGCAGATTTTAGGATTACTTGCTCAAGCAGGAATAGACCCTAATGGTTTTAATATAATTCTGCAAGGAGAAATTCAAAATTTTGTAAGAATGTATCCAGATGATAGAAGAAAGATAATTGAGGAAGTTTCAGGGATAGCTATTTATGAATCAAGAAAAGAGAAATCATTAAAAGAATTAAATAAAACCGAAGAGAAATTAAAAGAAGTTTCAGCAATATTAAGGGAAAGAACTGCTTATTTGAATAATTTAGAAAAAGAAAGGCAACAAGCATTAAGATTTAAGAAACTTGAGAAAGATGTAAAGATTTTGAAAGCAAGCATAATCTCATATGATGTTGCTAAAAATAAAAAAGAAAAGGATAGGATAAATGAAGAGATTTCTAAGAAAAATAAAGAGATTGATAAAATTAAAAAATCAATGACAATTTTAAGAACAGCCATAGGAAATTTTGAATCAAAAATTGATTTCATAAATAAGACAATTCAAGAGTCAACTGGTTTAGAGCAAGAAAAGCTTAATCAAGAAATTGCAAATATTAGGGCAGAGCTTGCAGGATTAAATGTAAGAACTGAGAATTATGGAAGTAAACATTCAAGTTTATTAAAACAAAAACAAGAACTTGAAGAGGTTATTGAAGAAACTGAAAAATATATCCAAGACATAAGTAAGAACATATCAAAAAGTTCAAGTTCTAAGAAAGGACTCAAAGATAAAGAAGTGGAATTAAAAAAGCAAGAATTAGAGAAATTAGAAGAACAAAGGAAAAAATTTTATATGGCTAAATCCGAGTTGAAGTCAATTAAAGAAAGATTTCAAGATAAAATCTCCCTTCTTGAGAATTATGAAAATGAATCTGGGTTTTTGTTAAGACAAATGAAATCCATTTATAGAGAATTATTTGATAAGAATACAGATGAAACAAAAGTAGAATCTTTGAGATTATCTTTAGCACAAAAAAAAGAGATTTTAGATGTTATAAATAAAAGGGAAATAGAATTAGAGCGAGCCTCATCAGCAAATGAAAATGAAATTGATAAAGAGAATAAATTAATTGAAACTATTTCTAAGATGGATGTTTGTCCTGTATGTAAGAGTAAGATAACAGAATTACATGTTCATGAGATAAATGAAGAAACTTTACCAAGGTTAAATAATCTAAAATTAGGTATTGAAAAATCAGATAAAGAATTAGCAAGTATTTATAATAAAAGAGATTTATTAAAACAAGATATAGACCAATTAATTTTTGAGATTTCAAAAAGAGAATCTGATTTAATGAAGCTTTCAAATATAGATGATAAGAAACAGCAACTTAAAGAGATTCAAGAAAGAATCCAAAAAGCAAAAGAAGAGTTTTCAGAATTAGGTAAAATAAAGAAGAGACTCGAGAAGAACTTTGAAGATAATCAAAATATTGAGCAAAAATATGAGACTGCAAGAATAGAAGTTCAGGAAATTTCTTTGAGAAATGATGAAGATATTGATTCTGAAATATCATTTAAACAAAGGGAATTAGAGAGGTCAAAAATAGCTTTAAAGCAATTATTAAGGGAACAGGAAGATTTACATGAGGAAATAAAATCTCTCCAGAAAATTATAGATGCTAAAGAGAAGCTTCTTGAAAAAAAGAATAAACAAGAAGAAGAATTAAGCAGAAAATTCCAGCAATTAATTTCTGAAAAAGATAGTTTCCAAAAAAAGATAAGAGAAAATGAATTTGAATTATCAAATCAGCAGAATGTTCTTCATAATATAGAACAAGAAATAAATAATTTTAAGATTGATAAAGCAAGAGTAGACGCAATTATTGAGAATCTTGAGACAGAATTATTAGAGTTTAATGGTGTTCAGGTTATAAAATCAAAGAGAGAAATTCTTGTGGAGAAATTAGCAAAAACACAAGATATGTTATCCAGAATAGGAACTATTAATATGCGTTCTTTAGAAGTTTATGACTCTGTAAAAAGGGAGTATGACACTGTTAGGGATAAAGCAGAAATTATTACAAAAGAAAAAGAAGGAATCCTAAAGATTATTTATGAAATAGATGTTAAAAAGAAAAAAGTTTTTTTAAAAACATTAGATGAGTTAAATGAGAAGCTCTCAAGAAACTTTGCTCAATTAAGTACAAAAGGTCAGGTCTCATTAGATTTAGAAAATAGAAAAGCCCCTTTTGAAGAGGGAGTTAGTATAATCGTTAAAACAGGCCATGGAAAATATTTTGATGTTAAATCTCTTTCAGGGGGGGAGCAAGTATTAGTGGCTTTATCATTAATCTTTGCAATCCAAGAATTAAATCCTTATTGCTTTTATATTCTTGATGAAATTGATGCCGCATTAGATAAAAGAAATTCAGAACGTTTAGCAAATCTTCTTCAGAAATATATGAGAAAAGGACAGTATATTATTATTACACACAATGATGAAATAATCTCAAATGCAACTAATCTTTATGGGGTCTCAATGCATGATGGAATAAGTAAGATAATTAGTTTAAGGATTTAATTTCTAAACAAAAGATTTAAATACCTATAGTAACTTATATAATCGCTATGGCAACTACAATTCAAATAAGTAATGAGCTCTTAAAGAAATTACAAGATATGAAGATTCATGAAAAAGAAAGTTATGAAGAACTAATTTGGGATATTCTTGAAGATAGAATGGAACTTTCAGAAGAAACTAAGAAAAATATTGCAGAAGCTGAGAGAGAATTTGAAGAAGGAAGATTCCATAAGTGGGAAGATGTAAAAAAGGAGCTTAAATTAGATGTATGAGATTCTCCTTTCAGATAAAGCAAAAAGACAATTAAAAAAACTGGATTTTTTAACTCAAAAGAGAATTAGGGCAGTTATTGATAGATTAAAAATAAGGCCTTTTGTACATGTTAAAAGATTAGCAGGGTCTCCCCATTATAGAGCAAGAGCAGGAAAATATAGAATTATCCTTAATATTATAAAGAATAAACTTCTTATTCTTGTATTAGAGGTTGGACCTAAGTCCAGAATCTATAGGTAAAGATGAACAAAACTGAACTATTAAATTCTTTAAAAAGAAAAGGCTTTTCAAATAAAGTTTTAGATGCTTTTTCAGAAGTTAAAAGAGAGAATTTTGTTTCTAAAGATTTGAAGAATAGAGCATATGAAGACAATGCTCTTCAGATTGGAGAAGGACAAACAATTTCCCAGCCCTATACCATTGCAACTATGCTTTCTCTTCTTGATTTGAAAAAAGGACAGAAAGTTCTGGAGATTGGTTCTGGATGCGGTTATGTTTTGGCTTTAATGTCCGAAATCGTAGATAAAAAAGGAGAGGTTTATGGAGTAGAGATTAAATCTGAATTAGTAGAAAAATCAAAAGAAAATACTAAAGATTATAAAAATATCCAAATCTATAATAAAAATGGAAGGCAAGGGTTTAAAGAAGCAGCGCCATTTGATAGGATATTAATAAGTGCAGCATCTGAAACAATTCCCAAAGAGGTTTTATCTCAATTAAAAGATAAAGGGTTGGTTGTAGCTCCTGTTGGACCAAGAGATAGCCAATCTTTAATAGCATTTCAAAGAGAAAAAGATGAATTCAAGATAAAAGAAAAATTACCAGGATTTGTCTTTGTTCCTTTTGTTTGATTATTCTGTTCTAAGATTATATATAATCTTATCTCTTTGTATTTCTAATTTTATTAAAATAATCCTGGGTGCATTTTTGAGGATTAGAACAATATACTTGCCCCATATATACCCCCTTACTTGATAATACTGCATGTGAACCCGCGGTTTTATCTAAAGCAATTCCTGCGCCACTGGAAATTAATTCTAATGCAGCACATTCTTCATAACCTTCAGGGCATTCAAATTTATTACTTAAATTATTTTTATCTTCCATTTTATTTGCAAATATCCCATTAATATAAAAAAGGAGAAAGTACTAAAAAGTAAAAAAATAAAAAAGGTAATTAGTAATAACTTTCTCCGAATTCTTCAGCTTTCTGAGGTTTCTTTCCTAGTAAAACGATTAAAACAACTAGTAATACTAAGAATACTATTGCTAAGATAACTGTTAGAACTGCGATAGGGTTTGATTGTTTACCTTCAGCACCAAGGCTGAATGTAATAACACCTTCAAGTTTGCTTCCAGAAAGTACATTCACATTAAAAGTGTATTCACCTTCTTGAGCAGCATTTGCAGTTACTGTAACTGTTTTACTTGTTCCAGCAGGAACAGCAACAACAGCAGTGTTTGCCTTTGCATAAAGGTTACAGTTAATTTCACAACCAGGTTCAGTAACAATTTGGTAAACCTTCAACTGATTAGTTGGGTTTACAATCATGAAACTGTATTCTACATCTTGACCAGTTGCTACAATCTTTCTAAAACTAGTTACAATTATGTTTCCATTTGAGAAGTCATTTTTTACAATGATTTCTTCAGACTCAACTAAATTCAAATCATCGTTTGATGCTTCTGCTTCAATAGTATAGATTCCTTCAAGAGCTTCGTATGGAATTCTTAAATAAAATCTTCCTCTTGTAAAATCATCGTTGTCATCATCTTCTACAGCAAGAATGTCTCCAAAATAAGAAGTCTTTTCAAGACCAAGTGCAGGGATACTTACAGTAACATATGTATCATCAAGATCATTGTAACCAATGTTCTTTAATACAATATCAACTGGAAGAAGTTCACCAGCAACAACAGTTTGACTAACTTCTATTGACATAATGTCTGCATTGTATGAAGGTCTTTGAATTCTTAAAGATGTGTTATATTCTGTTTCATTTTCACTATTCCAGATTCTTACATTAAGATTAAAGTCTCCACTTGGTAAATCTTTAAGCTCATAAGGAATCTTTAACTCAACAGTTTTTGAATATTTCTTACCTGCTTCAACATCGAAGAAGGAAGTTCTTTCATCAACATCAACTTTTGTTCCTGTAACTTCTGCTTCTAATCTAACATTAGAGGCATCTGTGTCTGCAGTAAAAAATACAGTAACAGTTAAAGTATCTCCTGCAATTACAGCAACATCGCTTCCACTTGCATTAATTCCATTAACTTCTACAGAGCTTATGTTTGCTAAGTTAGCAGCACTAGTAAATCCAACTAAGAACAAAACAATTGCAATAGTACAGAAAGAAACCATAAGGTTCTTTGTGTTCATTTTTGTGTCCATTTTAATTTAATTAACACAGAATTTTCTTCTGTATTTATATCCATATATCTTTATTTATAAATCTTACTATCTGTTGTAATTTTATAGTTACTACCTTATACCTAATTGTTAGTTACAGGTGGTGACTTACTTCTAAAAAGAAAATCATAAACTTAATAATTCAATATTTGTATCAGTTGTTGCGAAATTTTTAGCAACTAATACTTTACAATTAATTTCTTCTGCAATTTGAATAATAGAACTTGTAACAGTGCCATCAATTACTATTGCTAAAGGGTTTGATTTGCTTTTTCTTAAAAAACTAACTAAACTCCTCGTTGAAATTGATTTTATTTCTTCTAGTTTATCGTCTAAAATAATAGCTTTTCCAGAACCCTGGTTGTTTTTAGAAATTTCTTTAAGCTTATTTTTATTATCTTCACTTAATTCAAATTTTTCATCGGGGTTTTGCAAGGGGGTGTTCCCTGCTTTTTCTTTTGCTTTTCCAAAAGAAGCCTTAGAAAAGAAATCTTCTGCAGGAACTTTCTTTCTTAAATTTGCAATGATTTCTTTTCCAGTTAATTCTTCAACTTCTTTTCCATCAGGTGCAACCGCAATATAAACTACTTCTGTATTATCCATAACATTTTGAGCAATTAACTTTCCACCCCTATCTCCATCAATAAAAAGAGTTATCTCTTTTTCTTCACTTAATTTTTTAATAGAGTCTGGAAGTTTTGTTCCATTCATAGCAATTACATTATTAATACCATTTCTCAGTAAATTAAGAACATCTGCTCTGCCTTCAACAACAATTATTTCTTTTCCAGAAAGGTCTCCACAAGGAAGTTTTTCATTTCCATACTCCAAAACTCCAGCAGTTCTTTTAGAATCCTTAATTTCATTTGAAATTTCTCTAGAATTTGTTGAGCCTTCAATCTCTTGCATTAATTTCTTAGCCCTGTCAACAATATAATCTCTCTTACTCCCCCTAACATCTTCAATTCTTTCAACTTCAATTTGAGAGTCACATGGGCCAATTCTTTCAATGGTTTCAACAGCAGCTGCAATTAAAGTTGTCTCTGATTGGTCTAATGCAGTAGGAATCCTAATTTTTCCAGTTGTCTTCCTATCTCTTCTCTCTAAGTCAACTTCTATTCTACCAATCTTTCCTTCTTTTTGCAGTTCTCTCATTTCTAGCTCAGCACCAAGCAAACCTTCTGTTTGGCCAAACAAAGCACCAATTACATCTGGTTTTTCTAATGCACCTTCGGCTGTAAAATTTAAATGTATCATATATTTTATCGATACCGGACTTATTTTTGCCATTTTTTTCTCCTATTTAATTTAATTACTTAGAAAAATATCTGACTTGCGTCAGTTCACCTTCAAAAACAAATATGAATCTGAAATTAATTGTGATCGTGATTAATAATAATCCGTGATATTCTTCTGATACAAATTATAGCAAGAGGGAGTTTTTAAAGCTTACTAAATTCTCTTTCTTCAAACTTCTTCATTGCATAAAATTCTTTTAATCTTCCTAATTTTTCATATAATTCCATTAGTTTTTCTTTAATTTCTCTTCTTTCTAAATCACTTATATTCATTTCAAGCAGTTTTTCATATATTTTTGCAGCATGATTTCTCTTTAATTCTTTTTCATATTCTTCTGCTTGCTTTTTGTAAAAATCTTTAACAGAAAAGACAATCTCTTCTCTTTCAACAGAATTGGCCTCATTTAAAGCTTTTCTCATAGAATAGTCTGCTTTATCAAAGAATCCAGCCTGTATATAATATTCTGTAGCTTTAAGGTGGTTTTTTATTTGTTCTGAAAAGGCAATGCAAATTCCTGCTAATCCCTCATACATCTTTGCAACATCATTGAACATCTTTCTTTTAGTATAAATTTCAATTAGTTTTAAGTAAACAAATTTCTTTGTATCTCTGTGAAGTATTTGTTTTAGAAGGTTATTTAGGAGATTAATCTGCACAAATTCACCTTTTCCAGCAATTTGCATTTCTACATCTGATTTGGATAATTCACTTCCTAACATAAATAATTGAATTAGAATAAGTATTTAAGAATTATTGGGGTGAAAGATTAACTTATTTCTTTTGTTTTAAAAGAGCTTCATATTCTTGTTTAGACATATAAACAAGCACACCATGATTATCTTTTGTAACATAAGGGTTACATTCATCTTCAATTAATTCAAGAGCATTATTTCTATCAATCCTTACGCCATCTTTTGAAAACCAAGTATTACTTTGGTGTCCAAGACTTGTTTCTAATAATTTTTTCATATTATTTTATAAGAACTATTCTCCGAAGTCAATCACTTCTTCTTAACTATTTCAATGCACATACCGGCAGCAACAGTTAAACCAGCGTCCCTAACTGCAAATCTTGATGTATATGGGTTGTCTTTTTGAGTTTCTAAAGCAAGAGCCCCTTGCGGTTTAATTCTAACTTTAGCAACATCTCCATTTTTCAAGAAATCAGGATTTTCTTTAATAACTTGTCCTGTCTTTGGGTCTATTTGTTCTATTAATTCAACAAATTGACAAGGAACTTGAGCAGTGTGTATGTGGAATACAGGTGTATATCCTTTAGCCAATACTGTTGGGTGATTAATAACTGCGATTTGTGCAATGAATTCCTCAACAATTGGAATTGGGTGTGCAGCGTCACAGATAACATCTCCTCTTGCAATATCTTTTTTACCTATTCCTCTAATATTAATTCCAACATTGTCTCCTGCTTGAGCTTCTGGCATTTGTTCATGATGCATTTCAATAGTTTTAACTTCACCTGCAATTCCTTCACCTGTTCTTCCAGGAAGCACTTTAATTTTTTGTCCAACTTTCATAATTCCTGTTTCAATCTTTCCAACAGGAACAGTACCAATACCTGTAATTTCATAAACATCTTGAACAGGCATTCTCATTGGCAAGTTAGTTGGTAATTCAGCTTCAGGGAACAAGTCAAATTGTTCTTTTATTGTTGGTCCTTTATACCAACTCATATTACCTGATTTTTCAGTTATATTATCTCCTTTTAATCCAGAACATGCAAGAAATGTAGTTTTCTCAGCATTAATTCCAACTTGATTTAATAGTTTAGAAATATCTTCTTTAACTTTATTGAATTTGTCTTCGCTATATGCAGAAGCATCCATTTTATTTATAGCCACACACACATTCTTTACACCCATTGTTCTCAAAAGCCATAGGTGTTCTGTAGTTTGAGGTTGTACACCAGCAGGAGCAGCAATAACCAAGAAAGCAGCATCTGCTTGCGAAGCACCAGTAATCATATTCTTAACAAAGTCTCTGTGTCCAGGAGCATCAATGATTGTAATTTGTCTTTTGTTTGTCATAATTTTCTTATAACCTAAGTCAATAGTAACTCCTCTTTCTCTTTCCTCTTTAATTTTATCCATAATATATGCAAATTCAAAACCAATTTTACCATGCTTTTCAGCTTCAGCTCTTAATTTTTTCATTTCTTGGTCAGAAACA
>Ga0265594_1003586_pt1 | contig 10254 bp, 10 predicted proteins | sample saktaG_11_FD_190147 | JGI IMG/M metagenome (GOLD analysis project Ga0265594, IMG submission 190147) | Saline water microbial communities from Sakinaw Lake, British Columbia, Canada - sak_2011_5_24_80m | ecosystem: Environmental > Aquatic > Non-marine Saline and Alkaline > Saline ... | reverse complement strand
GATTGCTGAATATGCCTACCGCTTCCAGGATGAGCTTACCTCCTGGAAACCCAGAGATGAGATCCTGGAAAAGATCCGGCAATTACTGAGTGTCCGGGAACAGTTTACCAAACAGAAAGTTGCCTTAGATAATTCCATCCAGGCCTACAGTAAACAGAGGGTCCAGGTGACACTCATCAGAAAAGCCCAAAAGGAGACCTTGAATCAGCTTAAAAAACAGATTGCCCGGATCGATAAGGAACTGGAAAAGTTGATCAAACAAGATCCTGAAATCTTCCAGAGAGCCAATAACTTAGACAGTATCCCCGGTTGCGGGATGCTCCTGGCAGCCCATCTTTTAGTTATTACCGAAAACTTTAGCAAGATTCAAAACTCCAAACGATTGGCTGCTTTTATTGGTATCGTACCCTATCAGCATCAAAGCGGGGCTTCTGTATCTAAAAGGGCGAAAATTCGCCACTTTGGACCTGGGCCAAGCCGTAAACTCCTGCGGCTGGCTGCTCAATCGGTGGCTACCCATAATGTACCTTTAACGCTATTATTTACGCAAACTAGATCAGGGTAAAGCCAAGCCCTTAGTCTTGAATAATATTGCCAATAAACTGCTTAAGGTGGCCTGTACTATAATCCGGAATAATACCCGATATATCAAAGATTATCGATCGATACACCCTATGTATTTAAAAAGTGCTTGACAAAGTCATAGTGTTTCGCAATGACAAAATTAGAATTCGAAGGGAGGACAAGACTTTGCAATATAAAAATAAAAAGAATTTATATAAAATAGTATTTATAACAATATTGTTAGGTTTTATAATATCTTTAGTGGGCTGTGGATGGTTTCCCAATGGACTCTTTGGAATATTTAACCCCTCAGTTATTATAAGGACAAAGAGTACAGAAATTAATGAGGATGGAACTATTGACTTAAGTTTATTTACTTTAAATAAAGTAGAATTTATGGGAAGTGGTTTCGATTTTGAATATTTTGATGGAACAATACCTATAAGTTATTTGGATAGAACAGACACTAGTCCTTTTTATATAGATCCGGATAGTTCATACTCTAGTCCGATATCTATTTCGGGCATTCCTCTATATTCTCCTCAAGTATTAGCATATGTAAGAGACAATGAAGCATTTAATAAAATTACTTGCAATGTATATATTGTAGGTAAAGATGGAGCGACATATGATATAAAAGAAAAAATAACTGGCCGTTTTCCCGCATTGGGAGTAGATAATACTCTTCCTAAAGCAGATATAAGTATTGAACCTGATCCAGACGAAGGTCCTTTCGAATGTCCTTTAATGGTAATTTTTGATGGTTCAGGATCTAATGACGGAGATGGCATAGGAATAGCTAAATATGAATGGTATCTTCCCCAAATATCTATTATATCCACAGATATGTCGTTCTCAAAAGAATTATCCTGCAGTTTAATTATTCCTGCAACTGATAGCGGTGAAGTTATTACAGTAAGTTTAACTGTTACTGATTATCATGGTAATAAGGATACTGCCGCTAGTAGTGTGAGCATTAAAAATTAAAAATCCATATAAGGGGGACTTTTTTAAAAAAGATAAATATAAAAAGTAGTCCCCTTTTTTATTCATGCTTAAAATTTGCGGGTTCGATGAATCGAACCCCCCTCACCCTAACCCTCTCCCTTAATACTTTTCTTCCTATTTCTTAAAGTGACATATGATATTAACTAATACTGTTAGTGTAAACTTTAGTGGGGTAGTTAGAAGAAAAAATATTATATATTAATAATACTTTCTTTTGTTAGTAATAAGACAAGTAACAAGAGAAGGATTGTAAAAATATAATATTTCATTTGATTGAATAAGTTCAGATACATATGCACCATTGCTAGGATGAAAGAAGTAAACTAAAATAGAAGCAAAAAGAGGTGCATATGGATAATGAAGGGGAGCATTGGAACAGCTACTTACCTGTCATATACTCGACCTTATTGGGGAAAGGTCATATCCAGGTTAAACTATATAGAGGAATTATCACCTAAGGCTAAGGTAAGATATAAAGCCATTAACCTGTACAGTTCCGGAGATTATTCTCTCAAACAGATCTGTGAGATCTTTGAAATAAACAGGAGTACCTTTTACAGGTGGAGAAAAAAATATAAACCCAATAGAGTTCAGAGCTTAGAAGATAGATCCAGAAGACCCCAAAGAGTAAGGACTAAAGTAGTAAGGAATCATCAAGTAGAAAAGCAGATATGTCAAATAAGAAGGAAATATCCTTACTTTGGCAAAGAGAAGATAAAAAGAATACTGGAAAGGGATTATGAAATAAATATCTCAGTCTCTTCGGTAGGCAGGATACTAACTCAGTACAGGTCTGTTCTCCCCAAGGTTAAGATACAAACCAAAAGAATTAAAACTTTAAAGAAGAAGAGAACCAGGATAGCCCAGGTAAAAAAAGATATGAAAGGAATCATCTCTGAATGGCTCCAGATTGATACCATAGAATTAAACTTAAGATTTACCAAAGTCTTTCTCCACTGATTTGCAATATATTATGTTATATATTATAATAGAAATGCAATATATTTTATCAGGTGAACCAAAATGGATAAAAACAAATTAAAAGAATTATTAATTGAATATAAAAAAAGTTTCCTTGCCAATAGAACTGATTTGATTAGAAGAGAAATTCAAGACAGTATAGAAAAATTTATTAAATTTAAAGAAGTGGTAATGATTACAGGCACAAGAAGAGGAGGCAAATCTTCTTTAATGAAATTGATTTGCGATGACCTTATAGGGAAATATAAAGTTCCTCCTTCTAACATTCTTTACCTAAATTTTGAAGATGAAAGATTTATCGAGTTTAATACTGGTGATTTTGCTCAGATTTATGAACTTTATCTACAAATAAACAAACCTACTGGCAGGCTATATTTCTTTTTAGATGAAATTCAAAATGTAGCCGGATGGGAAAGGTGGGTAAATAGATTATATGAAAATGAAAATATTAAGATATTTATTACTGGTTCTAATGCCAGTTTATTAAGGTCTGAAATATCTACAACCTTAACCGGAAGGAATAGAGTAATAACTAATTTCCCTTTTTCATTTAGGGAATTCTTGGTCTTTAAGAATTATAGATTAGAGGAAAATGATTTTTATCAAACCGAGAAAAGAGCAATAATAAAGAGTTTTTTTCAAGAATATCTAAAATTAGGCGGTTATCCGGAGATAGTAAAAATTAATGACCCCACTCTTTTAGAACAATATTTTAAAGACATTGTTTATCGGGATATTCTGCCCAAGTATTCTATAAAAAAGATAAAAGAAATACGGGAATTATGTTTGTTCCTGGCTTCTAATCTCGGATCAATCCATAGTTATAATAAATTGCTTTCTTTGATAGGAGTAAAGAGCATTAATACTGTAAAGAGTTATTTGGAAATATTAGAAGAGGTGTTTTTATTTTTTCAAATCAACTTGTTTGACTATTCTATTAAACGGCAAATTTACAATCCTTCTAAAATCTATATTATTGACACTGCCTTAGGAAATTCAATATCCTTCAAATTTTCAGAGAACATCGGACATATTTATGAGAATCTGGTATTTTTGGAATTAAAAAGAAGGAATAAAGAAATTTACTATTGGAAATCGAAAAAAGGCAAAGAAGTTGACTTTTTAATAAAGAGAGGGTTAGATATAGAAGAAGCTATCCAGGTTTCGTATGATTTGAATTCTAAAAAAACTTTAGATATAGAGATTGAGAGTTTATTGATGGCCAAAGATGAATTTAGAATAAAGCATTTGACTATTATCACCGAAGATGAAGATATGGAAAAAGAAATAAGAAATACAAAAATAAAAATTATTCCATTGTGGAAATGGTTATGCAAACAACACAAAGAACCCACTATTAACATTTTAAAATAGACAGGTGGTTACCCCCCCCCGTGAAAATAGTAGATGCCTATCCTACGCTAAATATTGGACTCTGATTCTATTTCACATGTCCTTCATAGTATTTTCTTTATTTATTTTTTTGCTTTTGTTATAATAGTAGAAATCTTAATTTGTTTCCCCCTCACCCTAACCCTCTCCCTCCGAAGGGAGAGGAAAGTATAAAGAGATAGTTTAATTTCTTCATGAGGAGAGGGGAGAGAAAGACGGGAATGACATAAGGAAACAATGTAACATTTGTCTTACTTGAGATTGCCGCACTCCTGTTGGTCGCAATGACGGAGGAAGGATAAATTCCTGCGCTCCCGTTGGGGACCTGCTTGCAATGACAAAAGGGAAGGGAAATAACCCCGGTGAAATAAGGTTTAATAGATAAATATGGTGGAAGTATCAATAAATTTTTAGGCGATGGATTAATGGCTATATTTGGGACACCTTTTAGCCATGAAGATGACCCCGAGAGAGCAGCAAGAGCAAGTTTAGAGATAATGAAATCCATAGAAGAAAATGGAAAGATAAAAATTGGTAATAAAGTAAAAAGTTTAAAGGCGAGGATTGGAATTAATACCGGATTATGCATATCCGGCGAGATTGATTCAGCTTCAAGAAAAGAATTCACCGTTATAGGAGATACGGTAAATTTAGCTTCACGTCTGCAAGCAAACTCAATGCCCGGGAAAATATTAATCGGGGAAAAAACTTTTCAAAGGATTAAAGATAATTTTATAATTTCTTCTCACCGCAAATTGAAGATAAAAGGCAAGAAGGATTTGGTTTCAGCCTATACTTTAAAAGGAGAAAAGAAAAGAATTAGTTTCTTCGAACGTAAGAAGAAATATTATTCTCCTTTTATAGGGAGAGAAAAAGAATTAAAAATCTTAAGAGAAACTTTAAAAAAATTCTATCAATCAAAAGGACAAATAATTGAAATAAGCGGTGAATTAGGAGTAGGAAAATCAAGATTAATTTTAGAGCTTACCAAAGATTCTTTGGCCAAAGAATTTAATATTTTATCCGGTGATTGTTCGTCCTGGGAAGAATCAAAACCTTATGCTCCTTTGAAGGAAATATTTACTAAAATCTTTGGAATAAAATTTGATGATGATCTCAAAGAAATTGAGAAGAAAATAGAAAATAAAATAAAGGAAATTGATTCTTCACTATTATTTGCCTCTTCATATTTTTCAAGACTATTATCCTCAAAGATTAAGTCTCTGGAAGAAATAATGGAGTAATCAAAAGAAGAAAGCAATTTGTTTATTAGAGTGGTGAAAAAATTACTGTTAAAATTTTCTTCCCAAAAGCCCCTTCTTATAATTATTGAAGATGTTCAGTGGGTTGATGACGCATCTGCGGAATTTTTAATTCAATGTTCTAAAGAAATTAAAGAATATCCCATTCTGCTTATTAGCAGTTTTAGAGAATCAATTAAAAGGAAAGAATCTATTGTTGGAGCGAAGAGAATAAAATTAGCACCTTTAAAGAATACTGAAACTGATAAGCTAATAAGATTCTTGATAAAAGAAAATGATAGCTATAAATTTATGAAAGATAAAATAATTTCTACTGCTAATGGAAATCCATTGTTTATTGAAGAGATTGTCAGGGGGATTGAAGAAAGAAGGTTATCGGCTGATAAAGATAGATTAGGTAATTATCCCGAGATGTTTGCTGATTTTTCCATACCAGATACTGTTCAGAGTATTGCACGAGCAAGAATTGATTTGCTTCCGGTTGGATTAAAAGAGATATTATATCAGGCATCAGCCATGGGAAGATATATCGAAATAAAACTTTTACAAAAAATTACCAATCTGGAAGTTAAAATATTATTAGAAATGATGAAGAAACTTCAAAAACATGAATTTATAGAGGGGGTAGAGGCAGCACCTCAGTTTCAACAATATTTTGCCTTTACTCATTCACTTATTCAGGAGATAGCTTATAATAGTCTGCTTTTTAAAACCAGAAGAAGCCTGCATACTAAAATAGGGGGGCAGCTATGGAGGAGATGTATTTATCTAAAATAGATGCGAAAGTTGAAGAATTAGCCCATCATTTTAAAAATAGTAACAATAAAGAGAAGGCAATGTTTTATCTAAATAAAGCAGGTGATAAAGCGCAATCATTATATGCTTTTTCCAATGCGGTGAATTACTTTCGGGACTGTATTAACATTTTAAAAACCTCAATACTTAAAAAGAAACAATTGATTAAATTTTCAGAAATTTATAATAAATTAGCTTTCTCCCAATCGATTATTGGAGAGAGAAAAAAATCGGAGGTAAATTTAACCAAAGCCTTAGAATATTGTAGAAAAACCAGAGACAAAGATAATGAATCTTTAACATTGATGAACATGGGAAATTTATATGGGTAAATGGGATAAGGCAATTGTGTGTTTTCAAGATAGTTTGTTGATTGGTGAAGAAGTAAATAATTTAAAAAGAAAAGCAAGGACAATAAAGAGCATGGGAGTGTTACATCTTTTTAAAGGCAATACCGAAAAAGGATATAAATATCTTAAAGATAGTTTGAAAATATGTGAAAAAATAAAAACTGAACCTCTGTATGCAATGGTTCTGAATAATATAGGAATATATTACGACATGGTTGGTGAATGGGAAAATGCAGTAAAATATTATAAAAAAAGTCTATCCATCTCTAAAAAACTTAATAATTTAATTCTAATACCTAATATCATGGGAAACCTTGGCTTTGCATACTCTTCGCTAAATAAATCAGAACGAGCTATATATTATTTTAAGGAAAGCATTAAACTTTCCGCAAAAATTGGTGATGTTTACAATAAGGGTATAAATTTAATAAAACAAAACATTATATTATTCAGGCAGAAGAGATATTTAAAACATTAGAAGATAAATTAGGATTAGCAGATGTATATAAACTAAAAGGAATATTATCTAAAAAGCTAAAAGACTGGGAAAGCAGTGATAAATTTTTTAAAAGATCTGTTAAGATTTATTCTCAGCAAGGAGATAGAATAAATGAAGGTGAAGCCTATTATGAATGGGGGAATATGTTGATTTTAAAGAAAGACATAAGCTTAGCTAAAAATAAATTATTAAAATCTAAAAAAATACTTGAAAATATTGGAGCAAAAAAATATATTAATGAAATTATAAAACAATTTAATAAACTTGAAAAATAGATAAGTGCAGAAGAATGATAAAATAAAATAACCTCAAATTAATTCTGGGGTTATTTTTGTGTTAAACCTTAATGTTATTCCCACTGGAGTTTATCCTTCTGTCATTCCCACGAAAGTGGGAATCCAGGAGCGGTATCCAATGTAATTAATTGACGCTCATCTGGCAGCTATGTTAAAATCAGTAAGACAATCTATATTATGATTGTAACCCAAAAAACACACAAAATCATAAAAACTGTAGGGGCGTATTGCATACGCCCAAAGAATGACAATAAAAAGAAGCGGGAATGACAAAAGTAAAATATGATTTCACAGAGTAGACATAAATGTATGGAGAATTAGTTAAATGCCAGATAAGAAAGACCCATATGGTAAATTAAAAAAGCAGATGTATTTAGCCAGAATAATATTTCATATACCTAATTTTATAAAATTGTGTTTAAGATTACTTAAAGATAAGAGAGTTCCCTTCTATTTAAAATTACTGGTATATGGAGCAATTGCCTATGTATTATCGCCTTACGATTTAATCCCCGATTTTATGGTTCCCTTTTTAGGGTTTTTTGAAGATATTATTATCGGAATTTTATGTTTAATCGGTTTAGTTGAACTGAGTCCGCCTGAGGTGGTGGCGGGGCATGTAAAAGCAATAGATATGGAGAATAAACAGAGGTACAGATTTTTCCGTTAATGGAGAGGGTAATTAGAAAATATGCGAATTGGAATTAAATCTTTAGGGTGTCCTAAAAACTTGGTCGATACTGAAGTAATTTATGGAAAGTTAAGAGAAAAAGGATACCAAATAAGTGGGAAGATTGATAACTCAGATATAGTAATTATAAATACCTGCAGTTTCATAAGAGATGCTGTAGAAGAATCCATTGAAGAAATTCTCAATCTGGTAAAGTTAAAAAAAGAAGGAAAGATAAAGCATATAATAGTAACCGGATGCCTTCCTCAGAGATATAAAGATGACAATCTTTATCAGGAACTTCCCGAGGTCGACGCTTTTTTAGGAGTAGGAGATTTATTAGAGATTGATAATGTAATAAAAAGTGTTTTGAAAGGCGAACAAATCTATAAAGTAAGCCCTGAACCTAAATTTCTTTATAACCATAATACCCCTCGAACTGTTTTGACCCCTCAGCATTATGCCTATATTAAAATATCTGAAGGCTGTCAAAACAATTGTTCCTATTGCCTGATACCCCAACTCAGAGGAAATCATCGCAGTAGAAAGATGGAAGATATAATTGAAGAAGTAAAATTACTTTCCGAAAAACAAAATCTTTCCGAGATAATTTTAATTGGTCAAGATACAACTTTATACGGAATCGATCTCTATGGAGAATATAAATTAGCTGAATTGTTAAAAAAACTTTCTCTTCTCGAATTAAATAATTTAAAATGGATAAGACTTTTATACACCCATCCTACTCATTATAATGATGAATTAATTGAAGTTATAGCCAGTTATCCTAAAATATGTCCCTATCTGGATTTACCTTTACAGCATATAAGTGATAAAATACTAAAAAGAATGAATAGGCCGGTTAAAAAAAATTATATTATTTCATTAATTAATAAATTAAGAGATAGGATTTCGAATTTAACTTTGCGCACAACTTTTATAGTGGGATTCCCCGGTGAAACCGATCAAGATTTTGAAGAATTATTGGATTTTGTGAAAGAATTTCGATTTGAAAGATTGGGTGCTTTTATTTTTTCCCGGGAAGAAGGAACTCCGGCTTATGACTTTCCCCAACAAATTCCAATGAGAATCAAGAAGGAGTGCTTAAAAGAATTAATGTTAACTCAGCAGTCGATTTCAAAAGAAATAAATAGGTCTTATATGGGAAAAGATATAGAAGTACTGATTGATGAAATAAAACCGGGAAAGCCGAAAATTGCCATTGGACGAACTAAAGGAGATGCTCCGGAGATAGATGGAAAAGTTGCAATAAGGGGAGATAAAACTCAAGTTGGAAAATTCATAAAGGTGAAAGTTACAGAAGCTTCCGAATATGATTTGGTAGGAGAGATTAGTAAATAATTGAAAAGTATGGAGAGGGAGGGATTAATTTTGATTAAAGAAAGATTGAAAATATTTAGAGACAAAATAGAAAAAGAAAACAAAGAAATCGAAGGATTCTTAGTTACCAACCTAAAAAACTTAAATTATTTAACCGGATTTGACGGAGAAGGGTTTGCTCTGATTGGGGCTGGTGGTAAAAATTATTTGCTAACTGATTCACGTTATACCGAACAGGCTCAAAAAGAAAGCCCTGATTTTAAAATCGTAACTGATGAACTGAAGAAAAAAAACGCACGTATAGTAGCATTGAAAAAGATAATAGAGAAAAACAAGATAAAAAAAATTGCCTTTGAAAGCAATAATTTAAACTATGCTGACTTTAAGAAATATTCTGAAAGTTTTGAATCTATAGAATTTCTTCCTACAGAAAACATTATCGAACAGATAAGAATGATAAAAGATAAAGAGGAAATTATTAAAATAAAGAAAGCTGCTCAGATAACTACAGAAAGTTTAAAGGATGTATTTGAAATAATAGAACCAGGCGTGCGGGAGCTTGATATTGCCTCTGAGTTAGCTTATACTATGAGAAAAAAAGGCGCCCAGAAAGAATCTTTTGATATAATTGTAGTATCGGGTGAAAGGTCATCTTTGGTTCATGGAAAACCTTCTGAAAAAAAGATTGACGAAGGAGAACTTATAATTATTGATGTGGGAGCGAATTATCAGAATTATAATTCTGATATAACTCGTACTGTAATTATGGGTAAAGAAAACGAAAAACAAAAAGAGATATTTTCTATTGTCGCGGAAGCACAAAAGAAAGCCCTCGAATTTTTAAAGCCGGGCGTAAAGTGCAAAGAAGTGGATTCGGTAGCCAGGGATATAATTGTAAAGAAAGGCTACGGAGAATATTTCGGTCATGGTTTGGGTCATGGAGTAGGGTTGGATATTCACGAATTGCCTCGAGTTTCTTTCAGTGATGATACGATTTTGCTGCCCGGAATGGTAGTTACCATAGAACCCGGCATATATCTGCCTGAAGTTGGCGGAGTTAGGATTGAAGATTCGGTGCTGATAACTGAGGAAGGTT
>Ga0265594_1003583_pt1 | contig 10255 bp, 12 predicted proteins | sample saktaG_11_FD_190147 | JGI IMG/M metagenome (GOLD analysis project Ga0265594, IMG submission 190147) | Saline water microbial communities from Sakinaw Lake, British Columbia, Canada - sak_2011_5_24_80m | ecosystem: Environmental > Aquatic > Non-marine Saline and Alkaline > Saline ... | reverse complement strand
GAGGACGGCAGGCGAGATGTTATAACAGCACCGCACACAAGCACGGCGACCGCAGTTTTAGTTTAGGGCTGGATATTAACCGCAACCGCTTTAAGTGTTTTGCTTGCGGAGAGCAGGGCAGTATTATTGATTTATTTATGGCTATTAAAGGGCTTGATTTAAGCCAAGCCATTAAAGAGCTTGCCGAGATGACAGGATTAACCCCTATGAGCCACCAAACAGCATACAAAGCCACCAGCACCCCATACAAGGCGAATATAAAGCCACCAGAGCCACCCAGCGAGCCATTAGGGGCTTATAGCGACATATACGAGGAGTTATACTTTTATTGCATAGGATTAGACCAAGAGAGCGGGGATTATTTAAAAGGCAGGGGATTAAAGCAAGAGACATTAGACCGCTTTTTATTGTTTAGTGTTAAGGATTACCAAGCCACCGACAAGCACCTTAAAGAGAAGTTTAGCAAAGACGAATTACAACGGGCGGGAGTGATAGGGGAAAAGGGCAATTTGATATTTTATAAGCATAAAATAATAATACCTTTTTTGCAGGACGGCAGGATTATGTTTTTACAGGGCAGGCGATTAGACCAAGAGCAACCAAAGTATTTACACCTTAAAAGACCCGCCCCACTTTATAACCGAGACACTTTAACCGAGCTGGAAAAGGGACGAAAAGTTTATATAGCAGAGGGAGTTTTTGACGCTATGATGTTAGAGCAAAACGGCTATAAGGCAGTAGGGATTTTGGGAGTAAATAATTTTAAGCCAGACTATACCGATTTATTTAAGGGGCTTGATGTAGTGTTAGCATTAGACAACGACGAGGCGGGAGAGCGAGGGACAAAAGAGTTAGCTAAAATGTTTTTGCTTAAAGGGCAAGGAGTAAGTAGCAAGCAATTACCCGACGGCATAAAAGACATAACCGATTATTTTATAAGCCTATGAAAAAATACAAAGTTAAAATTAAAAACACCGACCAAGAGCAGACCATACAAGCGGACAGCGAGCTTGAAGCAAGAGTAAAGTTTTGCGAGCAGAATAATTTAAACTATACGCACCTTGCGGGCAAGTTAGAGATAACATTAAACAATAAACCATTATTAAATAATTTATAATTTTATGAGCAATAAAGATTTTGACGCTTTACCAGAGCAACCCGTAGAAGTGGCGGGGATAGAAAAGCCAAAGCCAGCAAGAGATTATTTAGACCCGTATTATAAAACATTAGGCGACGGGACTTTAGAATTGTTAGGAATTAAAACAGGACTTGCCGAGCTGGACAAAAAGACATTAGGATTAGACGGCTTGATAGTGTTAGGCGGGATAGCAGGACAAGGCAAAACGAGTTTAGCTTTACAGCTTGCTTTTGATGTTTGCGAGTTAGGCACGCCGACGATATTTTACAGCCTTGAAATGCCGAGACGGGCTATTTTTACCAAGATATTAAACCGATTAGCACAAGTAAGATATAGCGACATTTTACTTAAAGGCAGGCAGTATTTAGACGAGACCAGACAGGACAAAAACCTTTTAGGCGAGGAGATAGACTTTTATAAATTGCTAACCAAAGACCAAGCGGACAAGTTAAAAATAGCCAAAGAAAAACTAACCAAAGCAAGCGATAAGTTTTATTTGAGAAGCCGAGAGAGTAAAGAGACAGACATAACTTTTGAGAGCGTAGAGCGGGAAATTAACCTTATAAAAGCCGAGCATAAAGCCGACAAAGTTTTAGTAGTTATAGACCATTTACAAGTCTTTAATGCGGGGGACAATTACAAAGACCAGATAGACAGAGAGGGCAAGCTGATAACGGGCTTTAAAGGCATTACAGAGCGGACAGGGGCGACCATAGTTTTAATAAGCCAAAAGAATAAAGCGGGCTTTACCAGTAGGGGATTACAGACCATTAAGGGAAGTGTAGATATTGTTTATTTGGCAGATGTAGTTATGTTTTTGGAGAGCGACGAGGAAAAGACAAACAAAGATAACGGCAAAGAATTAGACAGTATTATAGCGACTTTTGGCGGACAAGTTTTAAAGCGTATTGATTTAGTGATAGATAAAAACCGCTATAACGCACCTTGCACAATACAGCTTGATTTTAACGGCGAGTATAGCAGTTTTACCACGAGACAATAATTATAAAGGGCTGGAAGTTTTAAACACTTGACAGCCTTTTTTAATAAGTATATAATGGAAGTAGTAAGTAGTATAATGATATAATAACAATATGGATAACACACAAACACAACGGGGAACACTAAACCAAAAAGAGATAACCTTATTTAGTTTTGATAAGTCTTTAAAAGAGCAAGTAAGAGTTAGCGAGACAATTTATTTAGACAAGCCGTATATAGACTTTAGGATATTTGCGAGACGAGCAGACGGGCAGTATATCCCGACACAAAAAGGCATAACGATAAGTAAAGATTTAGCCAAGTATTTAAAGCAGGCTTTTAACGAGATTAAATAAAAACTATATGGCTAAACAAAACCAGCTAACTATAATTAACAGCGAGCAGGCTTTAACGATAGAGGACACCAGAGATAAAGCCAGCAAAGTTTTTGATTTATTAGATGTTAGCGAAGCCACCCGCAAAGATTATAAATACCGCATAGGCTTATTTTTAGACTTTACGGGAGAGCGGGGATTTAACCGCAACAGCTTTTTAGAGTTTAAAAGAAGTTTAGCCGAGCGGACAGATTTAGCCGTAGCGACTAAAAACAAGTATTTAGCAACGGCAAAGATATTTTTAAAAGAGGCTAACAGGCAGGGCTTTTTACCCGCAGACATAACGCAAAACATTAAAACCTTTAGCCAGAGTAAGAAGCATAAGCGGGACGGGCTTAACGACGAGGAGATGAGCAAGCTAACCACCGCTATAAAAGAATTGCCAGAGACCCCGACAAACGCACGGCTAAAAGCTATTGTAAGTCTTTTAGTTTTTCAAGGATTAAGGCAAGTAGAGATTATAAGGCTTGATGTTAAGGATATTGATTTTATAGGCAAGACGGCTTTTATACAGGGCAAGGGACAGGACGACAAAGAGCCTATTAACTTGCACCCAGAGGCTATTAGAGCCATACAGGGCTATTTAAAGGGCAATAAGATAGCAGACGGGGCTTTATTTACCAGCCAGAGCAATAACAATAAAAATAAACGGCTAACGACCAGAGCTATAAGGGATATTGTTAAAAAGACTTTAAACGCTTTAGGAATTGCCAAGACCACGCACGGCTTTAGACATTATTTTACAACCACGCTTATAAAGACTTATAAAGGCGATTTGCTGGAAGTGGCACAATACACGAGGCACAAGAGCCTTGAAATGCTACAAGTCTATAACGATAACATTAACCGAAAAGCCGATTTGCCGAGATTTTATGGAGCATTTAAAGAAGTTAGTTTTTAATATATGCCTAAAATAACATTTTTTGATTTTTGTGCTGGAATAGGGGCGGGGCATACAGCATTAAAAGAGCTGGCACAGCCCGTAGGTTTTAGTGAAATAAACCCTAAAGCAGAAACAACATATAGGCTGGTAAACAATAGTTACAGTTTAAAGAATTGGGGCGATTTAACAAAAGTAAGCCCTAAAGCCTTTCCAGATTTTGATTTAATGTTAGGTGGTTTTCCTTGCCAGTCTTTTTCCATTGTAGGTAAAAGGCAAGGACTACAAGACAGTAGGGGTTTAATCATTTTCTCTTTAGCTAACATTTTAAAACAAAAAAAAGCTAAATACTTTCTATTAGAAAATGTTAAGGGATTAGTCAACCACGAGAAAGGCGAGACAATAGAGAGAGTTTGTGAGCTTTTGACTTCCGCAGGCTATAAAGTTTTTTGGAGTGTTTTAAAATCCTCTGATTATGGAATACCACAGATACGAGAGCGAGTTTATTTTGTAGGGGTTAGAACTGATTTAGTAGGAAAGAATTTTAGTTTTAGTTTTCCAAAAAAGCAAAAGACAGGGAGATTATTAAAAGACTGCTTGTTTAATGACAGCAAAGATTTGATTTTTAATAAACACTCTGTCGGCTGGAAAACTTTTATGACCTATCTAAACAATAGCTATAACAAAGGAAAGTTTGATTTAAGCGAGCTGTTAAAGGAGGATAGCTTGATACTTGATACAAGACAAAGCGATTTAAGGCTTTTTAGAGGGAACTGCCCGACATTAAGGACAGGCAGGCACGGTATTTTATATGTTAAGAATGGAGGTTTAAGGAGGTTGTCGGGTAAGGAGGCTTTAATGATACAGGGCTTTGAAAAAGAGCAAGCGAATAAAACTGAAAAAATAAGTAACAATTTATTACTTGCCCAAGCTGGAAATGCTTTTACTGTAAGAGTGATTAACAAGATAGTAAAAGAGCTTTTAAAACAAGTAAGTTATCAAACAATATGACACTTGAAGATAAAATTGCATTGGGTTCAGAGACAGCTAAAGCAGGCTTTGCAAACGAGCAAGATGTTATTGACCATTTTAATACTTGGAGAAAAGACAAGTTAGCCCAAAGCTGGCTTGAGATTATGGGCTATGCCTTAAAAGACATTGAGTTTGTAAAAGCAGTTAAAGTAAGAGGTAGTTATAAAGCAGATGTGCAGGTGCAAATTCAGATTATTATTAAATTAAAAAATGAAATTGACTGTGAAAATTTGTCAATTAAGCTGGTTAGTAACCCAAAAGGGTATAACCAGATAGACAAACGCTGGATTAAAAAGTATGTGGAGCTTTGGAAAATTGACCCCAAGACCGAGAAAGTTTTAAAACACTTTACTGGGGAACTTTCGCCATATATTAAGCACACAAAAGACAAGAGGCGAATGTTTGCTAACGAGCTTACACCACAAGACCTAAAAAGAGTATTAGACTTTTTAAAGAAAAATAAGATATTGATTATTACTGATATTCTGAAAGGCAGGGGTAAGTTTAGTGCAGAGTGGTTTTTAGTGATTTTAAAAGATAAAAAGGATAAAACAGTAAAACCGCTTTGGAGCTTAAAGCCAATTAACGAGGTGTTAAACTTCTATAATGGCGAGGTAGGAGTAACAAAGAGAGGCAGTTTTGCAATAGGAAAAATAACAATACAACGAAAGGGCGGAGATAACGGCAGGGCTTCTGCCAATATGTTGCAGTTTAAGTTAAACCCAACATTATTGATTAAAAAATAGCCCTCTACTTCCGATAACTATAATTACAGGAAGTAGAATATAAAGAATTATTTTAAAAATAAATATGGACAACGAAACAAGAAAAGCATTTTCACTTATAGGGACTATTTTAGGGGCTATTTTAGTTTTAGTGATAGGAATTGCTTATAAATTACAGGTATTCTTTTGGCAATAAAAATAATTTAACTATATGAAAACAATAAAAAAACATTTTACTTTATTATTAGGAGTAGGGCTTTTTTAACTTTAGCCATAGCACTTATAGCGGGGGCTATTTTTACAATAGCGAGTATATCTTTTGTTTAGTAATAGGGAGTATTTTAATAACAATATGGCTATTAAAAAATGTTATTAAAAAATAAAATTATGCCACAAAGAAAACGCACCATAGAGGAAATAAAAAAGAGAGACTTTTTAAAAATGAGCGAGCTTGCCGAGCTATGCGGAGTTAGATATAGCACGATTAAGTTTTATGCCGAGTTAGGATTATTGCCTTATGAGCAACAGGGCAAACGATTAGCCAAGTATTACCCCGCTAAAGAAGCCAGCCAAAGAGTTAAGGAGATTTTACGCTTAAAGGAAAAGGGCAAAAGCATAGGCGAGATTATAAGCCATACTATAAATAAATAACCCTATGAGCGATTATAACTTAACCTTATTTGAGGCTTGCGAGCTTTTAAACCGCAGTAAGAAGTCTATAAGCCGATATATTAGGCGGGGCTTATTGCACCCGCAAGAGATTAAAAGCCAGCAAGGGACATTAGAGTATAGATTTAGTAAGGCTGATTTAGAGGCTTTTAAATTACAAGAGACACAAGACAAGACCAGACAGGAAACGGGAGACACGCCAGACCAGACAACCCAGAGCAGACAAGACGAGCCGATAGAGGCAACACCCGCTAAAACAAAAGAGATTAAAGAGCAGACAAGACCAGACGAGCCAAGACAAGACAAGGCACAAGAGACGGGACAGGACAGCGAGATTATTAACTTATTAAAGGAAACGACAGGGCTTTTAAAAGAGCAGTTAAATAAAAAGGACGAGCAGATTAAGGATTTAGGCGGGAAAATAGACCAGCTTATAGAGCGAGGCAGGGAGACAAACATTTTATTAGGGCAATTACAAAGTAAAGTTTTAATGTTAGAGCAACCAAAAGGGGCTATTAACGCCGACATTGTAGAGCAGACAGGACAAGACACGCCAGACAAGACGGGGCAAGACAAGGATATTAAACCTTTAAAGGAAAAGAAAACCAAACAAGCCAAACCAAAGGCGGAAGTAAAGACACCAGAGAAAAAAGGCTTTTGGCAGAGGATTTTTAAATAAACTTATGAGATGTAGTTTTACTAAACCAGACGGGACGCAATGCAATGCTAACGCTATGAGCGGGCTTGATTTTTGTTATACGCACAACCCCGATATAAGCGACGAGGAGAAGCGGGAAGCCAAGCAGAGAGGCGGACAAAACAGAGCCGTAGCTATTAGCGAGCCTTTACCGCCTTTAGCCATAGCCGAGCCAAACGACGCAGTTTTGCTTATAGTGGACACCATAAACCGAGTAAGGGCGGGCGAGCTGGATATAAGGGTAGCCAACTGTTTAGGCTTTTTAACTGATAAATTATTAAAGGCTTTTGAGATTAGCAAACTAAACGACCGAGTGGAGATTATAGAGCGAGTTATTTTAGAGAAAAAGACACGATATTAACATTTACTTTTATGGCAAAAAACATAACCAGCATATTACAGAGGGGCAATATAACGCCAAAAAAGCGAGTTTTGCTTTTAGTGGCTGATGATGTTAGCCGAGAGCGGGACGGCAAGGCTTTATTAACCGAAGCCGACAAACACGCTTTAAGCGAGGGCTGGACACCAAAAGACAATAACGAAGTAAAAGAATATAACCTATACAACGAGGGGAGACGCAATATAGCTTTTGGCGAGCTGGACGCACAGACAACCTATTTAAACGCCACAGTAGGCTTTTTAAGGGCGAGCAAGTATATAAGCTATATTTTATTTAAAAACAGATTTACAAAGGAGACTAAAACCATTAAAAGCAGTATTGCCGACAAAGCCATAGAGGGTATTTTTAAAAAAGAGGACGAGGCAAAGGCTTTAAACCTTGTTTTAGGATATTTAGGGCTTGAGCTTGATTATACTATTTACTTTTATGCTTTTGAGTTAGCGGGCGAGCAACTACAAAAAGATTTATTAGCTTTATACCCCGACGCTAAAACCGAGCGGGACTATTTAGAGCAAGAGGAGATTATTTATAATTTATTTAATGGCAAGGACAAGTTAAGCCAGATCGATAAAGAGAAGTTAGCCGAGCTGATAGCGGACAAGTGTTTTAATAAGTATAGTGGCGAGTGGAGTTTTAGCGGGTATTTTGCGGATATACCGCTTTTAGAAGTATTAAACAAGTGGGGCAGGGACAACAACGCCATAGCAAAAAAGCCAGAGGATTTAACTAAACATTTAAAGGACGGCAAGGAATATAAAAACGAGGGCGAGGAAGTAGCAGACTTATTTAATGCCATTAAAAAAGACTTGACCCCGAAGCTAACCGCCTATGCCAAAGAAAACAAGCGGGAGATTAAAGACATAATAACAGAGACTATTTTAAAATGGCTTAATGAGGATTTGCTGGACGAATACACGCCATTATTTAATAGCGATAAAAAAGCAACTTGCAACGAGCAAGACACCAAGCTAAAGCACAAAGAGCTATTTAAAAAGTGGCTTGATGTTAAAGCCGAAGCCACAAAAATAATACAGGGACTTATAGATAAAGGCGAGTTAAAGACCGAGAGAAAAATAAGAGAGCATAAGCGACTTAAAAACCTTTATTTAAAGTTAGCACAAGAGACGGGACAGGACAGACAGGACACGCCGATAACAGAGACCAAAACAATTATAACAGGGGAGAGCCTTTATAACTTAAAAGGCGATTTTAATTTTGTTAAGGATTTGCGAGAGCAGGCAGAGGACTTTAAACTTTTAGGGGCTTTAGTTTTGTTTTTAAAGGAGTGTAAGTTTATAAGGGATTATGCCACGCTGTTAGGATTTTTAGAGCTATATAAGAAAATATCAAAAGTATTTGACGCTGATTTAACTTATAAAATACAAGGCTATATTAAGAGCTTTAACGAGGATTTAGAGGGCTTAAAAATGGAGTTTTTGATGTTAGCCGACGACATAATGGAAGCCAATTATAAAGGCGATAGAGTTTATTATTTGAGCGAGAGCTATATAGAGGATTTGCTAACAACGCCTTTTGACCCCGCCAGCGTCAAGCCAGACACCGATAAACTAAAAGTATATTTTGACGCTTTTAAGCAATTATTTGGCGAGAGCTTTTAATTATATGGACGATATTAAAGACTTAAAAACAGAGGCACTAAAAACACCCGAAACGAGAGAAAAGTTTTTTATTAGAGACAGGGCTAAACAGACGACGCTTTTTAATAACCCGATAGACACCGAGCGGGCTTTTGGAATGAGCCGAGAGTTTACAGATAACCTTAAACGCTTAACGGACGAGATAACACCAGAGCAAGCAAAAGAGAGCTTTAAATATGACGGTAAAACCTTTAAGGGCAAAAGCAATGATTTAGCCTTGCGAGTGATAGACGACAAACAAGAGATAAAAACAGCCGAGCAGTTTTATAGTGCTTTAGCCAGAATTAAAAACGGAAAAGTTTTACAAACACTTTTAGCCTTATGGAATTACGGCAACCAGCAAGGCAGTTTTATTTTTAGCGGGACAAGATTAAACAAGATAATGAAAACACTTTTAAAGACAAAGACGGGCAATTATTCGCAAGACCAAAAACGAGCATTTACCGAAGCCATACACCGATTAAGAGATTTTGAGATTTATTTAGACCAGACAATTACCGACACCGACGACAAGGGCAAGAGGCAAAAAGTTATTAAAAGAGACTTTTATAAATTGATTGATTTAGTGGGGGCGACTTATGCGAAAAGGAAAAAAGACATAATAGACCCAGAGACGGGCAGAGTTATAAGAGCCAAAGGGACAGCAGACGAGAGCGTAGTTATTAAACTATACGGCGAATTATTGCCAAAGTTTAACAAGGGCATAATGCGGGGCAGACTTTACAGCAGAGGACTTTTAGAGCTGGACGCTAACAAAGACGAGCGAGCTGTTTTATTAGGCTTTAAACTTTTAACGAGATTTGACCAATTAAGGCAAGGGGCGAAAGGCAAAGATTTAGTTAGCGACAATAACCTTTATATTAAGTTAGACCGCAAAACTTTAATTAAGTGGGCGGACTATGGACAGACGGACGAAGTAAACAAAGGCGTAGCTAACCAGCACCTTATAAAGACATTAAATAAACTTGTAGAGATTAAGTGCTTGCGGGATTATGAGCCAAAAAAACTAACCACCGACGACGCTTTAAAAATAACCCTTTACCCGTCAGCGATAGCCATAAAACCACCAACAAAGGACGACCAGACCCTTAAAATTGAAGCACCAGCAGACCAGACGGGACAGGATAGCCAGCTATAAACATTAAACGGCAAACTATGGACACAAAGCGACAAAAGGCAAAAGGGGACAGGATAGTTTTTAGTAGTCAGCAGTTATTGTTTTAGTAGTCAGCAGTTATTGTTTTAGTAGTCAGCAGTTATTGTTTTAGTAGTCAGCAGTTATTGTTTTAGTAGTCAGCAGTTATTAAAACAGCCATTTAACCCTTTATTTAAGCCAAAATTAAAAAGTGTAAACATATTAAACATATTAAACATATTAGCAGGGGCGGGGACGCTAACGCACCCCGCACCCCTATAACTAACTTATAAGGATTTTAACCTTTAAAGGATTAAGTAAGATGACAAACACCACGCCGACAATAGATTTAGACCGCCTTAAACAAGCTATGCCGATTATGGATTTAGCCAAGTCTTTAGGGCTGGAGATAAGAGGACGGCAGGCGAGATGTTATAACAGCACCGCACACAAGCACGGCGACCGCAGTTTTAGTTTAGGGCTGGATATTAACCGCAACCGCTTTAAGTGTTTTGCTTGCGGAGAGCAGGGCAGTATTAACCACC
>Ga0265594_1003582_pt1 | contig 10256 bp, 9 predicted proteins | sample saktaG_11_FD_190147 | JGI IMG/M metagenome (GOLD analysis project Ga0265594, IMG submission 190147) | Saline water microbial communities from Sakinaw Lake, British Columbia, Canada - sak_2011_5_24_80m | ecosystem: Environmental > Aquatic > Non-marine Saline and Alkaline > Saline ... | reverse complement strand
AATTTTTCCATCATTTTTCCATGTTCTTTTTCAGATTCCCGAAAACAGAAACATCCCCGGTTTCGGTCAGGGGATGCTCCGCATAATCCTCATCTGGAATCCTTGAATGTCTATCTTCCTGTTTTATTCTGGTGTCTTCTCTTCTTTCGGGACTTCTGCTGTTTTGACCCATCACTGTAGTAATGATAATAACGGTAATAATAGTAGTAAGAATCATAGCGCCCGCTGACATTGATCCCGTTGAGAACGGCGCCCGCCAGAATACAATTTACCTGCGACAACTGGTCGATTGATCTTTCGACAATTCTGAGGTCGGTCGAATTAGCCTTTACAACGAGTATGATCGCATCCGTGATCTTCGAGAGAATAATGGCATCGGTAACGGCAATAATCGGAGGCGAATCTAAGAGTACTATGTCATAATTTTCACTGACTTTCGTAAGAAAATTTTTCAATTTTTGAGAAGCCAAAATTTCCGATGGATTCGGCGGTATATCACCGGAGGTAATGATATCCAGGTTGGGTATTTCCGTTTGGCGAATAATATCGATCGATGTCTCGCTTTTCATTACATCGGTCAGGCCGGGATTACGGGAAATATTGAAAACCTTGTGTAGAATCGGTTTGCGCAAATCGCAGTCGATCAGGATGGTTTTCTTGCCCAGGTTCGCAAAAGTGATCGCGATATTGATCACTGTCGTCGATTTACCGTCCCCCGGGCCAGGACTGGATATCACCAGCGAATGGATCGGCTTATCCGGATTCATGAACTGGATATTGGTGCGCAGGCCGCGGTACGCCTCGGCCACGCTGGATTTGGGATCATAATACGATATCATTCTCGATTGTAATGAAGCTTCGTCGCTTCTGCCGTTGGACTCGGTTTTGGCTCTTTCAAGCGCGGTTTTCACATCAATTTCCGGAATGATCGAAATTGTGGATAAACCCATCTTCTGCAAGTCTTCCGTGGTGCGTACCGAATGATCCAGGTAATCCCGTACAAAGGCAATCCCAATTCCGAGCCCCAGTCCCAGGAACATTCCTAATAAAAGATTCATTTTCTTCTTCGGTTTGACGGGATTGGTCGGGGCGATCGCCGGATCGACAATGCGGATATTGCTCATTTTACCGGCTTCGGAGATTTTGGATTCCTGGAGCTTGGTTTTCATGAGAACATAGTACTTCTCATTCACCTGCCGGTCGCGATCAAGGCGGGCATAACGCAGGCTCCTCTCCGGAAGACGGTTCAATTCTGCCAAGTACAAATCGACAAGTTTCTTATATTCGGTACCCTGGGTCTGTAGTGTAATTATTTGAATTCGGGTCAGGAGCACATCATTGAGCAATTTCACCGAAATCTGGGACTGCTCTGCAGGGCTCAATCCAAGGCTGCTGATTTTTTGGGCCTCCAGCACCAAACGCTGGCGAAGATCACTGATGCGGGCATCGACTTCCGTAATCCCCGGATCATTCTGTTTTATACCGGAAGTTTTCATCGCATTGATTTTGCGGGCTTCCAGTTCGGCAATGGCGGTCCGCAATTCCATGACAATCGGCTGGGTAGTGTTCATCGTCTCTTCGACGATGCTCTTTTCCCGGGCATTCAGCGTCTCTTCCTGCTGTTCCTGCCGCCGCAGCGAAACTTCCAAATCCGCCAGGGTCGTGTAATAGGTCGCCTCGAAGGTAGAGAGCTGATCGATGAGTGTTTGCGCGGTTGCATCCAGCCCATATACATCTTCGGTTTCCTGAAATTGTTTCAGCGCTTCTTCGGAATGGGTCAGATCCTTCTCTATTTTGTCAAGCTGCTCCTCCACAAAATCTTTGATCTCGACAACCTCAGCCCGGTTAAAATCGAGATCCATCCGATAATACACCCTGGCAATCATATTCGCCAACAAAGCCGCCTCATTGGGATCCACCGACGTAACCGTCAGTCGAATCGCTTCCGTATCGCGAATCGGTTCCACTTTCATTGATTCGCGCAGTGATTTGACAAGCGCCCGATCGAGAGTATCTAAGACAACCTCCACCGCTGCATTCCCGGAGAGTAAATTTTTCAGTCCTTTTTTTACAGCCGTACCCACATCGGGTAGTTTCAATCCACGCTGCTCATATTTTTTTTCACCGAGAATATAAAGACTGTCCGCATATTCATATCGCTTCAGGGTCTTAATGACATTGCGCGCCAACGCATAACTTTTCAACACTTCGATTTCATTGTTGACTTTCAGATAATTGCTTGGCATCCAGGGATTCTGAAAAAGCTCCGAGGTCTGCCCGGCTCGCCCGGCAAGCATAAGCAGGGTGGTGGCTTCATATTGGGGCGGTGTGGTAAAGGTAACATAAACCGTCACCAACATCACAACCAAGAAGGATATAGCGATGATCCATTTGCCCCGGTACATGATCCGCAGGTAATCCTGTAGCGAGACCTCCTTTTCATCAAGATCGTTACGAGTCGGACGATTTATACTTTCCATGTGAAATCCCTCATTACTTGCTCTTTACCGTATTCAAATTCGTTGCTTCATTAATATTGACATTATATTTCAAAAAATAAATGAGACCAATCACGGTCAGGGAGATAAAACCAACCGCATGCAGGAGAACAGCTAACGTCTGCGAGGCGGTTAAATCATATCCCAGGAGCATAAGCACTCCAATTGCCCCGGCGTGATAGGTGCCTACATATCCGGGCGCTGCCGGGACAGAGATAATAGCTGATGTAACGATAAATAGGAGCGCCAAATTCTCCATCGAAAAATAAATATTCAGGGAAACACCAACCAGCCAGAATACAAAGATACTGATCCCCCAAATTACAATCGACTGTAACGTCAGCAGTCCCAGATGCGGAGTGGCTCGCAATGTCAAAATGCCATCGACAAAATGATCAAATATCCTACCGAACCTTCCGACCGACAAAAACCGCAGTCTTTGTTTCACAAAATCCATTAATTTTACCTGTTTGGCGCGAATAATGTAAAACAAGATCAAGAAAATTACAACGAATATTATCGCTCCCCAGGTGCTCAACCGAATCCACGATGGCATCCCCGGAAAAATCAGGGCTGATAGGATCAGGATGACTGCGAAGACGATCGTATCCAGAAGTCTTTCCAGTACCACCGTGCCGAAAATAGAAACGGCCGAAAGCCCGCTAACCTTGCTGAGCGCATAACAGCGCAGAATTTCACCCAATCGTAATGGAAAAACATTGTTACCGAAATAGCAGATCATGTCCGCGGCAAACATATCCTTCATGGGGATTTTTTTCAATGGCCGGACGAGATATTGCCAGCGCCAGGCTCTCAGAAAAATGGTGAAGATCATAATCACCATCGCCAAAGCGTACAGGGCCAGGTTAGCCTTAGCCATGGAATCCAGGAATGCTGCTCCATCAAACTTGCGAAATCCAAGGTAGAGCCCGAGGAGGCTGACCAGGAATCCCAGCAATGTTTTATAATTGAAAAATCTACCTTTCTTCAAAACCGTAAATCGATGAGTTCCTTTCCCTTAAACCGATCCGTATTGAAGAGTGCTTCACTCTTATTCGTAAGTTTGTCAAATTTTTCGAAGCGAATCTCTGTGCGATTACCTTGAAAATCCATATAATTGGCGCGGCAGATTAAGTTCGACCGGGTATCAATGAGCAAGACAATTGCCCGGAAGAAATCATTCTCATCCCGCGTGCGCAGCTGAACCTCCTTGAAACCATCTTTGGATTCCAGAATTTTATCGATGAAAAAATTTTCCCAGTTTCCGTGTAAAATGTCGAACAAAAACTTTAAACTGGAGCTTGGTTCGAATTCTTCCACGACAACTTCATCGGTTTGCTTATCCAAACTCCACAACCACTTGCCATCGAACAGTATTTCCTGTTCCGGGAAATCGGTTTTGAATTTTTCGTTTTTCCCCAAGTAGAAACTGGCCAGCGATTCGATACTATCCCCGTTCAATTTTAAAATCTGGGTAATTGTAAAATCGACGCGAAACGGAATGCTTTTACGGTAATTCTGGTGGAGGCGTTCCAGGCATGGATCCTGTGCCTTGTCACCGCCAATCAATATCAGTGGCAGAACCCCGACCGTAAGAATCAAAGAATTTGCTATTCTCCTGATTGAAAAAATCCCGCGTAATGTATGACCCGTCATCCTATAATCCGTCTCCTATTCAAGGTCGTCTTCCTCCTGCCGGATTCCCTCCAGGTAACTTGGATCTACCAGGACTTCCCGCGCTTTACTCCCGGTGAACGGTCCCACGATACCGGCCATTTCCAGTTCATCGATAAGCCTGGCGGCGCGGGCATATCCGACCCGAAGTCTCCTCTGCAGCAGAGAGATAGAGCCCTGCTGATGGGTAACCACCAAGCGTAGCGCCTCGTAATAGAGTGTGTCCCGCTCCCCGTTCTGAAGACCGGCGCCATCAGTGTTGACCTCTTCCGCCACGGAAGGCAATTCCAGTTCACCGGGTTTGGGCTGTTTGGTGATATGCTCGAGAATTTTTTCCAGTTCTTCCAGCGAGATAAAGGCGCAATGGACACGCAGGGCTTCCGGATTCTGGGGTGTTGTGATCAGCATGTCGCCGCGGCCCAGCAATTTTTCAGCGCCGTTAAGGTCGAGAATTGTGCGGGAGTCGATTTTCGAGGCGACCTGAAAAGCGATGCGCGCCGGGAAATTGGCCTTAATCACGCCGGTGATCACATCCACCGACGGCCGCTGGGTCGCTACGATCAGGTGAATACCCACCGCCCGCGACATCTGCGCCAGGCGCGTGATGGGTTCCTCCACCTCTTTTGCCGAAGTCATCATCAGATCCGATAATTCATCGATCACGACGACGATGTAGGGCAGGTATTCCGTGTCGAGTTCCCGGTTGCGCACTTTCTTATTATATTCATCGATGTTACGGACTGTGGCGCCGGCCAGGATATCATAGCGCCGCTCCATCTCCGCCTCGACCGAACGCAGCATGATGATGGCGTTTTCGGTACGCGTAATTACGAATTCATCCAAATCTTCGCAGGTGATCAGGTGATAGCCCTCCAACGCCCGATAGACGGACAGCTCAAGCTTCTTCGGATCGATCATCACGAACTTGACTTCATCCGGCCGGGCGTTGTACAGAATGCTGGTGATAATCGTGTTGATGCAGACACTCTTACCCGAACCGGTGGCGCCGGCAATCAGAAGATGCGGCATTTTCGCCAGATCCGTCGTGTACACCGAGCCGGAAATGGTCTTTCCCATGGCGAGTGTCAGCTTCGATTCCGCACCCTTGAACTCCTCCGAGTCGACAATGCTCTTTAAATAGATCATCGACGGGTGCCGGTTGGGTATCTCCACGCCAACTACCGATTTTCCCGGAATGGGCGCGACAATACGAATGCGTTTGGCCTTGAGAATGCGTGCCAGATCATCCGCCAGAGAACTAATCCGGCTGACGCGCACGCCCGACGCCGGTTCCACTTCATAGCGCGTGATGATCGGCCCGGGCGCGACGTTCACAACCTTGCCGCGCACTCCAAAGGTTTCCAGCGCTTCCTCCAGAAGCCTGGCGTTTTCCGTCATTTCTTCCCGGGAGACTTCGTATTTCGTAACCGGGGTTGCCAGCAGATTCTGACTCGGAAAGGAATAATTCCTGGGATTGAAGGTCGATTCCGGCTGCTTCTTCGGAACCGTCTCTCTTTTGGCTACCGGCATCTCGCGTGCAACAGGAGTTTTCTTAACCGGAGAAGGCGGATCGAGCGGCCGCGCCACAGCTCCGCCGAGGAAATTCAACTGCCCGTCACTTTCAGTCCGGACGGGGTACTCAATCGAAATTCCCTTATTATTATTCCGCTCGGCCGCCTCCGATTGTTTGAGACGACGGTGAAAAATCCATTCAAACGGGCCCGTAAAATTCCAAGAGAAATAGCCCCTGATGACGATTAAGGCCGATACGGCGATAAAGAGGATCGAGCCGTAAAAGCCGAAAAAATCGTGTAAAGTTTTGGCCAGGATTCCGCCGAAAAGGCCGCTGAAGCGGAACCCGATCGGATCGACGATATTCTGCCGGATTACCGGTACCGCCAGGGAGATCGAAACGAGGATGCACAGGATCAAGGCGTAGATGCTGAAACGCAGAAGTACCCTGAGGTTGCGTTTGGCAAAAATCCAGACACCCCACAACAGCATTAATATCGGAAAAATGAAGGCGGCGGCACCGAGCGTATACTTGATCACGTAATGGGCTGCAAAAACGCCAAAAATCCCCATCCAGTTATCGATCGCCACATTCTTGGAAATGGTTGGCTCCTCGATCGGATTGTAGGATATCATGCTGAGAAAAACAAAGATTCCCAGTGCCAGCAATAATAATCCTGTGATCTCCTGGCGTTTATCACTCATAGGGTATTGGCCGGAACAAACGGTGGTTTTATAATTTTGATTTTCAGCCGGCGACCCCTGGCATCCAGTTCCAGTTCGGTCCCGGTTTTACTGTACTCCGTTTTTACATAGCCCATTCCGATGCCCTTCGTCAGCGTCGGCGACTGCGTGCCGCTGGTAACCAGTCCGACTTCCTCGTCTCCGGCAAAAAGTTTATATCCGTGACGCGGGATTCCCTTCTCGGTCATCTCGAAGGCGATTAGTCTACGTTTCAGGCCCTCCGCTTTTACGCGAAGCAGAACGTCTTTGGCGATGAAATCACCCTTGTCCAGTTTGGTGATCCAGCCCAGGCCGGCTTCCAACGGGTTGGTGGTTTGATCGATATCGTTGCCGTAGAGGCAGTATTTCATCTCCAGGCGCAGGGTGTCGCGCGCGCCGAGACCGATTGGCTGAATGTCGAACGGTTCGCCAGCTTTGAAAATCGCGTTCCATAATTTATCGCTGTGCTTCGGATCGTGGTAAAGTTCGAAACCTTTCTCGCCGGTGTAGCCGGTTCGCGAAATGATCATGTCGATCCCGGCCAGTTTGCCCTCGGTAAAATGGTAGAACGGGACATCCTTGAGTTTTACATCTGTGAGCGGCTGCAGCGTCGCAAAAACCTGCGGCCCCTGAATAGCCAGCAGAGCGGTCTGATCGGAAATATTTTTCAGATCGACACCGGCAATCAGTTTAGATTTTGCCCAGTTGAAATCCTTCTCGATATTAGACCCGTTCACCACCATCATAAAATGATCGGCAAAGCGATATACCAAAAGATCATCCACTATGCCGCCGTCGGGATAGCACATGGCCGAGTACTGCACCTGCCCGATCGCCAGCGCTGAAACATCGTTGACCGTGATTAAATTCAGAAAAGCCTCGGCATCAGGGCCCTTGACGATAAATTCCCCCATGTGCGAGACATCGAACACACCAACACCCTCCCGAACCCGGCGATGTTCCTCGATTATGCCGGAATATTGAATGGGCATAAGATACCCGGCGAAAGGAACGATCTTCGCCCCCAGGGCCGCATGTTTCTCATAAAAAGCCGTCTTCTGCGCTCCAGTTACATCCTCCATCATCACACCTCATCTTACATTTTATTCAAAGCTACTTTGATATAACTCTCGACCGATTCATCCGGCCCCAATTCTTTGCCGGCCTTTTTCAGGGCGGCAATCGCCGCGCTGCGCTTGTATCCCAGCGACATCAGGGCCTGCAGGACTTCATCGCCGACTTTGGGCATTTCACGTACGAATTCCCCGGGTATCTCATCATCGGCATCGGTAAACTTTTCCTTCAATTCGACAATGATCCGCTTGGCCGTCTTGAGTCCGATGCCGGGGATTAGTGTCAGCGCATTGACATCGCCTGTTACGATCCGGCTCTTGAATTGCTTCGGGGAAGCGCCGGACAAAATCGAAAGCGCCACTTTCGGACCGATTCCCGAAATGCTCAAGAGCATCAGAAACAGTTCCCGCTCCTCCGCCGTGGCAAAGCCATACAAACTCTGGATGTCCTCGCGTACATGAAAGTAGATGAGTACGCGATAAGGTTCCCTCAGCGCAGGCAGCACCTCGTAGGTTGATAGCGGGATGCTGATTTTATAGCCGACGCCATGCACATCCAGCACCAGTCTGGTGGGACCTTTGGACTGCACAATTCCGGAAATATACTCAAACATTTAACCTCGAATCATAGGATTTTGATTGAAATGACAGATCGCAATCGCCAGCGCGTCCGATTCGTCCAGCGAAGTGGGAGTCACAGCCAAACCGAGCAAGCGTGTAATCATGTACTGGACCTGTTCCTTGCTTGCGGCGCCGTTACCGACGACAGACAATTTAACCTTTTTGGGTGAATATTCGGCAATGGAAAGGCCGCTGTTCGCTCCCGCCAGAACCACCGCCCCCCGGGCCTGTCCCAGTTTCAGCGCGGTCTGAACGTTTTGAGCGTAGATGGTTTCTTCAATTGCCATTTCGGTCGGTTGCCAGATTTCGACGATCCGACCGAGTTCACTGTAGATTTTTTGCAGACGTGCCGGAAAGAGGTTACGAGGATTGGTCGTTATCGTCCCGCTTTCGAGATATCGTATTTTGCCGCCAACCTGTTCAATAATTCCGTATCCGGTGTGATGAATTCCGGGGTCCACTCCGATGACTCTTTGGGAAGAGTCCGTCATTCATCTTCCTGCAATTTGGATAATATCTCGTCATCAATATCAAAATTGGCATAGACATTCTGGATGTCATCGTGATCTTCGAGGGCCTCCATCACGCCCAGAATTTTGGGGGCGAGTTCCTCGTCCACTTTAACGGTCGTTGACGGTTCCATGCTGATCGATGCTTCCTCGATCGTGATCTTGGCCTCCTCCAGCGCCGCCTTGACGTCCTCAAAAGCGGAAGTGTCCGTTATCACCGTGAAAAATTCGTCATCGCTGCGGATATCGTCCGCGCCGGCATCCAGGGTGACCAACAGAAGATCGTCCTCGGTGCAGCAATTTTTCTTGATCGTGATAATGCCCTTGGTTTCGAAGAGATAGGAGACGCTGCCCGATGTCGCTAAATTGCCGCCGGCCTTGGTCAGGATGTGACGAATTTCGGAAACCGTACGATTCTTATTGTCCGTCAGCGTCTTGATCAGAATGGCGACACCGCCGGGGCCGTAGCCTTCGTAGCTGATCTCTTCGTAGATTTCGCCTTCGATCTGACCGGTACCCTTGGCAATCGCGCGTTCGATATTCACCGTAGGCATATTCTGGGTTTTGGCAGCCTGAATCGCTGATCGCAGTCGCGGATTGGCGCTGTCGTCAGGACCGCCCATCTTGGCTGCTACCTGAATTTCTTTGATTAATTTGGTAAATATCTTACCACGCTTGGCATCCAATGCGCCCTTCTTGCGCTTTATTGTGGCCCATTTAGAGTGACCCGACATATGTGCTCCTTTAGTTGAGTTGGTGTAAACAGATTAATACGGGAGATTCTTCTCTTTCACTTTCACCTTGGTATGAATGATCCAGGAATTAACATATCCGAAACGAACCGCATTGCTCAGCAAGCCTTCGGCATCTTCACGATTGATAAAACTTCCGATCCGGATTTTATAATAAGGCGAATTGAACACTTTATCGACTTCATCATCGGGAAATGATTGTCTGGCTTTCTGGTAGACCGAATCCGCAAGAAAGAAATCCCGCGTCGAAAAAACCTGGATCTGCCAGCCCATGGTTTCGACAGTCTTGAGCGAATCCAGGCGCGCATGTCTGGTTCTCATGGATTGATCTGTATCGGTGATGATTTCATAAATCATGGTGCCATCCATAAACGGCAGGGCCGGTTCGGCCAGTTCGAGTGGATCGAAGCTTTCATCCTGCCCCGGCAGATCATACTGGGCGAAGCCAATCCCGCTCAGGATGAACACTAACATCAAGTAAATTAATTTTTTCATCATCCTAACGCTTTTATCAGTCGAATATAATGAATTATCGGATTTTTCGGAAATCAAGTCTTTATAAAACGATGATTAAATGATACCGACCGATCCGGCGGGAACCCAGCCCTGTTTACCGTCTATCAATTCGATCTTGCGCCAATCACCGTCCGTATCGCGTACAGAAACCTTAATCCCCTCGTGAATGATAAACAGTTCGGTGCTGCCTTCATGCGGCGCGGCCAGGCACCGGACAGTGGATTCCAGAATAATCCCCTGATCACTGCGGGATTCGACATTGTGCCGCTGAATCGTCATCGGCATCGAAAAAAGCAGCAGCATGACCCAGACGATCAAGACGATGCGCAGGATCGCACGCAGTTTATGTTTATCGACCAACCAGAATACTGCAAACGT
>Ga0265594_1003581_pt1 | contig 10262 bp, 8 predicted proteins | sample saktaG_11_FD_190147 | JGI IMG/M metagenome (GOLD analysis project Ga0265594, IMG submission 190147) | Saline water microbial communities from Sakinaw Lake, British Columbia, Canada - sak_2011_5_24_80m | ecosystem: Environmental > Aquatic > Non-marine Saline and Alkaline > Saline ... | reverse complement strand
AACCTGGAACAGCTATGGCGGCTGGCCGTGCTCCCCGCCAGTTTGGGTAACCGTAATTATGACGCAATAAGGAGGCCTTCGGTAACAGTTTAATTTGACGCAATACGGAGGAAATTGGCTACCCTATTTACCGAGTTTATGTGACTATCGGGCTATTGACATCGGAGGGGAAAATAGTCTATCGTTCATAATCAAAAAAGGAGGTAGGCCTGATGCAAGCATACTGTGTGAAATGCCGTGCCAAAAAGGAAATGAAAGATGCCAAGGCTGTAACTTTGAAGAACGGTAGGCCGGCAACTCAGGGTGTTTGTCCCACGTGTGGGACTAAGATGTTCAGGATAGGGAAAAGCTAAGGCTGATTAGGTATTACCATTCAACGTGAGGCTGGATATTTGTATAAGAGGAATATCCAGCCTCCTTGTTTTAAATGACACATTATGGGTACTGGTGCAATGGCGCAGTGAAAAACGTAATCAACCAAGCGGGATATCGCTTGCCCGATTATGGTGCTTTATCCCCTCTCTTTAAGCACTCTTCTCAAAATCTTCCCTACCTGTGTTTTTGGTATCTCTTTTATAAATTCAACCTCTCGAATTTTCTTATAGGGAGCAATTCTCTGGGCGCAGAATTGAATGAGCTCATCCTTAGAGGTAGTATACCCATCCTTCAATACCACGTAGGCCTTGGGTACTTCACTAACTAAGGCATCTGGTTTACCCACCACAGCACACTCTTTAACTGCTGGATGCTCGTAAAGCACAGCCTCAACTTCGGCTGGAGCAATAGTATATCCTTTGTACTTTATTATCTCTTTCTTACGGTCGACGATGCGAAAGTATCCTTCCTCATCTATCGAGGCTAAGTCCCCACTGTAAAGCCAGCCATTCCGGAGCGTCTCCTTATCATCTTCAGGTCTATTAAGGTAGCCTTTCATAACTTGTGGCCCCTTGATTACTAATTCGCCTACTTTGCCCGGTGGCAGCTCGGTCTCACCCGTTGCCTCATCCATAATTCGGGCATCGGTATCCATAATAGGTATGCCTATAGTTCCTGGCTTCACCCTTTGTACTGGAGAATCGTGGGTTTCTGGGCTTGCCTCACTTAAACCGTAGCCTAAAACCATTTTGACCCGGGATAGCTGCTCCCACTTTTCCTTGATTTCAGGCGGGATTGGCATTGCTCCTGCTTTAACATATTTCAAGCTTGAGAGGTCATATTTACTTATACGTGGGCTACTGGCTAACATGGTAAACATAGACGCAGCACCATACAGCACTGTTGCCCTTTCCCTCTCAATGGTCATAAATAGCTCTTCGGCATCAAAACGAGGAAGTGTAATCACTCGGGCACCAATGTAAATTGGCGAATTTACACAGGTGCAAGCACCCCAACTGTGATAGAAGGGGAGTACACCCATAATGACATCTTTACTACTCCAGCCTAGCCAGATAGCATTCTGTATGGCGTTAGCCACCAAGTTATAGTGGGTTAGCATTGCTCCTTTGGGAAGACCAGTCGTCCCCCCCGTATATTCAATTGCTGCTATATCCTCTTTAGGCTTTAGGTTAAACGTAGGCGGGCTAGGTGGATACCTCTTTAGAATTTCCCTCAATGAAACTGTTTCCTCAATCCCGTCTAAATCGGTCAATATTATGGTTTTCAGTCTAGTTTCATTTTTGATTTCTTTAACTACGGGGTAGGAATTGCCATCGGTTATAATGACAGTAGCCACGGAATCATTAAGCTGGTGTTTTAACTCCTGCCCCTTATATAGTGGATTTGCTGGAGATACCGTCCCACCTGCCTTTAGTGTTCCATAATAGCCGATGACGAACTCCAAGCTATTAGGTAGGAGAAGTACTACGCTATCCCCTTTGTTCATTCCTCGCTGGTTGAGGAAGGCCGCCACTTTGCTTGTTGCTAAGTCGAGCTCTTCATAAGTCAAACCTTGCCCACGACAGCTGAAAGCAATATTGCCAGGCTGTTTCCTAGCCATACTTGACAGGAATTCAAAGAGCGGTATCTCAGGGTAATCTATATGTCGTGGTATACCCTCTGGCCAAAACTTAAACCATGGCCTCTCTCCTGATATCTGCATCTGACACTCCTTTTTACCTCACCCAAGGTCAAGCCTACAATTAAAACTATACCTATATATCCTGCTGTTATCTACTTCCCTTAACTTAGTTACTTGATTCCAGGATGAAGAGCTGTAAACAAAATCCTCCCTTACCTAAGCATCAGAAGGTCTATGTAGCTTATTATTTTGGCTTTGGTCTTGACCTTTAAGCTAAATATCAGGCTTAGCTACTAAATACTCTTAAAACTTTCCTCCAAGATAGATAGTCCCTCTTCGAGCTCTTCGTCTGTTATTACCAGGGGGGCCAGAATTCTTATCACGTTAGCGTGAATGCCAGCACCTATTATGATTAACCCGCTTTCGTAGCACTTTTTCCGTATTAAGGCGCTTTCCTTGGGGGCTGGTTCTTTTGTGGCTCTATCCTTAACCAGCTCAATGGCAACCATCGCTCCCAGTCCACGAACATCACCAATAATGGGATATTTCTCCTGCATAGCCAAAAATGCCCGCTTCATCTTATCGCCGATAGACATAGATCTAGCTATTAGGTTGTTTTTATCAATCAAATCAAGAGCAGCTAAACTGGCTTGGCAGGAAAGAGGATGACCGCCAAATGTTGTTCCTAACCCGCCAGCATGGGGTGCATCCATAATCTCTGCCTTACCGGTAACAGCACTCAGAACAGTGCCGCCACCTAAGGACTTAGCAGTGAGGAGCATGTCCGGTTCAATTTGAGAATACTCTATAGCAAACATCTTCCCTGTCCTGGCTATGCCGGTTTGAACTTCGTCATCAATGAATACGATGCCCTTCTCTTTACAAATCTTGTAAAGCTCGGGTAAATATTCTTTGGGTGGGACAATAAAGCCACCCTCACCCTGAACTGGCTCAACAATCAGCGCCGCTATTGCGTCCGACGATATGACACTATTAAAAATTTGCTCTATATATTTGACGCAGGCAAGCTCACACGAAGGGTAGCTTTGGCCACAGGGGCACCTATAGCAGTAGGCATACGGGAGGTGATACACCCAGGGAATAGAAGGGCCAAAATTATACTTATAGGGTTGCATTTGTCCGGTGAGAGTCATAGTTAGGGCAGTTCTGCCGTGGAATGCCTCCAGAAATGATAGTACCCCGTATCGCTTGGTGTGATATTTAGCAATCTTGATTGCATTTTCGACCGCTTCAGCCCCACTATTTACAAGCATGGTCTTCTTCGGGAACTGCCCTGGGGTTATAGTATTTAGCTTATTTGCCAGGCGAATGTAAGGCTCATATATAAGAATGTGAAAGCAGGTATGAAGATAATTATCAGCTTGGTCTTTTATAGCTTTGACAACCTCGTCAGGGCAGTGACCAACATTTAATGTCCCTATCCCCCCGGCAAAGTCAAGATAGGTGTTACCATCAACATCTGTCACTGTAGCTCCCTTGGCATGAGAAACAGCCACTGGTGTGAGATGGCTAACGCCTCTAGGAACATTCTGCTCCGTCTCAGCATACAACTGGCGGCTTTTGGGACCTGGAACCTCAGTTACTATTTTTACGATGTTTCTTTTTGCCACTTCATCCCTCCTTATAAAATTTAGCTTATCACCTATTAGTAACTACCTCATTCATCACCTCCTTCAAGTAACTTTCCCTATTATCCTCACCCTGGCCGATTGTAACTATTGGATTACATCCTGAAGAGCCTCTGTAGCCTATTTTATATTGTTTATGAAAACAAATGCAATTGCCTTTACGGAACATATAGCCTGCAAAAGCTTCCTCCACTCTTGTCTTTGTTTAATGCCATTTACCAAGCTTCATTGAACGGTTTTTAAAATTGGCAAGTAACCTCTTGGGCCTGAGGGATTGACAGGGCTATATTTTATATAGTAGCCTAATGGAGAAGTGTAGCTCTGGGATTGGGATATAGGTTAGCGGTTAGTGGGCTACCTTGATAAAGGAGGTTCGTATGATATATGGATACACGTCTGGGTTAGAGCAGCCCAATACGCAGGTTTCGATTTCAGAAGGGCGGAGGGTGGCGGGTAATGCCATCGGCATTCTCCTGCTGGATGTTCTATGTCCTATGTTGCCGGGTGATGTAGCAAATGCCAGTAGCTACAATTTTCCGGTGCTTTATAAAGTCCTGGAGGGAGTTACTGCAGAGCGCGTTTTTAGGGCTGACCCCGCTGTATTAGCTGAGGTGATTAAAGGTGGAAAGGAACTGGAGAAACAGGGCGTTCGAGCTATTACATCTGACTGTGGTTTTTTTGGCAACTATCAGAAAGAGGTTGCTGCAGCGCTGGATGTTCCTGTCTTCCTCTCCAGCCTGTTACAGATACCACTCATCAGTCGAGCTCTTAAGCCGGAGCAGAAGATAGCTGTTCTCTGTGCCAGCTCTACATCTTTGACGCCTAGTCTCCTCAGCGCTTGTGGGATTGATGACCCGTCTACCCTTGTGGTTGCTGGCGCTCAGGACTTGCCTGAGGCAAAAACTTTCGGCTTATGCACCGGCCGCTCTAACCCTTTCAAAATTGAGCAGGAACTGGCTAACCTTGCAAAACAACTTGTCAAAGATAACCCAGATATTGGAGCATTCCTACTTGAGTGCAGTGACATGCCGCCTTTCTCATGGGGCGTCCAGAAAGCTGTTAACCTCCCCGTTTTTGATTTCATCACTATGATAAACTGGATATATGACGCTGTAGTGAGGCGCCCATTCGCTGGTTTCATATAATATTGCCTAGCCGAACCTTGGTTGATGAGGTACCAGGAAGGTGGGGTACCGTGATAATTGTTGGGCAGGGGTAAGACAATTTACACAGAAGGTGGCTTGTATCTAGGCAAGAGTGTGGGGCGTTGGCTTGACCTAATCTTGTCTCTGAAATGGGTGATACTGGACTTGAACTAGTGACCTCTTGGGTGTGAAGCAACTCCGATAAAAGGCGGCAATCGCTTGCCTCTTTTCGAGCTTTCATTCTACCTTCTAAGGCTATGGCAGTCAACTTCGTCTATATTTCACTTTCAGCTTGAAGCATACAAAATGCCCTTTTGTTACATCATAAAAAGATGAAGTGTGTGATAGTATCTGTCTGGCGCTAATCCTTACTAATAATTATTAGTAAAGGGCATTAGTCCCCTTTATTGATTATTCACCCAACTTTTATATATATCAGTATCATTTTTTTCGCTGTTTTTGACAAAGCGTTTTTGAAATTTTCATATCTATTAAGGGGGGCCTCCCCCCTCTGCTAGCTACGATTCCGGGGAGAAATATTCTGTAATAATCAGGGTAAACCGTATATGGTAAACACTATGGTAAACTATGTGGAAAACGGGCTAATGAAGTTTAACACTGAAACTGGAGGCTATCAAAGTCTAGGATAAATAACTTCAGTTAACAATATTTGTCTTTTGTTTAGCGGAAAGAGATCTTCGTACCAAACTAGTGAAGGAGAAGAATCCCCCGACATTTTCGGCTTTGGCAACAAGACCATACAGCGTTACGCAGCTTGACCATGTAATTACCTACAAATGACAGTTTTTGCAAAATGAACCGCCATATTCTGGCAGTTCAGCTAGGCAGTTAACTGCCACCATTAGCTAGGCAGGCAGTTTTATCCCAACTCTACCTCTAGTATCATGGGGGGTGACCCCCCGCCATAGCCAACCCAAAGGAGCCAGCCCTGGCTTTTACCTGAAAGGAGACTCATGTTCCATACCGCTTGCCACAACCAACGAAGTGTAGCTACCATTGCTTGACAGAAGATAAAGCGTTAGAGTTGCTCGATGACATAGTGTAAATCTAGTTGAGAGGTGAGCTCGAACAAATGACACATAACGACAAAATGTGTCATTCCCCGTAACTATCATTGATTAAGCTAGCTGCCTTTATAGTCATCGGAGTTACTACCTATAGTTCATGTAGTGACTTCATGCACTGGTTTCCATTTCCCCAAGGTAAAGAGCCGGGGGAATAAGGTCTTGCGGGTCTCCTCAATAACAAACAGAGTACCACCAGCTAGGATAGCGATACCCCATTTGTCAATAGCTAGCGGTACAGTACTGAACGCTATCTGAAGAGATGGTACGTAGATAACAGCTAGCTGCAACATAATGGCTACCCCGATAGACATGACCAACCAGCGGTTACGAAAAACGCCTAACTTGATGATATTATACTCATCAGAGCGGGCGGTAAAGGCCTTGAACCATTCAAAGATAACCACGGAACAGAAGACAAGGGTGCGAGCCTCATCCAGGCTAACCCTGGTTTGAGCCCAATTGAAAATCAAAAATACGCCAGCACTCATCAGTATAGCCAGAAAGCCGACACGAAGAAGCAAGCCGGGGAAGATGAGACCTACTTTGGGGTGGCGTGGCGGCTGTTTGAGTTCATCACCAATTTTGGGCTCCATCCCCAGAGGGACGGCCACCGCTGTGTCGGTTACTAAGTTAATCCAGATGATCTGCACTGCCAGCAGGGGTGCTTTACCAACCAACGAGACGGTGAGGATTAGTGCCAATAGTTCTCCAAGATTGGTGCTCAGCAAGAGAAAAATTACATTGCGCAAGCGGTTGAAGATTACCCTGCCCTCATCTACTGCAGCCACTATCGAGGCGAAATTATCATCAGCCAGTATCATATCCGAGGCTTCCTTAGCTACATCGGTGCCGGTGATACCCATGGCAATACCAATATCAGCCGCTTTGAGCGCCGGAGCATCGTTAACCCCGTCCCCGGTCATGGCGACAACATGCCCATGGCTCTTGAATGCGTTAACTATTCTCAGTTTGTGCAACGGTTCAATGCGGGCAAAAACGGAGATATCTTCAACCTGCCCTGATAATTCCCCGTCGCTCATCTGGTGAAGTTCAGCGCCGGTGATGGCTCTACCCGGTGGCAAACCTAATTCACGAGCGATAGACTGCGCGGTCACCTTATTATCGCCAGTAACCATTACCACCTTAATGCCAGCCTGCTTACACAACCTTACTGCCTCTTTGGCCTCCTCACGAGGTGGGTCAGCCATTCCCGCCATACCGACCAAAATCAGGTTGCCCCTGATGTCCTCGTCTCTCAGCTCTTCTAATTCATGTGGAAGGTCAACATAGGCAGCAGCGATGACCCTCATCGCTTCTTTCCCCATAGAAATGTTGGCTTCCATAATAGCCTGGGCATCGGCCTCCTCCAGTGGGGCAACTCCGCCTTCCTTCAAAAGATGCTTACTCAGGGACAGGAGTCTTTCTACTGAGCCCTTAACATAGACTACTCTCCCCCCATCTCGTGGGTGAAGGGTAGCCATATACTGCTTTTCACTCTGGAACGGGATTTCATCCAGACGAGGAGAGGTTGTCTCTAATTTTTCCTTATCCAGCCCTGCCTTGGCCGCAGCTACTAATAGAGCGCCTTCAGTTGGGTCTCCGAAAATACTACAGCACTCCTTATCCTCCCTTGTCAGCAGGGCATCATTACAAAGGGCTCCTATCCTCAGGAGCAAAGTCAGCGGCTGTTCGTTTTCCGGGTTCAGTATCTGTCCATCCCAATGAAATTCGCCCTGCGGCTGGTAGCCTTCACCGGTTACCTCAATCCACTGACCAGCAACATAGAGGCGACGCACTGTCATCTCGTTTAGGGTTAGGGTTCCTGTTTTGTCAGAGCAGATAATAGCAGCAGACCCCAAGGTCTCTACCGCTACCAACTTGCGAATGATGGCATTACGACGCGCCATTGTCCGCATGCCTACTGCCAGAACCACGGTGACCACCGCGGGTAGCCCTTCCGGTATGGCAGAAACAGCGGCAGCGACCGCCAATAGGAACACCTCTAGCAACTCTAGGCCCTTGAGCAATCCGACAACTACTAGTAGACCACAGGCACCGAGGAAGAGGGCAATGATATACCGGCTTAGCTTGCCAACATCTTTCTGGAGAGGTGTTTTCTCCGGCTTCACTTCCTGAATGGCGGTGGCAATTTTACCTATCTCGGTTGACATACCACTTCTCACTACCAAAGCTGCAGCTCTTCCATAGGTAATAGTGGTACCCATATATACCAGGTTCTTTCTCTCAGCCACCGGTACCGTGTCACCGAGGGCTTCGGTATGCTTATCTACCGGCATTGATTCACCAGTGAGGGTGGCTTCATTTACCTTTAAATTAGATACTTCTATTAGTCTGGCATCAGCTGGTACCCTATCTCCAGTTTCAAGGAGTAATATATCGCCGGGTACTATTTCTCTGGCTGGTATCAGTTGGACGTTACCACCACGTCTTACCCTTGCCTTGGGCGCCGCCATCTGAATTAGGGCCTCCATAGCTCTCTCAGCACGCGTTTCCTGGATAAAGCCAATAACAGCATTGAGGAAGAGCACTCCAACTATCACCCCAGCATCGATGAAGTGCTCTACGATGACTGAGATTATGGCAGCGACCAGGAGCACATAGATAAGAGGGCTGAGGAACTGCCTCAGGAAAACCAGTATTGGAGGGGTTTTCCTCTTGCCCTTTAACTCGTTGTGGCCGTATTGGAGTAACCGCGTCGTGGCCCCTGTCGCAGTCAGCCCAGAGCGCTGAGAATTAAGCACCCGTAGGGCTTCATCCGAGCTAAGTTTGTGCCATTGCTCCTTCATATTCTCTTAGTATATAGCATAATATTCCCTGGTTACTACTGGCGTTTGCAGTTACACTAGAGGCGAACTCAAAGCTCCTAGGAACCGCACAAACTGGCTGATTGTTACGTTGATATATATTTTTTCGTTTCAAATCCCCCTGTACTTGATTTGTGATACCCGCCAGCAAATATGCCCGTAGTTCTAATTCAGCCCATTTCGTCAAATCCAGTATGCCCTCCTCGCTGTTCGACTTGACAGTAGCTACCTAGAGGATCGAACCTTTTTCTTGGTGTGTGATAAAATATGATTGAAACACCATTTAGGTAATAATTATGCACCAGTCAGACCCGGTTATTAGCATTGCCATTCTATTGGCAGCAGCGTTGGTAGGAGGAATGATAGCCCACCGGCTGAGGCAGCCTGTCATATTGGGTTACCTCGTAGTTGGGGTGGGCGTGGGTCCTTATGCTCTCGGTCTGGTGAGTGACCTAGTACTGATTGAGGCTGCGGCGAGACGATGTAGACGATGATAGCAATCGGAATAATCACTGCCGCGAGCAGGGCAGCCGAGCCGCCGACTTTGTAGAGCCAATTCCAGCGGGATTCTGCAGTTTCGGCATCAGTGACCTGATTTAGTTTTAAGGTCGACATTTAATTCTCCTCCTTATTATTTGGGCGGTTACAAGCAGACCTTTGACAGCGATCCTGGCAGCTACGCCCTTGCACATTACAGAATTACTTCTTGCTCTCTACAATTCCTCTAGCCCAGCCGGCAGCACGCTCCAGTTCTCCCTCTCTCAGCGGACCTTCCGTGCCTTTAACGAAGAAACCTTCCGGAGACGCTACAAGATTACCGCCCTTTCCTTTCAGATTGCCGACGATGCGTCCCGCGGCATAACCAAAGACCCCGACAAGTTTCGTCGAGATTCTGGTATCGAACGCAGCTACATTGATACCTTTCAGAGAAGGCTCAGGGACTTTGTTAAGGAAGTCTCGAATCGCCGGCGTGGATGCCGTACCAGTAGCTGCCGCCCGAAGAGGGCGTATCGGAAATTGACTTGAGTGATATAATGGTAAACGAGGCTTCAACATAAGTTCAGGTAAATAATCAACTAGGGGGTATAGTAGACGTGAAAATATTGGGCAAAGTCTTTATTGTGCTTATCCTTATGGCTCTTGTCGCAGTTCCACTGACATCTTGTGCCGAATTACAAGAATTATCAGAAGAGCAAAAAGAGGAATTAAAGGGTGAAGTAAAGCAGTACCTATTAGAAACAGAGGAGCTACGGGGGCCAGAGGGTCCTCAAGGGCCAGAGGGACCAATGGGACTAGTGGGACCAGAGGGACCAGAGGGACCAGAGGGACCAAAGGGATCAAAGGGATCAGGAGGACCAGAGGGACCAATGGGTGATCCAGGGATACAGGGACCAATGGGACTAGAGGGACCACAGGGACTACAGGGTGAACAGGGACTACAGGGTGAACAGGGACTACAGGGTGAACAGGGACTACAAGGGCTAATAGGTGATACTGGAGCAACGGGAGCACAGGGACTACAGGGTGAACAGGGACTA
>Ga0265594_1003579_pt1 | contig 10264 bp, 14 predicted proteins | sample saktaG_11_FD_190147 | JGI IMG/M metagenome (GOLD analysis project Ga0265594, IMG submission 190147) | Saline water microbial communities from Sakinaw Lake, British Columbia, Canada - sak_2011_5_24_80m | ecosystem: Environmental > Aquatic > Non-marine Saline and Alkaline > Saline ... | reverse complement strand
TATCCTTAATCAGAATGCCATCGCCCAGGTGAAATCGGTGATTTTGCCCGCCGCCCATACGCACCGCATACTTTTCCAATAGCCTGAGACCGGGGGTAGTCTTGCGGGTATCAGTAATCCTGACATTAAGCCCCTGCGTTTTGGCTATATATTGCGCTGTCTGCGAAGCGATGCCGCTAAACCTGCTCAGGAAATTAAGGGCCACCCGTTCGGCTTTAAGGATGCTGACTACCCTCCCAACGATGGTAGCCGCTATGTCTCCAGATTTTATCTTTGTCCCGTCTTTAATGAGCACTACAACCTTGAGTGATGGGTCAACCTTGAGAAATACCTTCTTAGCTACCTCACCGCCGGCCAGTACCCCCTCTGCCTTAACCAGTATGGATGCCTTCCCCTCAAGTTCAGGTGGTATTAGTGCCTCGCTGGTTACATCACCATGGCTTATATCCTCAGCCAGGGCAAGGTCTATAATATGGTCAATTTGTTCTTCAAATGGTTGGAGTTTATTCACCAACTTCACCTCTGTGGTTTTTGAAGGAGTTTATCCCTTCAATCTACCCTCAACAAACAAACCTCTACCTCTCTTGTTTGAGGCTGACACTACCCTTAGCTACCCTCATTGTTGCCCCTGACTCTACTTTTATAGTTACACTGTCCTCGCTGATGCTTTCAACCGCTCCGTAGATGCCGCCGGCAGTAACTACCCTATCCCCTCTTTTTAGTTCTTCAACCAGTTGTTGGTGTTCCTTCTGTCTCTTGCGTTGTGGTCTAATCATAACGAAATACATTAGCCCAAAAAGCAATACCACGAAGATAAGCATAGTCCAGATGCTGGTTCCTCCTTCAGCATCTTCCGGGAGACAGCCCCCTAGAAATACTACACTGCTGAGTAATCCCCCTATTAATCCCAACTTTGAAATTTTAGTCTTTTCCACCTTTCCTCCTTATCTTAATTGGTACTATTAGATTCAATCTTACCCTGGAGCGACCAGGGACTTGTCCTTTCAATACTGATTTTCACCAGTTGCCCCCGGCAATCATTGTTGTTATCGAAGAATACCAGTTTACCACTTTTGGTTCGACCTTGCCACTTACCCTTTTTCCTTCCTTCCACTAGAACTTCAACCGTCTTGCCTAACAGGTGGGCGTTAATTTCAGCAGCGATGCTCTCCTGAAGTTGCTCAATTATATCTAGTCGCTCCCTTTTCTCAGCGAGCGGAATATTATCCTCAAATTGTCTGGAGGCGATAGTTTCAGGTCTTGGTGAATAGACAGCCACATGGACAGTATCAAACCTTAGCTCAGAGAGCAAGTTGACCGTTTGCTGGAACTGCTGGTTACTTTCTGAGGGAAAACCGACAATAACGTCGGTGCTTAGGGCTACCCCCGGCATCTTACTGCGTATTTGCGTGATAAGCTGGCGATAATACTCTACGGTGTAGCCCCGCCTCATTGCTTTTAGAATATCATTATCGCCTGACTGAGCGGGAAGACTTATCTGCTCGCAGACCTTATCTAGATAGGCTATTGCCTCAATAAGCTTGGTACTCATGTCCTTAGGGTGGTTAGTCAGGAAGCGTATGCGAGCTAGTCCACCTATGGTATGTAACTCAGTGAGTAAGTCAGCCAGGTCCGGTCTATCAGGTAGGTCATGCCCGTATGAGTCCACATTCTGTCCCAGTAGGGTAACCTCTTTTACCCCGCGGTGCACTAACTCCTTAACCTCGTTAGTTATTTCTTCAGCCGGGCGGCTCCTTTCCCGCCCCCGGCGGTAAGGGACAATACAATAGGAGCAGAAGTTATTACAGCCCTGAATAATAGGCACAAAGGTGCTGGGTGCCGGGTGCTGAGGTAGTACCTGGCCCAATTCGGCTTTTTCCAGCCACTGCGGGCAGTCTCCGGGCTCAAAAAAATAGTCAACATAGGGGAAATTCTTTCTAAGTTGGTCAACCTCAGAGTTTACCAGACAGCCGGTAACAGCCAGGGTCACACCCGGGCGTAACCTTTTTAGCGATTTAAGGGAATTGAGCTTATTGATGACTCGGTTCTCGGCACTCTGGCGCACCACGCAACTATTAAGCACCACTAAATCAGCCTCCTCAGCGGTAGGTGTCGGCTGGTAACCCAGTTGCTCCAGGTAGCTGCCGAGACGCTCCGATTCAGCCTTATTCATCTGGCAACCTATAGTCCAGATATAATACTGAGGCATACTATCTCTCTTGGAAATATTGAAAATATAGTCCCTTCTGGAAGGGGTATATTACTTCACCTGGCGGAGGGAGTGGGATTTGAACCCACGACCCCGATTTCTCAGGGTAAGCGCTTAGCAGGCGCCCGCACTAGGCCACTATGCGATCCCTCCTGAATCCTGATAGAGCTATTAGTTTTACTATATCATAACCCTTTATTTTGCTCAAACCTTTTGGAGGTCATTAAATAACTTATTTTGGGGCTTTACTTAAGCTGTGTTATGATGATTGGCACAGATGGAGATTAATGTTTTGATTGATGAAGGCCTTGAGGGATACCTTGAGGCGAGCTGGCTGCAGAGCATAGCTGAGCAAGTCCTCGTTGCTCAGGATGATAGCTCAAAGGTGGAGCTTGGGCTGGTTATTACCGGTCAGGAAAAAGTGCAGCAGCTAAACAGAAGCTACCGGGGAAAGGATGAGCCCACGGATGTACTAGCCTTTTCTATGCTCCCTGAGCCATTGGCCACCGCGGAATCTGAGGCCTCTTCTCCTTTTGTTCAACCTCCTGACGGGGCGTTGCACCTTGGTGAGGTAATTATTTCCTACCCTCAAGCGGTTATACAAGCCAGGGAGCATCGGCATTCTGTAAAAAGAGAGATAGCCATTCTCATTATTCATGGTGTGCTTCACCTCCTGGGATATGAGCATGATAAGCCCGAGCTGGAGCGCCAGATGAAAACCAGGGAGAAGGAAATCCTGAGCTGTATTGAAGGAGAGTTAGATTGAGAGTACTGGGCATTGCTGGTAGCCCGCGGCGGGGTGGTAATACCGACCTGCTGCTGGCTGAGGTGATGAGAGGCGCTGCCAGCCGAGGGGCTGAGGTTAAAACTGTTATCCTTAACGACCTTAAGATTGCTCCCTGTCAGCACTGCGATGCCTGCCTTGAGGCGGGAAGGTGTAAGGTGGAGGATGATATGCAGATGGTTTATCGAGAACTGGAAGCTGCCAACCGAATAGTTTTAGCCTCTCCTATCCAATTTACGGGGGTAACGGCCCAGATGAAGGCGATGATTGACCGCTGCCAGGCGCTGTGGGCCAGGAAATACGTGCTTAAACTACCACCATTGGGTAACAGACGAGAGAGGAAGGGGCTTTTCATCTCCGTTGGTGGCAGAAAGATAGCCAACCTTTTTCAGCCGGCACTGGTCATGATAAAGACTGTCTTTAGAATTCTGGATATTACCTGTGCTGGAGAGCTACTCTTCCCCGGGGTGGATGAGAAAGGAGCTATAGCCAAACATCCTGATGCCTTACACCAGGCTTTTCTTATTGGGCAAAAACTGGCGGAAGAATAAACGGCTGGATAAACAGGAGAGAAGAGGCATAAGTACAAACTGCACTTTTCGTCATTTGTTACTACGACGGAAGCATCACACTACAAAAAGCAACCTAGAGTACATAGGAACCTGCTCCCGTTTGACAAAGAGGCTCTCCTTAGTGTATAATACACACAGTTCAAGTTTAGGTTATTACAAGCATCTCAGAGTCCGCCCAGATTTATCTTAAGAATTGGATGACCCGAGCTCTGACTAAAATTTAAAAGAGAGGAGGTCATCCAATGAGTTTTCAAGACAAGTCGATCCAGTGTTCCGATTGTGGGGCTACTTTTACTCACAGCGTTGAGGATCAAGAGTTTTACCAGTCCAAAGGTTATACTAATGAGCCCAAACGTTGTCCCGATTGCCGTCAAAAAAGGAAGTCAGAGCGCTACGGAAGTAGCAGTTATGGAACCGGAACCCCACGCCAGATGTTTCCCGTAACATGCGCCGATTGTGGCAAAGATACCGAAGTACCTTTTGAACCACGCGGTGATAAGCCGGTTTACTGTAGTGATTGCTACCGAAAAAACAGACCGGCCAGATAAGCTGGTTTGACCTCGTGGACTTACATGGGCTTGGGATACCTAGCCCGTGTGTGTTACTGTAACTGAGAGAATATCCTCAGCATTAGTCGAGCCAAAAGGAGAGGGAAATGGTTGGATTATACATAGCCGGTGGGTTAGTTGTAGTTGGTCTTGTGGCGCTTATATTTTTCAGACAAAGGTGGTCTAGGGCAGGCAAGAAAGAATCTCGTGGAAGAGCAGAGAAAATCGAAGAGGAGAGGATCGAAGAGGCAGATAGGGCAGAATCTCGTGGAAGAGCAGAGAAAACCGAAGAGGAGAGCAGCAAAGAGTAGGACAAAATTAAGCAAAGGGAGTACTAATATGAGAATCTATGTGGGTAACTTATCCTCTGAGACAACTGAAGAAGAATTGCGACAAGAATTCGAGGCTTCTGGAAAGGTTGAATCTGTAAATATCATAACGGACAAGATTAGTGGGCGGCCCAAAGGGTTTGGTTTTGTTGAAATGGCATCAAAATCTGAGGCCGAAGCTGCAATCACAAGCCTTAACGGGAAAACACTAAAAGAGCGGACCATCGTTGTCAATGAAGCTCGTCCTCGGACAGATAACAGAGGCGGTGGTGGCTATGGTGATAGAAGAGGTGGCGGGTTTAGTGGAGGAAGACAGCGAAGATACTAGAATCGCCTGGTTGTCATCTGTATGGTTAAGAAGCATCGGTAAATTTAGCACACCAGGCTTTTCTTATTGGGCAAGAGCTGGTGACAGATTAACAAAGTGCAAATAATAAACTGAAGGGGTAATATGCTAGTGGGTGATTGAGCTATGAGACCTTGACACGCTCAGCAGTAACATTTAGAATGCGGTTCATAATTGAAAGAGGTTAAAAATATGAAGAAAGTACTGGGAGTGTTGTTAGTCTTCTGTCTATTGGGAGCCACCTCGTTGTTACTCCCTGCTTGCCTGGAGGAGGAAGGAGAGGAAGAAGCATTAGAAGGGCAATTACCCGCCATTCAGGTCGGGGACCAATGGGTCTGGAGCTATGTGATGGGCGAAACGACCAGTACCTGCACCGAGGAGGTAACCGGGGAGGAGACCGTGGAGGGCCGGGATTGCTATGTTATCGACATGTCGTTTGACCCGGTCATGAGCTCTACCCACGAGGGTGTGGTCTACACCATTACCGGCATGAAGTACTGGGGTGATAAAACCACTGGTCTTCTTGGGGTCAAGATGGAAACTACGACTACCGGTAACGGACAAGACTTCACGTCTTCAGAAATTAGCTCCTACAACTCCTGGATATCTATATTCCCGCTAGAGGTCGGCAAGGAAATAGAGATGGAGAAAACCACCATCCAATATATGGAGGGTGAGCAGTATGGAGAGACTAAGGTAAGCACTGAAAAATATACGGTGGTGAGCAAGGAGGATGTCACCGTTACGGCTGGGACTTTTAGCTGCTGGAAGATAACTTACTATGATAGTGCACTTGATACTACCCAAACTATGTGGTGGTCAGACGAAGTCAAAACCATGGTCGAATCGACGGATGCAGACGGCAAGACCATTAGCGAGCTTCAATCATACTCGATTCGGTAGACGGTTATTGACAAACAGGATATAGGGTGTTGACGTGGACACAATGCCTAATCCGCGCTTCTTATGTTGGCTAAACTTGTCTTTTAGCTCATTTACTCTCGTGCCACGCCAATAAGCTCAGCTATATCCCCTATCCCCTCTTTTCCCATAAACTGCTTTATTCCTTCCAGGACATCAAGCGGAGCCCGGGGATTAGCAAAGCCAGCCGTGCCTACCTGGATGGCACTGGCTCCAGCCATAATAAACTCTATGGCATCGCTGGCGGTGGTGATACCGCCGCAGCCGATAACTGGCACTTCCACGGCACCAGCTACCTCATATACCATATATAGTGCCACCGGTTTTATGGCTGGTCCCGATAGACCTCCGGTTGTATTACCCAGCAAAGGCTTACGCTTAGCTGCATCTATAGCCATCCCTCTAAGCGTATTGATTAAGGATATAGCATCGGCTCCAGCTTCAGCCACAGCCATAGCTATTTTAGCTATATCACTGGTATTTGGGGTTAGTTTAACCAGTATTGGCCGGGAAGTGGCTGCTTTAACAGCAGCAGTTACCTCAGCGGCTGATTCAGGGTTTGCCCCGAACTCAGCACCACCGGCTTTGATATTAGGGCAACTAATATTTACTTCAATGGCGCTAACTCCAGCTACCCCATCCAGCTTGCTCGCCAGTTGAGCGTAATCATCAATGGTCTCCCCGGCAATATTAACGATAACCGGCACCCGCCAGCTTGCCCAGGTGGGTGCCTTTTCTTTGATTAAGGCATTAACGCCAATATTCTGTAGTCCAATTGAATTGAGCACGCCACAAGCTGTTTCGGCTAGCCGTGGTTGGGGATTTCCGTCTCTGGGCTCCAGGGTGGTTCCTTTACATACGATAGCCCCTAGCTGTTGAATATCGAACAGATGGCTATACTCTGTGCCATAGCCGAAGGTGCCCGAGGCAGTCATCACCGGATTGGCTAGTAGTAACCCTGAGTGATGTTTAAGAGCTAATTGAGTTGCAAGATTCATAGGTAGCTCCTTATGGAAGGTTGATTCTGGTGCCAGCATTATTAAAGACGAACTTATCGCCGAACTCTTGAGCCATCATCACCGATGCTGGCAGACCGGTGCAATGGGACACACCTAATTTTTGAGTGCCTAGCTCCCTCAGGGCAGAAATTGTCAGCTGTATTCGCTCCCTGGAAGCACTAATAAGGTGGCAGCCACCCAATACCATATGTATTGGTTTTACACTGGTAAGTTGCTGAGCATGATATAGGGTGTTAATAATACCACGATGGGCGCAGCCCAGGATGACAACCAGTCCTTGCTCAGTATTTATAATGAGTGCCTGGTCATCTAAAAGTTCATCAGGCTGCCAGCCAGTTTGCTCTTTTACGAAAAATCGGTTAGGCTCAATCTCCTCAAAATCGGTTACCATCGGTATTTCGCCGGTGGTCATTATGTTATCGGTTATTTTTATTGATTTTGTGGTCAAGTTGAAACGAGCCCCGAGGCTTTCTAGCTCCTGACGTTGGAAAGGCACCCCGGTATATCTGTCCTTTTGACCCTGGCGACGGGCATACTTGGCTGCCCATATATCGGGGTGAGCTATTATCTCTACCTCTTTTCTCATCTTGCGCAGGATCTGGCGTAAACCGCCGGTGTGGTCGAAGTGGCCGTGACTCAAAACAATCTTATCAATTTTACTGAGGTCAATGCCAAGAGTATCAGCATTATGGCTGGCTGAAATGCCCGAGCTGGTATCAAGCAGGATGTTCACCCCATCCGTTTCTATCAGGATACTCAGCCCCCACTCAGCCAAAAGGTTACCCCCACCAGCTGTGTTTTCACTCAGGGTAGTGATACGAAGCTCCATTTTCATCCTCCTTCACGATGTTGATTATATGTTATGTATTCTGGGGTGGCAACTTCTTTCTTACAAATAAAAGGGGGAACACTATGTCGCTGGTGCAGCAGGGAATCCAAACACCAAGAAATAAAAAGAAGAAGATAACCAGGAGTGTAATCCAGTTTACTGTCTCGCCTAATGCCATGATGATGTGGAATAATGATGCCCAGGTGCTTATCAACACATGTCCTGAGTGTGGGACCTTGGTGGTAAGTCTCCAATAGCCAATGGCAATACCGATTAACGCTGCCGGGTTCACTATCCACCATTCCTCGATGAAACCAATGTGAATTCCCTTGTTGGGGAGGCTAAGGAGCATCTCTCCTAGATAGGGAATTACTGAATCGCTGAGTGTAGCTATGCCGATAGCGCCGAAATAGCCAATCGGAATTGCCATCCAGATTTTACCATTACCATATTTTTTATACATGGCTGTGGTTACCAGGGCACTTAATACAACATGGGCTGGATGTAAGATATAAAAAATAGGGTAAGCAACTCGATAAACTTGGGGAAGAACATTACCAAAGACTATGATAGCCATAATAATAACCCCGGTAATGGCTCCGAAAGTAGTGAACGGCGCATGTTCCCTGAGTTCATTAGCTATTCGTCTGAGCATTTATCCTCTTTCGTAGAAAACCTTAAAAAGCAGCGTCGAACTGCAGTGCTTAACAAAGTCCTATGTGATTTCCTTTTGGCAGGCCTGGCAGAGGCCAATGAATTCAAGCAGGTGACCATCTATTCTAAATCCTGTCCGCTTGGAGAGGCTTTGCTGCGCTTCCTCCAATCCACAACTGGGGAAATCAACGACTTTGCCGCAGTTAGAACAAATCAAGTGATGATGATGCCCTGGAGCACTAATTGTGTAGCTACGGCAACTATCTCCGGCGTGTAGCTCGCAGATAAGTTTTAGCCTGACCAGTATCTCAAGGGTGCGGTAAATAGTTACCAGCCCAATAGTAGGCCGGCCTCGATGCACCTTCTCATATATAGCGGTAGGAGTAAGATGTTCCTGGTTAGCAGTAATTGCCTGTATCACTACCCGTCGCTGTGGAGTGAGCTTATAGCCATGCTGCCTCAATGTAGCTACTACTTTTCTCTCAGTAAGTCTCATTTCAAGCTCCAAATGAAAAACATTATCGTTTAATGATAGCAAAATCACTATTTTTTGTCAATAGTTTTGGGGGCGAGGTTGATAAAATAGAGTAAATAGGATACACTGAAAATGTGATATACTTTGGCACTTCAGGCTTTAGCTATAATGATTGGGTAGGAAACTTCTACCCTTCAGGTATGCCCAAAAGGGAATGGCTTATCTACTATGCCCGTGAATTTAATACCTGCGAGATAAACTCGTCCTTTTATGCATTACCTAAACCATCCACCTTAAAAGCTATGGCTGAGAAAACAGGTGAAGATTTCATATTTTCTATTAAGGCAAATCAAGAAATGACCCACCAAAGAGAAGATAATGCCTCCGTTTTTAAGGCTTTTTGTCAGGTGTTAGAGCCTATCATCGCTGCCGGGAAGCTGGGTTGTATCCTGGCTCAATTTCCCTACAGTTTCAGGTTTAATCGCCGTAACTGGGACTACCTCAGGCTGCTTAAGGAACGATTGAGTGAACTGCCGGTGGTGATTGAATTCCGTAATGCCCAGTGGCTAAGGAGTGAGGTGTTTGACTGGCTTCGTCATCAGGATTTAGGTTTCTGCTGTGTTGACGAACCGCAACTGCCCAATCTGTTGCCACCACTGGCTGAGGTAACAAGTAAGATAGGCTATATTCGTTTTCATGGGCGTAATAGTGCCAAGTGGTGGCAACACGAGCAGGCTTATGAGAGGTATGATTATAGCTATACACCACAGGAGCTCAGCGAGTGGCTGCCGAAGATTCAAAAGCTGGATAGTATCGCAGAAAAGTCCTTCATCTTCGCTAATAATCACTGGCGTGGGCAGGCAGTCAGTACTATTCGCCAATTGCGGATGATGCTGGACTAATCCCACCCCGCTTACTATTGCTTTCTCAAGTAACACTAAGTATAATAGCTCACCTGTCAGCTCTAAATAGGAAAATCAGAAGCAATTTATCTCAAACTTGACAGGCGAGCAGGAGGAAGAGGAAATGACAACTAATTTTAGCTTACTTCGCTCTCGTTTAGAGAGTGAGCAAAAGCGCTTAACTGAGCAAATGGACCAATTAAAAGCTAGCGGACGCTCCACAGAGGAGAGGCGAGAAGGTAGTCCCTTTGGCAAAAGAGAGGAGGAGGCTGCGGAGACCCTGGAGTTAGAGAATCGGCTAGCTTTAGAGAAGCGTGTAAAAGACCAACTGGCTGAGGTGGAGCACGCCTTACACAAGTTTGAAGAAGGAACCTATGGTTTATGTGAGGGCTGCGGTCAGCCTATAGACCCGGCCCGATTAGAAGCACTCCCGCAGGCGAGGCAGTGCATGAGTTGCAAGGCTCAACAGGCAAAGGATGCAAAAGGTAAATTCTCTCCAGGGTAAGGGGAGGAATGTTATCTTTCCTCTTACTGCGCTACTGATAGTAGTTGCTGACCAGCTTAGCAAATTCTGGATAAGGTCTAATCTAGCCACAGGTGAGTCGCTATTTGAGGTAGGGTTCTTTCGTTTGGCTCGTGTCCATAATACTGGGGCTGCTTTTGGCTTATTTCAAGG
>Ga0265594_1003576_pt1 | contig 10273 bp, 8 predicted proteins | sample saktaG_11_FD_190147 | JGI IMG/M metagenome (GOLD analysis project Ga0265594, IMG submission 190147) | Saline water microbial communities from Sakinaw Lake, British Columbia, Canada - sak_2011_5_24_80m | ecosystem: Environmental > Aquatic > Non-marine Saline and Alkaline > Saline ... | reverse complement strand
TGGATTTCTACCTTTTGCTGTGAGCGCTGGGCTAGGATTTTTTCGAAGAGGACACGCTCATGAGCGGCATGCTGGTCAACAAGGTAAAGCCCTTCAGGCCCTTCAGCCATGATGTAGCTGCCGGCTAATTGTCCCACCATTCTGAGGATGGGCAGAGAGGTTATATCGCTGCCTGTTACTGCCCATAGACTTGGTGATGATGTAGCTGGAGGAGTGGTAGTTTTGACTTTGGGCAGCGGTGCTTTAACTAGCACCTTCCTTAGTGCCCTTTCCACGGATATATAGATAATCTGGCTATTACGGAATTTCACCTCCGTTTTCGTGGGGTGGACATTGACGTCGATTTCTTGTGGTGGCAGAGAAACGTTTAAGACCACGATAGGGTGCTTACCAGTCATGAGCAAGCCTTGATAGGCATCCTCAGCGGCTCGAGCTAGCAGGCTGCTGTGTACCCAGCGGCGGTTGACGAAGAAGCTGAGGTAGCCGCGGCTGGAGCGGGCTAAAGAGGCCGGGCTCACCAATCCAGCGACAATGGGGAACAGGCCTGCTCTATCTATTTCCAGCATCTGCTGAGCCGTGTTCACGCCATAAACCTCGGCCACAACATCTCGCAGGTTGCCATTGCCGGGGGTGTGTAAGGTTAGACGCCCGTCCAGGGATAAGTTGAATCTTACCTCGGGAAAGGCAAGGGCATACTGGCTAACGAGATTGGCGATATGGCTGTTTTCAGTAGTTGTTGACTTGAGGAATTTTAGTCGTGCCGGGAAGTGGCGAAAAAGGTAATGCACGATGATGGTAGTGCCCCGGGGCCGGCTGCGCTTTTCCTTCTTTACCGTGGCACCGTTCCTCAGGTGAAGGTATGTGCCGACAGCCTCACCGGCTGTGTGGGTTACGACTTCCACCTCAGCCACGGCCGCAATGCTGGGCAAAGCTTCGCCGCGGAAACCAAGTGTCGAGATTTTTTCCAGGTCAGGCAGCGTGTCAATCTTGCTGGTAGTGTAGCGGTGGAAGGCAAGCTCCACATCGCTTGCCGGGATGCCGCTTCCATTATCGGTGACTTTGATGAGGCTTATGCCGCCGCCCTGCGCCTCAACTGCAATCTGGCTGGAGCCAGCATCCAGCGAGTTTTCCACCAGCTCCTTCACTACCGAGGCCGGCCTTTCCACCACCTCACCAGCCGCAATCTTCGAGATAACTTCCCGGGCTAAAACCTTAATGGGCATGTTACCTTATTTTACACGGTTTTTCGCCAATCCACATGCCTATTAAGGTTTCCTCTTTTTTGCCGTAGGCTTCTTGGGTTTGATGTGCCTAGTTTCACTGACAAATTGCACAAGTCTTTCCCAATCTATATGGCCATCAGAGGAGCAAAATTCTTTAACAAATTCGGCTGTGAATCTATTTATGGCGGCATCCCAAGTAGGGGCATACTTTTCTTTATGGTTAGCTGGTTCTTCTTTCATTAACCTTACCAACTTTAGATAGAAGTCAGGGTCACCTGTAATTTCGGTCCAGAAATCCTGCCCCGAACGGCGTCTGTAGACAAGGTCTTTAGTAGGCTCTGTTCTAGCTCGGCCATAAGCATGTCCTAACATGGGATCAAACTGTTTGTGGAGCTTGTAGAGGCGACTTCGTAAAGCCAAGAATTCTTGAGATTGTCGTTTTTTCTGGCTGGCGTTATAAATGTTGGGGCCTGATTTCAGTGCCACAGCAAGGATACGGTCGTTAGATTCAATAACGAAGTCTACCCCTTCAGCATCTGAAACATTGGCACCTGAAGCAATTCTAGCGATAGGTTCAAAGAAGGCTTCACCAAACATGGTTTCGTCTGATGCCCCAATATAGGCTGTGAGTATTTGCTCGACAATCTCTGAGGCCTTTTGCGTTCCCAGTGCTTTGAAAAGATAGGGATTCTTTCTGCGCAGGAAGTCTTTCAATCGAAGTTGTTGTAGCTTTCGCACGCGCCGCTCGTAGAAGTCCTGGAGGCACTTGCTTATCAGAGTTTGAAGCTCATCTATATTCACCGTTGCCTTCCCTTACTGCTGTCACTAGTCGGTGATGAGCAGCGATAGCCTCGAGCGCCAACTTATAGTAATCCTCCATCAATTCAATGCCGATATAGTGCCTGTTAAGTTCGATGCAAGCCAACGCTGTTGTGCCAGAGCCGATGAATGGGTCCAAGACTACATCTCCTGGTTCAGTAAATAATTTAATAAACCAAGCTGGTAAAAATACGGGGAACGCTGCACTATGATTGCGGTTGGAGCACTCTGTAGCAAGGTGCAAGACGTTTGTCGGATAAACATATTTCTTGCCTAGCCAATGAGACACGTTCTTTCCAAAGCCACTTAGTGAGCGAGACTCATCACGAATACGGTCTGTATCACTTAGTTTCTCTAATCGTTTTTGTGCCCAGTCACCCATAGGCACCATGACTGCCTGCTGTAACATTTTAAATCTTTTTTGCTTAGTGAAGTGCAAGCACCGCTCCCAGGCGTCTCTGAACCGGTTGGGCCACTTGCCTGGATAGCAGTTCTTCTTATGCCATATATACTCCTCAGTCCAGAGCCAACCTTGCTTTCTCATCTCAAGAATTAGCTCTAGCACGTAGGTCTGGCGCTCTCCATTGGCAGTTCGCTCTTTGATGTTCAGTACGAAGGAACCTTCGGGCTTGAGGATACGTTTCAGTTCATTTGATATAGGTAAGAACCACTCCACGTATTGGTTAGTGGGGATCCCTTTATAGCTTTTCCTCCGGTTGTCTGCATAAGGAGGTGAGGTAACAATTAAGTCGATACATTCATCGGGGAATGTTCGAGTAGCACTTAGGCAATCTCCTAGGATAATTCTATCCAATTCCAAGGCAAACCTTGCAGGCATTTGCTGACCACCTGGGCTTGTTAGCTCAATCATACTTACCTCTCATTTTACACGGTTTCGTGTACATTGTCAATGGCTTTAGGCTAAAAATTTTCAACTTTTTTCTATTTTTTCTAGTGGTGCCAGGCTGAGCAATAGCCTCTTGGTTCCAGCTTCTGTAAAGTCCACCTTTACCTCCTGGTCATCTCCGTTCGGGGAGCAGCTTACTACTACCCCGTCACCGAACATTTTGTGATGGACAAGGTCACCGACCTTTAAGTTCAGGGTGCTAAATGGCTGGGGTGAGGGTTTGGAGTAAAGGGCGGTTACCGGGGTGAATTTATCTTCTTCCCCTACTTTCTCCCCCTCCTCTTCCCATAGACCTTTAGTGGTTACCAGATGGGGCGGGATGTCTTTAAGGAAGCGAGAAGGCTGGCTGTTTGAACTGCTGCCGAATAGGCTGCGGCGATAGGTATATAAAAGATAGACTCGCTTCTGGGCTCGGGTCACTCCAACGTAGCACAGGCGGCGTTCTTCTTCCAGTTCCTCGGGGTCGTCCATGGACCTGCGGTGGGGGAGCAGGCCTTCTTCCATACCAACGATGAAAACCACGGGAAATTCCAGGCCCTTGGCCTGGTGCAGGGTGATTAAAGTGGCGACATCGGCCTTTTCATCCAAATCGTCTGTATCCGATACCAGGCTCACCTTCTCCAGGAAGGCAGTTAACGCCTCCTCGGGGCTGAGTTCATCGTACTCTCTGGCTACAGTACGCAGTTCGAGTATATTATCCCAGCGGTCTTCACCATCTTCTTCGTTTAAGATGTATTCTTTGTATCCTGACTGCTTCAGTATCGCATCCAGTAAATCGGTAAGGCTTAGCTCCCGGCTCTTGGCGGCGAGCTCACTAATCAAGGTGAAGAAGCTGGTCAAAGCGTAGCTGGCCCGCGGTGTGAAGGGAGGTGCTTTCTTCTCAGCCACCATTTTCAGCGCTGAATACAGGGGTATATCCTGAGCTTTTGCCCAGGCTGATAGCTCGGCGAGGGTGCGCTGGCCGATGCCCCTTCCGGGGACGTTTATTACGCGGGTGAGGCTGACATTGTCGTTGGGGTTCTGGATAAGCCGCAAGTAAGCGATGACATCTTTGATTTCTCGCCTCTGGTAAAATCGCGTGCTGCCGATGAGCTTGTAGGGCACTCCATAGCGCATGAAGGCTTCCTCCAGGGCTCGTGACTGTGCGTTAACCCGGTACATAACAGCGCAACCGCCGGCTGGGGCCGAGCCTTCACTGACCAGCTTTTCTATTTCATTGATGACGAATTGAGCCTCCTCAGCTTCGCTGTAAGTCTCAATAATGGCTACTGGGATGCCAACCTCGTTCTCTGTCCACAGTTCTTTTGGCTTTCGCTGTGAGTTAGCCGAGATGATGTTGGAAGCTACTTCCAGGATGGTTTGAGTGGAGCGATAGTTCTGCTCGAGATAGGCGACTCTGGCATCGGGATAGTCGTTCTCGAAGCTCAAGATGTTGCGCAAATCGGCAAATCGCCACGAGTAGATGGACTGGTCGGGGTCACCGACAACGCAGACATTGTGGTGTTTTCCGGCTAGCTGCCTTATTAGCATATACTGGGTAAGGTTAGTGTCCTGAAACTCATCAACCAGGATGTGCAAATAGCGAGACTGGTACCTGGCGAGAACCTCGGGGTGGTTGTTGAAAAGTTGAGCTGCTTTCATTAGCAGGTCATCGAAGTCAACTCCCTGGCTTTGGGCAAGGATTTGCTGGTAGCGCTCGTAGACACGCTGGACAATCTCTTCAAAATAGCTGCTGGTCTGCTGGGCGTAGTCTCGGGGGGTCAGCAGCCGGCTCTTGGCAAACCTCATGACTGATTGGATAGCTCTGGGGGTATATTGCTTGGGGTCGAGGTCAAGCTCCTGGAGGCTCTGCTTTATCAGGCTTAACTGGTCCTCTTCATCATATATGACAAATTTGGGGTCGAGACCGATTGCTTTGCCCTCTTGTCGTAGAATGCGGGCGCAGATGGCGTGAAAGGTGCCCAGCGTTAATGCCTTTGATGTCTGCCCCAATAGCTTCTCCAGCCTCTCCCCCATTTCCCTGGCAGCCTTGTTGGTGAAGGTGACTGCCATTATGTGGTAAGGGCTTATGCCACAGACTTTTATCAGGTAGGCGACTCGATGGGTGATGACCCTGGTCTTGCCGCTGCCGGGGCCAGCCACAATGAGCAGCGGCCCGCCTGTGATTTCTGCGGCTTGTCTCTGAGCCGGATTGAGTTCAGCTAAAACATCCATGAGGTCTAGAGGGTGTTTCTCTTATTCTGTAGTCTCCCATTTCATTTCTATTTTGTCCGGGTCAATTCCGACAAGCGATATGCCGTCGGGACTTATGATTATGCTGCCTCCGGAGGGGCTCAGGTCCAGTATGGTATCATCGCCGGATGTGCTTACGGTTATCTTCTTGGCTGAAACATTGAGCACGATGTTGGCCTGTTGGGATGGCAGGCCGGAGATCGGTTTACCATCCGCAGACATTGCCCCGGTGTTCACTCCTTCCAGCCATATTTCGGCACCGCCTCCCCGAGCGGCGTCACAGCCAAGTCCTGCAGCCAGCCCAACAATGAGCAGCCCCAGAAGGGCAATCTTTGTAATCAGGGTTATTTTCATCTTGTAACCTCCTTTGTGTCCGCAGTTTGCCTTCGGCAGAGGATATTCACGAGGCTTCAGGGTCATTATAGCATTGGAAGAGAAGGGCTTCAAAGATTTGTACTCGTTCAGGTGATCAGTGACACATAGCCTGGGGTAACGGATGAGACTAGGTTGCTTCGCTTCGCTCGCAATGACATTTCTCGCGCTACATGTTTATTTCTCTAAATCCAAATCACCAAAAAACCTTTCGACTATCGACTGTTTACGCATGTAGTACAGTCTTTTAAGGCTGCCCGGGGTGGTAACGAGCATGGGGCAGGGCTAAAGCCCTGCGCTACATGTTTATTATTTTGCTGATAGTGATACCGTGTGAGTGTCGCCTATCTATGCAGCAGCTCTTTGCTAAAGCAATGTGGTTTTCCCTATAATGTCTGAGCAAGTTTAGTCACTAAAAAGTGGCTGCTATTGTCTTTTTAGAGGCAGACGAGCGATGAAGGTGGTATCGATTGTTGGCATGGCTGGTTCGGGCAAGTCCGAGGTGGCTAATATATTTGAGGGGAATGGCTTCAGGAGGGTAAGGTTTGGCGATATTACAGATGACGAAGTCAGGCGAAGAGGGCTGGAGCTGAACGAAGAAAACGAACGCTATGTCAGGCAGCAACTGAGAGAAGAGCACGGTATGTCGGCTTATGCCAAATTGAACCTGCCAGGGATTGATGCCTTGCTGAAATCATCAGATGTTGTGGTGGACGGTCTCTACTCGTGGGAAGAGTACACATTGCTTAAAAGTCGCTATGGCGATGATTTTCATGTGGTTGCCGTCTGGGCACCGCCTGAGATGCGGTATAATAGGCTGGCGAAAAGGCAAATCCGCCCCCTGACGGTTGAAGAAGCTGCCAGCCGGGATGTCGCCGAGCTGGAAAATAGCAACAAAGGCGGACCTATTGCCATGGCTGACTTTACCATCATAAACCAGTCCTCCTTGAAAGACCTGGAAAGGGAAACTAAGAAGGTTCTCTCCGTTTTGAGATGAAAGAAAAGGTAACCCGGCCGGATATCGATGAATATTTCCTCAAGATAGCCTCTGTGGTAGCGGAGCGCTCAACCTGCCGCCGGCATCATGTCGGAGCGGTGGCGGCAAGGGACAAGCACATACTGTCTACCGGCTATAATGGTGCTGCCTCTGGGCTTAAGGACTGCCTTGCGCTGGGCTGCCTTAGAGACGAGATGGGCATACCATCCGGGACGAGGCATGAAATATGCCGTGGCATTCATGCAGAGCAGAATGTAATCATTCAGGCATCACTTCATGGAGTAAGCCTCGAGGGCGCCACAATCTACTGCACCCATACACCATGCATACTCTGTGCCAAGATGCTAGTAAACGCCAGGATAAAACGATATGTAACCTTCGGTAAATATGCGGATGATGACTTCATAGACCTGTTTAAGGAAGCCGAAATAGAGTTTGAAATGCGGGACAGGCCTTCTTTCAAAATAACCTATCTGGATTAAAAGCTGCCCATTAAGCTGACCGTGAGCTCAAGTACATGCAGATTGCGCCACAAGCTGCCACGTTCAGCGATTCAGCTTTTTCCCTGGCGATGGGAATTTTTAATCGATAGTCAGACGCATTCAGCATTGATTTCGAGAGGCCGGCCGCTTCGTTGCCCAGCGCAAGCACCAGTCTATTTAGAGAGCCAAGAATTGACGGGTCCTCCGTGCCGTTGAGGTCGGCTGCTACAAGGGAATAGCCTCTTTGTTTTAGCGTCTCCGCAAGCTCAAGGTAATGACTGGTTCTTCTCACCCATAGTGATAGCACTGTACCGGCAGTTGATTGAACGCATTTTGGCGACAGGTGGTCGGCGCATTTTTCTGTCAGGATGACCCCGGAAAAATTGAAGGCTGCGGCAGTGCGGATGAGGGTGCCTACGTTCCCAGGGTCTTGAACATCTTCGAGCAGCAATATCCTGGTGCCGATATTCTCTGGTAGACGGTCGGAGTATGTATCCAGAGGTATACGGACGACGGCGATAGTCCCCTGAGGCGTCTTTGTGGAGCAGATGGAACGGAGCTGGCTATCAGTCACAAACCTTACCGGATGGTTGTGGTAAACAGGAGGCAGCTCTTCTGTGGTTATAATTTCGACTATTTCGTGCGGGTGGCTGTCGATGACCTGTTTGATAGCCCTATCCCCTTCGATAAGAAATGCCCCGGCTTCAAGCCGTCCTTTGGCTGTGGCAAGGCTTTTGTACCATTTAAGGGCCTTCAGCCGACCAGTTGTACCATTTGATGTGTGTGATATGGACATCTTTAGCCATTGCTCAGGCCAATTCTATGAGGAGTTGATATAGCTGTCAAGATAATCGAATAGAAAAACTGCTCATCTCTGAGTTGGTGTAGGTTAAGCGGTTTTTATCCTGGCGGCCTTTTGTAAGCCCAGCTCCTTGATTGCTGTCCGGCGCATTTTAAACTTCTGGATTTTGCCGGTGACGGTCATCGGGAATTCGTCCACGACCTTGATGTACGCTGGAACCCTGTAGTAGGCCAGCCTTTCTTGGCAGAATGCTTTGATTTCGTCGGTCGTGGCGGTCTGGCCGGGTTTGAGTATTATCCATGCCATCAGCTCCTCCCCGTACTTGATGCTGGGCACGCCGATGACCTGAGCATCCACGATTTTCTCATGCTGGTAGAGCACCTCCTCAATCTCCCGTGGATAAATGTTTTCGCCACCCCTGCAAACCATGTCCTTGGTACGCCCGACTATATTCACATAGCCGCGCTCATCCATCACACCTAAATCCCCCGTATGCATCCACCCGAGTTCGTCGATGGCTTCCTTGGTCCAATCAGGCCGTTCCCAGTAGCCAGCCATGACCACATAGCCACGTGTACATATCTCCCCGGCCTCGCCGATGGGCAATAGTTTTCCTGTTTCTTTGTCAATAATTTTTGCCTCTACCCAGGGATGAGGAGTGCCAACAGTCGATACCCTGAGTTCGATGGGGTCATCGACGCGAGTCTGGAACGAAACCGGTGATGTCTCGGTCATTCCATAGCAGATTGTGATGTCCTTGATTCCCATTTCCCCGATGACTCTCTTCATTACCTCTATAGGGCAGGGAGAACCTGCCATGACTCCTGTGCGCAGGGATGATAGATTGTATTTGGAGAAATCAGGATGCTCTAACTCTGCGATGAACATGGTGGGGACTCCGTGGACGGCCGTGCACCGCTCGTCCTGAATCGCCTTTAAGACTTTTCCCGCATCGAACTGGTCGCCGGGGAGGACTATCGTAGCGCCATGCGTCAGACAGAGCAGGTTGCTTAGAACCATTCCGAAGCAGTGGTAGAACGGCACGGGTACGCACAGCCGGTCCTTGTCAGTAATTCTCAGGATTTCAGCAATCATGAAGCTATTGTTCAAGACGTTGTGGTGGGTTAGGGTGGCTCCTTTGGGTGAGCCAGTTGTCCCGGAGGTATACTGGATGTTGACAGGCTCATCGAACTCAAGACTGCACTGCCTGGTGGCCAGCTCTGAATCCGAGAGTTCGCCGCCGAGTTCGGTGACTTCGTCCGTTGTGTAGGCACTGGCCAGCCTGGTTGCCCCAATGGTTACCAGTTGTCTGAGCTGGGGCAGAGCTTTTGATTCGAGTGTTTTACCCTTTGTGGTGGTAGTTGCCTCTGGAACGAGCTTACAGACCATTTCAATGTAGTCAGCATACTTCGTTCCGGGTGAAAGAATTAGTACAGAAACACCGGAGCGCTTCAGCGCATACTCCAGCTCCGGGACTTGGTATGAAGGATTTAGGCTAACGAGGATTGCCCCGATCTTGGGAGTTGCCAATTGCGTTATCAGCCATTCCACATTGTTTGTTGACCATATGCCTACCCTGTCGCCTTTCTTCACGCCGAGATGCATCAGTCCTTTTGCAAACCTGTCTACCCTTTCCTTAAGCTGCGAATAGGTCAGCCGTACGTCCTGATGGCATGAAACAACGGCCTCATTATCAGGATAGGTGGCTGCTATATGGTCGAAGAAATCTCCAATCGTGGAACCGATAAGGGGCTTATCAGCCACACCAACTGCATAGCTCTTCTTATTCTTTTGTACCATCAAAACAACCTCTTTTTGTGTTGATTTGCTTATTTAATTTTACCATGGCAACCATGGGAATGGTAGTGGGGGGGGGTAGCCGACGGCTCTTTGGCAAATATGGTGGTCCCTGCGGAGAAACTGGAAGAGGCTGTGCGGGAGATGGTAAAGAAGATAATGGCCAATAGTCGAGAATCTCTTGCTGCCTATAAGTATCTTTGCAATCAGGGGATGAGAGACACGCTGAAGAAGGGTCTGGAATTAGAGGCCAAGAGCCGGTATGTTAACCTATCGAGCGAGTTTTATTGCCCTTTAGGCTTAGCGCAACACCCAGCAACTGATATACGGCATCGGGTATCTGTTTCCACAAGTTGCCCTATTCTTGCTCTGAGATGCAGGGTCAGTCGGTAAAAACGTAGCCACCTTTCTTGAGGTAAGAGTAAAAGGAGAGCGCAAGGATGATAATCGTGAGGTACATCAGGGTGGCAAGTAGCCAGTTCGGGCCTGTACTTGGCCCTATGCCAAGAACGGCAACTACCAGCGTGGGCATCTGAACCGAGAAGCTAATCTTGGCTATTTGGGTGGGGGGAGGAAACTCCATCGGGCGGGTACGCCGCTTCCACAAAAAACTGAGCACACCGGCTATCACTGCAAGGCCTG
>Ga0265594_1003573_pt1 | contig 10278 bp, 7 predicted proteins | sample saktaG_11_FD_190147 | JGI IMG/M metagenome (GOLD analysis project Ga0265594, IMG submission 190147) | Saline water microbial communities from Sakinaw Lake, British Columbia, Canada - sak_2011_5_24_80m | ecosystem: Environmental > Aquatic > Non-marine Saline and Alkaline > Saline ... | reverse complement strand
TAGCAGTGGCGTTAAGCGGGGATCCGAATGATCCTCACGTATCAAGGTCACAAGCAAAACGATTATTAATGGGTCTTGAAAAATTCAATACAATCATTCTAGATTTCAAAGGAGTCGTATCTGTAGGACAAGCTTTCGTAGATGAAATATTCCGTGTTTTCAAAAATGAATATCCAAATATCACTATCCATCATGTGGGTGCAAACGATGAAGTTGATTCCATGATTAAGAGAGGACTTTTGAAATAAATAGGTACACATCCCATTTTCCTAGACAATTAACATTTTTGTTTTTAAATTAAATAAATAGGAAAGGTTACCGGGTTAATAATTCGGTAACCTTTAACGGAAAAACTATGGGGTCTTAGGAGTTCCTTACCGGATAGTTGAGTTTTAGGTATTACTATAGATAGATGTCCTAAGGGAAGACCTCGTGAAATAGAAAGCTGAACCATAGAAAAAATAGGATATGTTGTTATTTTAATATATTTACCCCCCCCTGAAAGCCTTTGTTTACAAGGCTTTCAGGCCCCCTTCAGGAATGCCCTTTTAACGCACGTAGAGTGCCTTTAAACGGGCCTCAATTTTCGAAAAATTGGCAATTAGGACGTTTTTTTAGCCTTTTTTGACCTTACCAAAACTCTGTAACCCTTACAGGAAGCCACTTTCAGATTTTGAGGGGGATGAAAATAGGCCAAAAAACACCCATTTTCCGAGGGTAAATGTATAAGTCGAGGCAAAATAGACGCTTAAAATCAAAAATACGCAGCCTACCTTTGAAACCTTTATTATATAAGGCTTTCAGGAAGACCATTTTTTACAGTAAAGGAGAAAAAGAGGGGGAACAGAGAACAGGTTTTTATCTAAACAAGGGAAGTAGATATATATGGAATTAGAGGATTATTAGTTTTTACAATAAAAAATAGGAAGGCTCTAAAACAAAGCAAACATAAGAGTTTCAGCGTTTTTTTTGTTATATAGGATAGTGATAGTGCTTCTAAAATAGAGAGAAAATGAGACAAAAAAGGGCTAAAATCTCTATTTTTACGTGTCTGAAAGCCTTGCGATATAAGGCTTTCAGAAAAATATTATCGTAGCTGCATTTTTTGAGGTTGCCTAAGGTGATTGTTCATATTTTTGAAATAGTCGCTTAAGATAGCTTAAAATGGCTTATTTTAGATGTGGGTGGAAAGCCTTATTTTGTAAGGGTTTCAGTGAGGTTAAATTTTAAAGTATTATAAAAAAATAATTTACGATTATAGTGATAATGTATGGAATAAAAAAGTAATAGGATTTTATTAATTATAAGAGGAGCGGGTGAATTGAAAAATAGAAAGTCTGTTATAAGATAATATCCTTGATATAAGATTAGAAAAACTAAAGATAATATTTATTTGTTATTCTCTAAAAGGATTTTTTTCTTTCCTTATAAAGAGAAATTTTAGAGATTCCTATTAAAATAAATAAACTTATTGTTAGGCCAATAAAGACGGGATTTAATCCTTCGGGGTATATTATTTTCCAAATTATAATTGATAGAGGAGCTATAGTAATAGCCCAGAAACCAGCTAAAGGAGAAATATAATTTTTAAAAAAGATTGAGCCAAGAAATGGCAGACAAATTGTAGTTCCTCTTAATCCCATTGAAAGGAAATTCCATTTTATTATAAGAGAATATAAATTTTGTTTCACAAACAAAAGGGTAATAAATAGAATAATTATTATTGTTACTCTTGATAGTATTAGTGCGCTTTTTTCATTAAAACGGAAAAATTTCGGGTAGATATCTCGGGTAAACATGGTACTAATTCCCAATATCAAACTTGCTCCAGTAACAGTTGCAGCAATTAGTAAAGTTGCTAAAGCCATACCGCTTAAAAGAGGATTGAAATGCTTAATAATAAAAAGAGGAAGTGCTTGAGCTGAATTAATATCAGGATAGTGAACTCTCATGTAAAAACCTATTAAAATTCCGGCAATTCCGGTGGGAGGAATTAAAAAAGCACTTAATAAAACTCCTTTACGAGAGACTGAGATATTTTTTCCTGATAGAACAGCCTGGATGCAAGTTTGAGTGGAAATTACTCCTACGAGGGTTGAAAATAAAGCAGATGAATCAACTATAAATCCTCGACCGAAAAGACTGAACCAGGGATAATAAGGAAAAATATCTTTTAAATTGCTGATACTCCCAAATGATTTATAACAAAAAATACTTGCCATAGCTAAAAACGTATAAATTAAAATTATTTTTATTATTCCTACTAAACTACTTCCCCAAATTCCTCCGAAGATAATATAAGTTGCCATTAATAAAATTCCGATAAAAGCTATTAATAAAGGATTTAAAGTAAACATGCTACTGATAAGAGCTACTAAAGATAACAGTTGAGCAACTACAGAAATAAACATTCCAGCAGAAGAAAAAATACAAGAAGGAATAATGCTCTTTTGGCCATAACTTTGAGATAAAAATTGAGGGATGGTTTGGACTCCGCTTTCTTTTAAAGGTTTAATTAAAAATAATAATAGTAAACAGGCAATCCCTTCACCTAAAGTAAACCACCAAGCTGACATGCCACATTGAAAAGCTAATTGAGTAGTACCAATAGTAGAAGCTCCGCCTACTAAAACACCTGTAATTGTACCGGTTACCATCCAGGAATTTGCCATTTTATTGCTTGTAATAAAATCATCTGCTGATTTGACTTTTTTCCCTGAAAATACACTTACTACGGTTATTAAAAGAATAATTGAAAGAAAACCAATTATATGAAGAGGTTTTAAAGTAAACATCATAATTTTATTTATCCTATTTAATTTAAGTTTAGAACAATTAACATTTATAATAAATATTTGATAGCTTTTTGTCAAACTAATATTGTGCGTTGTCCAGGAGATACTATGCAATTTTCAAGATTGAGTTTGACATATTATTTAAAATATTGTAAAATATTGAAGCGGTTCAATAGATAGGAGTAAAAATTATGGGAGTGACTCTAAAGGATGTGGCAAAATTAGCAGAAGTCTCTATTGGTACAGCATCTCAATCTTTGAATAATAAAGCTTGTATCTCTCCAAGCACTAGAGAAAAGGTTTTGCTTGCCGTTAGGAAATTAAATTACTATCCCCATACTATTGCAAAACAGTTGGCACTACAGCGGACTAATTATTTAACATGTTTTATTGTTCCAAATGAAAAAACATCGTGTATCCACCTCTCAAGTTGGTCATTCTATTATCCAATAATTCAAAGTATTTTGAGTGTAACTCGAAGCCATAATTATAGAGTTTTACTTGAAATTCGTAGGCTTGGGGATATCAAAGAAGAGACATTATTAAACTTGGCGAGAGAGAAATCTGTAGACGGCGCATTTTTTATTCTCCAAATCAAAAATGATTATGTTAATATCCTTAAATTGAAATCAATGGGATTTCCAACTATCGTAATTAACGCAAATCTACAGGAAGGAATAAGTTCTGTCTGCGTAGATAATATTAAAGCGGTTCAAAAAGTAATAAAATATCTTGTCTCGCTAGGACATCAAGAAATTGCATTTATGAGTGGTCCTATGAATCATTTAAATTCCTTGGAAAGACTTCAAGGATATAAAGACACTCTATATGATTTAGGAATAAAAATCAAAAAACAATGGATTGTAGAAGGCGACTGGTCAATTGAAAGCGGATATCGGTGTGCAGGACGAATAATCAATTTTGGAGTACCAACAGCGATATTTTGCAGTAATGATTATATGGCCGTGGGAGCCATGAAACGGATTAAAGAAGCTGGCTTATCGATTCCAGAGGATGTCTCTATAATGGGTTATGATGATATGGATATAGCCAGGGTAGTAACTCCTTCTTTATCTTCGGTCAAGCAGCCACTGGATAAAGTTGGAGAACTGGCAGCAGAAGAGCTAATTCGCCTGGTGGAAGGAAAAAAAACAAATGTGCATAAAATTTTGCTCAAGCCTGAGATTATAAAAAGACAATCCTGTGCTGCCATTAAATAAGAAAAGAAATTATGTATGGAAAAAACTTGACATCATCTACTCTGATGATAAGTTGATGAAAAAAGGTGCGGTTTGATTTTCTAAGGGTGGAAAAAAGCAAATCCTTGTACAAGTATATAAATTTGAACTTTTTTATTGAAGAACCGACCTTTTTTACAAAATAATGATTGAAGTTAAAAATAAAGTAGGGAAGGAGGTGAAAAGCAAGTATGCCGATAACTGGGGCAAAAGGAAGCTTTTTAAAGAGGGAAAAGCATTGAAAAATTAATTTCTCTTAGAGGTTTTCTACAGAAATACAGAAAAATTAACAATATCTCACTTGTAAGAATATTAAATTATTATCTTAAAGGAGAATGATTTTTGATGAAAAAAAAGGTTTTTTTGTTGATTTTATTAGTGATATTCGTTTTAAGTGTGTTACCTGTGTTTGCGGCAAGCACAGAGAATGTGGTTGAAATATGGCATTATTGGACTGCAGGCAGAGAAGCGCAATCCATAAGCAGTCTTATAGATAGTTTCAGGGAAAAATATCCGGAAGTAAGTGTCAAAGACCGAACCATTCCAGGTTCCACTGCCGAGCTCCGACAGCAGTTAGGTATAGCCTTTATGGGTGGGAATCCCCCAGAAATTTTCCAAGTTGGACCTGGGTACAATCTCAAATCCTATGTAGATGCTGGCAGACTAAGTCCTATTACTGATGTATGGAATGAAATAAGCGGTAACAAGATCTTTCCCGAAGGGATTGCTAAGTTAACGGTCTTTAACAATGAAGCTTGGGCAGTGCCATTAAATATTCACACAATAAGTACCGTTTGGTATAATGTTAAAGTATTCGAGAAATATAACTTAGAGGAGCCAAAAACATGGGAAGAATTTAAGCATGTGTGTAGTGTGCTTAAAGAAAATGGTCTGGAACCCATAGCTGCCGCTGGTTTCTGGAGTGTTTACGCTTTATATCCATTCTTAATTACAACGTTGGGCCCTGAAGGTTACGTAGCTATAGGTGAGGGGGAAGTTAATTTTACAAGTGAAAAAAGGGTAAGAGAAGCATTTGAGCTATTCAAAGAGATGTGGATCGACAATTTAATGGAAGATTGGTCAGGATATAGCTGGGCAGAAGCAGCCAAGCCTTTTATAGAAGGAAAAGTCGCCATGTATTTCTGTATGGGTGACTGGATTGCCCCTTTGTTAGAGAGTGAAGGTATGGAACCAATTAAAGAATTTGATTTCTTCCCAGCTCCAGGTACTCGAAATATGATTATCGGCCAGATTGACGCTTTGCCTCTGACGAAAGGCTCTGATGCCCCCGATCTGGCTAAAACATTTCTTAAATTCTCTGCCTCCACTGAAGGTCAAACAGCCTTCAATAGATATAAAGGATCAGTAGCTGCAAACTTGGAAGCACCGAGCGATTTCTACGGTCCGATTATGTCTAAAATTTACAATTTGCTGCACAAACCAGGAGTTCAGTTCATACCGAATCTGTCCTTCTTGATGCCGCCAGATTTTTATACTCAATTTTACACTCAGATAGAAAAATATGCGGTAGACCCGACTAATGAGACATTAGATGAAGTCCTCAACGAACTTGAAAGGCTTCGGATTGAAGCATCTACGGAAGGTAAATGGGTGAATTGGGGATGGTAAATTCCAATTGACTAATTGAACAAAGAAGAGGGATGCAGGGTTTCTCAAACATCCCTCTTCTTAAGATATAAATTTCGATTTAAATTTTAGATGAGAATTCAAGGAAGATATATATGAAGTTCAGTTTAAGTTTTAGACAAGAAAAAACTTTTTCAACGGTCTTATTTCTAACGATCCCACTGTTGCTCTTTACTGTATTTTTCCTTTACCCCATTGGATATACGCTTTATCTCTCATTTCATGAATGGAATGGTATTTCTCCTACAATGGACCCAGTTGGTTTTAAAAATTATTTTGATATTGTCAAGAGTCCTCATTTCCGTACCGCGCTTATGAACAATGGTAAATGGTTTATTTTCTATCTTTTACTTCCTCCTGGTCTTGGCTTATCACTTGCCTTACTAATAAATAAAGGTGTAAAAGGAGGAAGCATCTTCGAGACGATCTTTTTTCTACCTAACACGATGACTCTTATTGCAGTTGCCTGTATTTGGAGATGGTTATATACCCCTGGTTATGGCCTGTTTAACGAAGTGCTTAAGGGTATTGGGCTACCAGGATGGACTCAAAATTGGCTCGGTAATCCTCAGATAGCAACCTATAGTGTAATGATCGCTGTACTTTGGGCGGAGGTTGGAGTCTTTTTCATAGTATATCTTGCCGGATTAAGCAATGTTCCTCAAGCTCTTATAGATGCTGCCAAGATCGACGGGGCTTCCTCTTTAAAAAGCTTTAGATATATTATCTGGCCTATGTTAGCTCCCGCGACTGTAATAGTAATAGCGTTTTCGGCGATAGGAGCAATTAAGATTTTTGATTTAATCTATACTCTGACGCGCGGAGGGCCGGCTTACTTTACCAGCGTGCTTGCGCTGTTTATGTATGAAGTTTCTTTTAATCGTTTCCAAATGGGACGAGGGGCAGCTGTTGGAGTAATATTGTTTTTATTAGCAGCATTAATAATTGGTCCTTATCTAATATATTCTATGCGGAAAGTTGAGGATATTCGACAATGAAGTGGCTAAGACAAAGTTTAAGTTTTGAAAAATTAGCGATTTACGTACTGCTAATCTTTTTTGCGTTATTATTTTTACTACCGACCTTTATAGCTATTAATACGGCGTTTAAACCTCCAATGGAAGTATGGGAAGTGACATCCTTTCCTTCTCGGTTTTACCTCGGAAATTTCAAAGAGGGTTTAAGTAAAATTGGAAGGGGTTTGATTAACAGCGCTTTAATTGCTTTTCCAGCGATGTTGATTTCGACCTTTGTGGGATCCCTGGCTGCTTATCCACTTTCTCAGCTTAAATTTAAAGGAGATACTGCAGTATATTTCTTGCTTTTGGCTGGGATGTACGTTCCTTGTCAAACCGTTTTAATACCGCTTTTCTTTATAATTAGACGATTAGGGCTCTATGATACAATACCAGGTTTATGGTTAATTCACACGGCTTATGGTATTCCTTTTACGACCCTTATTCTGAGGAATTTCTTTGCTATCGTACCTGGTGAACTAATGGAAGCAGCAGCATTAGATGGATGTGGCATAATGGGCTATTATTGGAAGATCTTGCTGCCAGTAGCGCGTTCGGGTATCGCTACCACTCTAATATTGCAATTCAGAGCCATTTGGAATGAGTTTCTATTCGCACTTACTTTGACGCAAAGTACCAAAACGATACCCGTGACGGTGTACCTTCAATCATTCGTAAGTACAACAGAAGTTCATTGGGGTCCTTTGATGGCTGCTGCTTTAATTAGTATTCTGCCTACTATAGTAGTATTTTTAGTGTTTAAAAAACATTTTGTCAAAGGTTTAGCCGGAGTTTACAAATAACAAAGAAGAAAAGTGCGCTAAAATACTGGAAGTTTCTCTGGCCAGAGAAACTTGGAGTATTTATGAGGTTCATCAAGAGGTTAGTTTAATGAAAAAATTGAAAGGATATAATTATGAAAATAGCTGTTGGGGCATTTACCCATGAATCCAATACTTTCACACCTCTTATAACTACCGAAGGCGATTTCCAGGTATTTAGAGGACAAGAGATATATAAAAACCTAGATTTTTATGGCCCCGTTAAGGGAATAATATCAACTTTTTTGAAATACAAAAATTACTACGTTGAACCTACTATTTTTGCCCACGCTGTACCATTTGGTGAAGTAGAAAAGGAATTTTACCTAAAGATTAAAAATGAGCTATTGGAAAGAATTAAAAATGTAGCGGATTTAACCGCTGTAGTACTAGCTTTACATGGATCTATGCGAGTAAAGGGGATTGGGGATGCTGAGGGTGATTTGCTATTAAATTTGCGTAAAATAGTACCTAAAAATATTCCGATAATATGTTCTTTAGATATGCACGCCACTATTACAGATTTAATGATGAAAAACGCAAATGCATTCGTAGGGTTTAAAACTGCACCTCACATTGATACCGTAGAAACAGGAGAGAGGGTTGCACATCTTGCAAAATGTGCTATAGAAAATAATCTAAAACTAGAGATGGACTACCAAAGAGTGCCTATACTTATTGCTGGCGAACAATCCATGACTGAAGTGGAGCCAATGAAAACCATGATAGAAAACTTGCGGCAAGTGGAGAAGTTACCTAATATTCTCTCAGCGTCATATTTTTTAGGCTTCCCCTGGGCTGATACACCGGAAAATGGGGCAAGTTCAGTAGTGGTAGCATTGGGTAACAAAACTAAAGTGACAGAGACGGCTAAATGGTTAGCGGACAGATTTTGGAAAAGTCGATACGATTTTACTTTCGGTACGGAAGCTTATCCTCCTAATGAAGCTATCACAAAAGCAATTCAGAGCAAGGATAATCCTGTATTTCTATCAGATTCCGGTGACAATCCTACCGCAGGTGCACCGGGAGATAATACCAACATAATTCGTTTGCTAAATGAACACGACCAGATTACTTCTTTAAATCAGAAGCCATTGGTTGTAGCCATTGTTGATCCTGAAGCGTGTGAAAAATGTAAAATAAGAAAAAGTGAAAAAACCAAGCTATTTTTGGGAGGTAAAATGGATTCCATATACTCCAGTCCGGTAGAAATTGAGTGCGTTACTAAAAAAGTAATCGAAAGTTGGGGAGAACAAGAGACAGATCTTGTTTTAGTTACTTCGAGAAAACTAGATATAATTATAACCTCCAAACGGATTAGTATTATAGATCCCAAAATGTTGCTAGATTTAGGTATTAGGCCTGAAAAGAGAGGACTTGTAGTTGTAAAAAGTGGTTACCTTTCTGATGCTTATAAAAGAATTTCTGCACGTTCCATATTAGCTCTCACTAAAGGATGTACTGATGCAATACTGTCCAGATTGCCGTTTAAGAATATAGAACGACCTATGTTTCCCTTCGATAAAGATTTTAATTAGAGTAGTAAACGAATATTAGACATTGAACCAATAGGATTGAGAAGCAGTTTTACTACATAATGTTAGATAAAGTGTTCTGCAAAGTATTTTATTTTTTCTCCTCGGAAAATGTAGTGTAACAAATAATAATATCTATTGTCGAATTTGTAAAAGGTTTAAAATTTGTTATAATAACCCTAATAGATTTATCTACTTTTTCTCTACCAAGAAAGAGGACTTAGCTAAAAGATTATATATCCATTTTAAATTTTAGTTTTATTTTCTATTTATTTTAATAAAGATATGGGGAAAATTATGCAGGATAATTTTGTAAATAAAGAATCTAATGAGAGAAATATTTTTCAAATGGAAAAAATAATTAAATGGATCTTAGATTCTTACGTGAGATTAACTGAATTCCAAGTTCATTTTTTAAATAACAAGGGTGAGAGAATATTCTCACCTTCCAGTTCTATTAAAAATGGGAGTGCCTTTTGTAAATTAATTCAAAGCAGTTCAGAAGGAAGAAAGGAGTGCTATAAATCATTCTATGATAATGGTTTAAGAAGTGCTGAGTATGGGAATTCTTATATTTTTCGATGCCGTTTCGGTATTATAACCTGGATTACTCCGGTGTTAATTAATGGGGAACTTTTAGGTTCTTTTATTTCTGAGGGAATTTTATTGCGAAAACCAGCTCCTTATTTTATAAAAGAAGTAATAGAAATGACTAAGAATTTAGGGATAGAAGAATTTAAATTAAGAGAAGCCCTGAAAGAGATAAAGATTGTTTCTGAAAAAAAGGTTAAAGCCGCTGCAGATATACTTTATATTGCAGCTAATTATTTATCTAATACGGAGTTGTTAGATACTAAGATGCGTCAAGAAAAATATATTCAACAAGCAAAAATATCCGAAGAAATTCAAATGATGAAAAGAAAAGAGTTAGAATTACTTGAAAAAGAAGAGGAAGAGGAGAATTCTTTTATTTATGTCAGTTCGATTTATCCTTTAGAAATAGAGAGAGAGCTACTAAGGAGAGTTAGATTGGGGGATAAAGAAGGAGCCAGAGAGGTTTTAAATGAAATTTTAGGTAAGATACTATTTAAAAATGCTGGTCGAACAGAATTAGTCCGAGCTCGAATCCTGGAATTAGCCGTAGTTCTTTCCCGAGCTGCCGTAGAAGGTAATGCAGAATTAGAAATGATTTTGGGATTGAATTTTGAATATATTCAAAAATT
>Ga0265594_1003571_pt1 | contig 10284 bp, 12 predicted proteins | sample saktaG_11_FD_190147 | JGI IMG/M metagenome (GOLD analysis project Ga0265594, IMG submission 190147) | Saline water microbial communities from Sakinaw Lake, British Columbia, Canada - sak_2011_5_24_80m | ecosystem: Environmental > Aquatic > Non-marine Saline and Alkaline > Saline ... | reverse complement strand
TGGAATATCTCCTTCGTGCTGCAGCAAAAGTGATTTTCAAAACTCCGGATGCGGCGTTTCTGATAGTTGGAGATGGCTCACAAAGGGAAGCCCTGGAGCAATTGGCCCGCAGCTTGGGTATCTCGCACCGTATGGTATTCACTGGGCAGCGAGATGATGTCCCAGAGCTGCTATCCACGATGGATGTATTAGTCTTGCCATCACTTTACGAAGGCCTTCCCAATGCTGTCCTTGAAGCGATGGCCGCTGGCAAACCTGTGATAGCCACTCACGTTGGCGGCACGCCGGAGGTAGTGGAAGACAAGGTAACAGGCTTGCTCGTCCCACCACGTGACCCGGAGGCGCTGGCTGAAGCGATCATAGCCCTGATCCAAGACCGCGAGCGAGCCGAGGCCATGGGACAGGTGGGGCGGGCACGGGTGGAGGAGTACTTCAGCGTGGAGAGGATGATAGCAGAAACTGAGACATTGTACGAAGAGTTGATCGAGGAAAAGATGAGGATGCACTATGTGCCAGGCCAGGGATGGCAGCTCATCTGAAGATTGAATGGTATCAGGGACAGCGACGGCAAAGTGAGGCATTGTGAATAGTGATACTAAGACGAATCAGGTTGACAGGGCCGCACATCGCTATCAACAGACACGTATCGCCCATTGGGATCACGTGGCACAAAGGCTGGACAGATGGCGTGGGGGCGGAGGCTTTTATCAGAAGCAACTTGTGCACTACTATAGACTCCTGGTTACGCCAGGTTTGCGCGTGCTGGAGGTCGGTTGCGGGCTTGGCGATCTGTTAGCTGCGTTGGAGCCATCTGTCGGGGTTGGCGTAGATTTCTCTGGAGAGATGATCAAGCGAGCCTCGAAACGATACCCTGGGCTGCGGTTTGTGCAAGCCGACGCACACGAGCTATCACTGGACGAGCAATTCGACGCCATCATACTCTCGGACCTGGTCAATGATCTATGGGATGTTCAAGCTAGCTTTGAAAGGCTGGCGGGCCTGGCACATCCCCGGACGCGGCTGATCCTCAATACCTACAGTCGTGTTTGGGAGATCCCGCTCGCGCTGGCCCCGCGGCTGGGCCTCAGCAAGCCGAATCTGGAACAGAACTGGCTGACGGGCGAAGATATCACCAACCTGCTAGAGTTGACGGGTTTTGAGGTTGTCAGGCACACGCAAGAGGTACTCCTGCCATTCTACGTACCGTTGCTCTCCGGATTGGCCAACCGTATCCTGGTCAAACTGTGGCCATTTTCCTACGCCGCCTTGACCAACTTCGTGATTGCTCGTCCAAGGCGGTTGCCTGAACAGAGCACATCCGCTGAGGAATCACTGGTGTCCGTGATTGTCCCTGCGCGCAACGAGGCCGGTAACATTGAGGACATCTTTGCACGTACGCCGGAGATGGGCCACGGCACAGAACTCGTGTTTGTCGAGGGACATTCCAGGGATGACACCTACACAGCAATCGAGCGAGCGATCGCCAAATATCCAAAGCGCAGGTGCAAACTGCTCAAACAAACGGGGAAAGGGAAGGGAGATGCGGTCAGATTGGGGTTTGCCAATGCCAGTGGCGATATCCTGATGATTCTCGACGCTGACTTAACCGTTCCCCCAGAAGACCTGCCTCGTTTCTACGAGGTTCTGGTATCTGGGAAGGGTGAGTTTGTAAACGGTGTTCGTCTGGTGTACCCCATGGAAGGCCAGGCGATGCGGTTCCTCAACATAGTCGGGAACAAGTTCTTCAGCCTGGCCTTCTCCTGGCTGCTTGGGCAGCCCATCAAGGACACTCTATGCGGTACAAAGGCCCTTTGGAAGCGAGACTATGACTCGATTGCAGACAACCGTGCTTACTTTGGTGACTTTGATCCATTTGGTGACTTCGATCTTCTGTTTGGTGCTGCCAGGCTAAATCTCAAGATCATTGACCTGCCTATCCGGTATCGTGAACGCACGTATGGTGAGACGAACATCCATCGCTGGCAGCACGGATGGCTTCTGCTTAAGATGGTATGGTTTGCGGTCAGGCGTATCAAGTTCACTTGAAAAAGAGGGGAAGCGGCGCCTGGGTTGTTGCGGGAAAGTAGTTATCACGTATGGGCATTGGGAAGGTTTACGACGTCCATGACATGAGATGAAGTTGAGGCAACGAATCGGATGAATGCTTATATCATGCTGGCACTCTCATTAGTTTGTGCTGTGAGCAGCCAATTGCTGTTCAAATTGGGTTTGCAAACGATTGGGGGACTCTCCCGAGGAAGTTTCGATGCCTGGCAAATAGTTCGCATGATCACCAACTGGCAGATATTGGTCGGACTTGCCATCTACGTGGTGGGTTGGCTATCTTGGATGGCTGTACTGTCTCGACTAGAGCTATCTTTTGTCTACCCCTTTACCAGCCTGAACTATGTTTTGGTGTCGCTCCTCTCGTGGGCTATACTTGGTGAAACTGTTTCGCCGGTACGAATCCTGGGGATAACAGTCATATGCTTAGGGGTGTTCATTGCTTCTCGTGGATAGGAGGTCTTCCACATCCCTAACCTGGACAAGCCAGAACCAACAGGCTTTTTGTCACGAATTACACGAATTTTCACCAATTTTTTTCTTTTTCGTGCTAATTCGTGAAACCCGTCCTGAGCCTGGTCGAAGGGTTCGTGGCAGATAAGAAGTGCATTCCGAGATTCTTGCTCATTGTGCAAGAATTTGGTCGATAAGGTACTAATGTTGATGTTATGGTAGGCGGGCAATTCTTGCCCCTTACGACGGCTACATTCCTGCATGCCGATTTCGCTACCTCGTCTCGGGCAGTGTGTCCATGCGAAGCCTGATGCCTGGCTGGACGTTCGGGTTCTGGCGCTGGCTGGAGATTTTTCTGCATCCCTATATGGGGAGTCTGGCCATGTTCGCAAGAATTGTTCTCGTACGCACTGGCTCAATGTCAGATCAGACAAATCGCCCAGACTGTTCCCTCCAGGAAGAGGTGAGATGACATGACTCACGGGTACTCTGAGCGCGCAGAACGCGAAATAGCTCACGGGAAGCTGTTGGCAACAGTGGACACAGAAACTGTTTGGGGGTGGGGAACGCCAGCGGGACGCAGACGTGCCAGGCGAAGGGCAAGCTTAGTGGCGACGGCTGCCAAGCTTGGCCCCGGAGTCCAGGCTTTGGAGGTGGGCTGCGGAACAGGGATATTCACAGAATTGTTTGTCCAAACCGGTGCAGCTATCGTTGCAGTGGATATCTCGCCTGAGTTGCTTGAAAAAGCCAAGGCGCGTGGTCTTCCTACAGACCGAGTGCAGTTCTTGTGCCGGCGTTTCGAGGAGTGTGATCTGTACGGCTCCTTCGACGCCGTTGTGGGGTCGTCTGTGTTACACCATCTGGAAATCAGGCCCGCCCTCGCTACGATCCATAGATTGCTCAAACCAGGTGGCACTATGGCCTTTGCTGAACCCAACATGCTTAACCCTCAAGTCTTCGCGGAGCGTACCTTTCTACGGAGATGGTTGACGTACGTATCGCCTGATGAAACAGCATTTATTCGATGGTTGCTTCAGAAGCTTCTTTGGCAGATTGGCTTTGACGAGATAAGGATATCTCCTTTCGACTGGCTGCACCCACTCACGCCCGAGGCTCTTGTTCGCTTGGTGAGTTCATGGGGATGCTCACTGGAAAGAATACCTGGGTTGAAGGAGTTTGCGGGCTCACTGCTTATCCGGTGCAGACGCCCAGTGCAGGCTTGATGAACCAAGTTAGAAAACGTTGATGCCCTCTGGTGCTGCCCTATTGGTTTTCGCTATTGTGCATCCGATGAGACGAGGTTCCGGCAGCCTGATTCTGGTGGATATGGCCGACCGGCTGTAGACCTGGTGCACTTCGTCGCCGAATACACGGGCTTCGAAGGGTGGATCGTGTGGGATATCACCAAGCCCAACGGTCAGCCGCGCCGATGCCTGGACTCCGGTCGCGCCGAGCGGGAGTTTGGGTTCAAAGCGAAGATGGATTTCAAATAGGGCTTGAGAAGAACCATAGATCGGTATAAGGCTCATAGGTGATATGGTCAGATTGCCACGCCGTCGAGTTATCCAGCCCACAAGTGACGACGATCCCCTGCCCTACTACTATTTTCCCCTGACAGGCTGGGCATATCGGGGTCGTCTTGAGATGGCTGTTTCACTGTTGGGCGACAGAGAACTCGACAATCTTCTGGAGATTGGCTACGGCAGTGGGATCTTCCTGCCTGAACTATCGCACCATTGCCGTCAACTGATCGCTATGGATATTCACGGTCAGGGTGCCAATATCCGGGCGATGCTACAGCATGAGAGGGTTCAGGCCGAGCTCGTGGATGGTAGTGTCACTGCTATGCAATTTGCGGATGGAGCGTTTGATGCTGTGGTTTGCCTAAGTGTATTGGAGCACTTACAGTCGCCGGATTTGAAGTGTGCCTTGGCGGAGATTCGTCGAGTGACGAGAGAAGAGGGTACTGTCATTTTGGGGTATCCTGTGCGCAACATGATGATGGACGCTTTCTTCCGTGTAGTTGGCTATGTCCCCAAGGACATCCATCCGTCCGGCCATCGTGACATCTGGAATGCGACAACCGAAGTGCTGACGATCAGGCGTGTGCTTCGCCTTCCTCGCTTTTTACCAAAGGATATGGGCTTCTATGTTGCATGTGAGTGTGTCAGAGAAGCAAGACAAACCGACTAGTCTGTCCACGAGAACGTACTTGCTGGTCTTTCTCCTGCTTACCGTTGCGGTTGTCCTCAGGTTCTACGACGTCACGGATAGAGGGCTGTTTCAGAGTGATGAGGGGTACTATCTGCTGGCGGCCAGGACCGAGAGAGCAGCCCTCGATTGGGCGGTCAAACGTGGGCTTGGTCTGACCGATGAATCTATACGTGAGGCCTTGCTACGAGACGGAGGCACGAATCCAACCGCTGCCAAGCCGGGATACCACGGTCTGATGGTTGTGACTTCGATTTTAGTTGGGATGCAGGATTACACTGGGCTGGCTGTCTCAGCCGTATCTGGAGCACTGACTATCGTAGTAGTCTTCTGCATCGGAAAGATGCTATACGACGACCTGACGGGCCTGACTGCGGCTGCATTCCTGGCTGTATCAAACTACCACGTCACCTTCTCCCGCTCAGGTTTGCCCGGCACTACTTCCGTCTTCTTTGTCATGCTGGGCTTCCTGTTCTACCTGCAAAGCACGAGGCAGGCACGGCTCGCCAACCGTTGGTTGTTCCTGGCTGGGTTCAACATTGGCTATGCTTTCACCTGCCATTACAATCTCTTCTACGTGCCGCTGGTTTTTGGCGTTTTCGAGTTGGTCCACTGCTGCAAAGCCAGAGCCCTGAGTTCGTCGAAGGACAGGGAACGTGCGGTGAAGGTAAGGCGGCTCTTCCTTTTTAGCTTGTCTATGCTCTGTCCGCTGCTGTTTTTTGAGGCTATTTACAGGCCAGCCAAGATGCTAATCTACGCCCTGGGTATGGGAGACATCCTGGCCCAGACGGCTTTCGGGCAGTTTTTCAGCTATTTTGAGCAAATCTGGCATCAGATAGGCCCGGTAGCCCAGAGCGGAGCAGTAGCTAGAGATTTGCTATTCTACCCCAAGCTGGTTGTTTACTTTGATGGCTATTTGGTTCTCCTGTTGTTCCTGATAGGCCTGGTAGTCAGTCTAAGAAACCACCGGGAGAGCTCGCCAGGGGAGCAAATCGCCCTGAGCTTATTCTTCGTTGCTGTCCTGTTTTGGACACTGGTTTCACCCTTGCAGTTTGGCCGGGCGTTCTTGTTGGTTACGCCGTTGCTGGCCCTCTTTTCCGCCAGGGGTGCGGTTTGGTTGGCGGGCAGGAAGCGGGCCCTGGCACTGGGCCTGGCGGTGCTGGTTATGGGCTATGGCATGTACCACGCCCTGCCGACGCTGCACATGAGGTCGGGTTACAGGGAGGCCATCGCCTACATGCAGGCCCACCAAGGGGTAAAACACATCAGTTCAGTGGTGACCGTTTCGCGTACCTACGTGGGCGTTTGGAATGCTCAACACCTGGTGCCGCTGGCGGAGGCGCAAGAACTCTATGATCAGGGCTTCAGGTATCTCCTTTTGGATCAAGATAGGTACATCTCTCGGGGCGAACTGGTTGAGAGAGCTGGATCACTGGAGCCGGTGTTCGAGACAGCGCACAGCACCGATGCTTTCTTGTACGAGGATTTTACCGACGAGATACGGGATCGGATCAGGCGTGAGCCAAAGGTATTGAGGGTGTATGAGCTTGCGCCCCTGTTGTACTGAATCGTCAGGGGGCTGTTGAAGAGGAAAAGGTATGAAGCTGTCCATTGTGATTCCAGTGTACAATGAAAGTCGCCACATCGAAGAAGTGATCGCGCGGGTGAAGGCGGTGGCTCTCCCGACTGGCATCGAGCGCGAGATCATTATCGTGGACGACGGCTCCACCAACGGCACGAGCGATATCCTGACGCGTTACGCGGACGACGACACTGTCATCATCCGTTCCTTGCTACGCAACCACGGTAAGGGCATAGCGACACGAGTGGGCATCCAGCACGCCAACGGAGATATTATTCTCGTCCAGGACGGTGACCTGGAGTACGATCCCAACGACTACCCGGCGCTGATTCAACCCATCCTGGCGGGTGGGGCGGCAGTGGTCTACGGTTCCCGTTTCAGCTCTGGAGGCAGGCCAGAGAGTATGAGCGTTGCCAACTGGCTTGCTAACAAGATACTGATGCTGACCGTCAATCTTCTCTTTGGAGTGAGGATCACCGATGAGGCGACGGCCTACAAAGTCTTCCGGGCAGACGTCATCAAAGGGATTTCCCTGGAGGCCAGGCGCTTCGAGCTCTGCCCGGAGGTGACGGCCAAGGTGCTGAAAAGAGGGCATAGGATACACGAGGTACCCATCCACTACAGAGCTCGCTCCTATGACGAGGGGAAGAAGATCACCTGGCGGGATGGGTTTGTGGCCCTATGGACGCTGGTCAAATATCGGTTTGTGGATTGAGCGTTTCTCACCTAGCATAGTAGGATGCAGACAAACACGGACGAACACGGATGAAAACGAGATCGCTCTTATTAGAAAGGTTGCAAAATACTCGGATAAAAAAGGGGACGTTATGAGATGTAAAGGGCTGAACGCTATTGGCACTTCCATACGCAAAGATAAGTCAGTTAGATGGCTGTTGATAATATTGCTAATAGCTGTCACACTGCGTCTGTTAGTATTAGGCGGTATTTGGCCGGATCGGCAGAAGATTCTCCAACCCGATTCCGGCGGCTATGATCGTTTAGGTTTCAATCTTGCGAAGCATCATACCTTTTCTGGCTCAGAACGTGCGCCATTTGAGCCGGATGTTTCCAGAACACCGGGCTATCCCCTTTTTCTCGCGATTGCATATATCATCTTTGGGCACGCACAATTCATTGTTATTCTTGTTCAGGAGCTGTTAGGTGTCATCACGGTGTATGTAACCTATAGAATTGGTCGGGTGCTATTCAATCGAAACGTTGGCCTAATAGCTGCAGGCTTTATGGCCGTAGATGTTGGCCAAATACTTTATGCAAATCAATTGCTAACAGAGACTCTATTTACTTTATTGCTATCGCTCTCAATGTACTATTTGATAACGTCACTTAAAGAGAATAGAACGAGGGAAGGCATTCTAGCAGGGATCTTTCTCGGGCTGGCAACGTTATGCAGACCTGTGACTTTCTATTTGCCCGCCTTTCTAATACTAATCTTTGCATTGTGCCATAGAACCGATTGGCTTTCGAGCCTGCGGAGGTATTTAATCACAATAATATGCTTTGTGGCGATGCTAAGTCCTTGGCTAGGCCGAAATTACTATTTGTTTGGCGAGCTTCAGTTATCTTCCAATCAAGGAATCACCTTACTCTTTTACAATACAGCCTATTTGAGGGCTAAAACTAAGAGCATAACTTTTGAGGAAGCTCAGAGTGAGATTCGCCGCGAGGTACAGAGTGAGCTCAGGGATCAGGATGTTAATCCCCTGAGGAAATCTGCAATTTACCAAAGGCGGGCTTTAGATGAGATATTGCAACATCCTTTCGATTATGCATTTGTTCACTCCCGTGGAATTATCTTTCAACTGTTCTTTCCTGACGCGACAGTGGTCGCCAATATGCTAGAACTTCCCACCCAAACCGGTATTTTCGCTGACTTTCTTACGAAAGGGATAAAGGCAAACTTGGAAGCCATCCAGAATTACTGTAGCATGTTTCCAGTTGAGGTTGTTCTTATCTTGTGGATAGTGGTTTTGCTACAAATGGGCACATTGGCAATCAGTTATTTATTGGCTATCTATGGTGTACTGATTGCCTTAAAAGCAAGGCAACTACTTGCGGTCTCCACGCTGGGCCTTGTTGCTATTTACTTATTGCTTGCGGTTGGGCCAGTCGCCAGCTATGGCCGCTATCGCTTGCCTAGTATGCCATATATTTATCTCCTGGCCGCACTCGGTCTCTGGAAAGCATCCCGTAGCAAGCTGCTTCGTAGACAGGTAAAGTGAACTGCTTCTTTGCGTGAGTAAGCTATTACGCCATGTTGAGTGGTATATGATGACAGCCTATCTAGCCACCGGCGGGGCAGTCTTCATCAACTCTAACATCGTCGCCGAGTTGGTGCGGCGAAGGGAGCGAGCTGGCGAGGACATGGACTATGTGCTGCACCAGGGGGGCTGAGGTGCCGCAGGAAAGGTCTTTGAGGCCACTTGCGGAAAGCGGTATAATCTGCTAGAATTAGGTGGGGTTTGAAGAAGGATTGGCAAGGGCAGTAGAATGGTATAAGAGCCATCCATAGGGGGAGGGATATGTCCAGACAAAGCGGGGTTATCTCACCATCAACAACCGCGACAGCTTTGGCAGAATTGATAGGCCGCTTGACTATCGAGGGAAAAAGAAAACTGGCTAAGGTCATAGACTGGAACGAGTTCCAGCGACTGCGCAAAAGCGAAAGGCTCATCGGCGATCCAAAGGTTTATGTAGGCACTACAAGAGATGGGCTAAGCCTGGAGTTGCCGATGGGATGTGTTCGCCCCTTCATCCAGGCTTTGCCGGCTAGTTTATCCGTCGGAAGCGTGGAAATCTTCGCCCAGGACAGCAACGGTTCAAGGGAATACTCTCTGGCCGCCAGCAAGCTGGAGGCGTGGTTGGGAAGCCATGCCAATGTCTTGCAGGAAGGTTCGATCATGATCGAACTGGGGCCTCATACCCTGACCTCAGGCGGCGGGGGATGCTTATCGCTGGCACTGGAAAACGCTTCTAGTTCCACGCTGCGAGAGATAGCCAGGAAAGCTCTAAGGCTTTGCGGCTTCGACCACAAATTCAAAAGGGGTAAATTCTCCGCCCTGGTCTGGAAAGACCAACTTGAGGTAAGCGAGTGAAGAAAATCGTTAAGAGCACCATCAGCTTCTACCGGTTATTAATCGAGCATAGTCAAAGAGAGTATGAACCTTCGCCTGAGCACATTCTCAAGAGGATGCTCAAGCCCCTCTGCCGCAATTTCTCAGAGATCATGGAGAAGGGTACAAAGAACAACGCATGGGAGGTCATTGAGACCTTCGCACGGGAGTGTAAGAAAGCGGCACTTGAATGAGAAGGGTCAAGGTCGTGCGGATCATCGCCAGGCTCAACATCGGTGGACCGGCCATCCATACCATACTGCTCACCGCCGGATTGAACGACCAGCGATTCGAATCCATGCTGGTGACGGGAGTGGAGGGTAAGTACGAAGGGAACATGCTCGACCTGGCGGCTGCCAAAGGGGTCGAACCCATCATCATACCTCAACTGAGGCGCAACGTTGACCCTCTAGGCAGTCTCATCACCCTGTTCAAACTCTACCGCCTGATGCGCCGCGAGAGACCCCACATCGTCCACACCCACACGGCAACAGCAGGCTTGCTGGGCCGTCTGGCGGCCAAATTGGCGGGAGTGCCCGTTATTCTACACACTTTCCATGGACACGTCTTGCACGGCTATTTCGGGCCCCTCCAGAGCAAGGCTCTGGTGTGGATGGAACGCCTCCTTGCTCGCCTGAGCGACCGCATCGTCACCGTGAGCGAGGGGCAGAGACAGGAATTAGCCGCATACGGCATCGCGCCCCTGGAGAAGATTACGGTCGTCCCCCTGGGCTTTGAGTTGGAGGAACTGCTGGCTTGTGAATCCCACCACGGCGAACTGCGCCGCGAGCTAGGCTTAGCTGATGGAAATAAGCTCGTTGGCATCGTCGCTCGCCTGGTTCC
>Ga0265594_1003569_pt1 | contig 10287 bp, 7 predicted proteins | sample saktaG_11_FD_190147 | JGI IMG/M metagenome (GOLD analysis project Ga0265594, IMG submission 190147) | Saline water microbial communities from Sakinaw Lake, British Columbia, Canada - sak_2011_5_24_80m | ecosystem: Environmental > Aquatic > Non-marine Saline and Alkaline > Saline ... | reverse complement strand
TAAACAAACCCCCGGCTTCGAAACGTTCACCCACGATATCCATCGGCGCTATCAGACCCTGACTGAGTATTGTCGAAACTTCAACCCCCTGCTCAAGTGCCTGCCGAGTAAGCTCCTCAACTTTACCACGATTCCCCTCTATAACACTGGTATTCATCTCATCTAATATACCCATTTATAATTGACTCCTTTCTTTTTTGTCCATATTTGGGATTTAAGTTTAGCCTAACCTTTTTATGATTGAGTCAAGCTCCTTTAACACGTCGTCAGCCAGAGGAGTAGGCTTATGCTCTCTGAGGATAGTCTTTGCCCTTTCCCTGGCATTTTCATTCAGGTCCTTTCCTCCTTTTGATTGCCAGATTTCCCTGGTTCCTCGGTTAAAGATACGTGGTTTATAGTATTCGCTTTTAAAGTATTTCAAGGTATGGTCATCGCTTAAGAAGTTGCCGCCTGGGCCGACTCGAGCCAAGGCTTCTAGTCCCAGAGTATCATCGTTAATCTCAAATCCTCGCAGTATTCTCTTTGTCATGCCCATTATCTCATCATCTATGACTAGCTGCACCGGGTCTAGCGTATAGACATGTTCCAGTCCACCGGACCCACTGACGATATTGGCTCCAACGAGAGCGGGGAGAAGAGTATTAAAGGTACGCTCAATCATTGACTGTCCATCAGTAATGAAGGTATCCACGCCTTGTCCAAACAAGTTGGTAGGGATGCCATAGGTTTCCTTCATCAATTGTGCTTGAGTGGCTGCTATCATAGCATTCTCAACAGCCCCCATTAAACCAATGCCTGTAGACATATCCATAACCATTGATAATGGTCTATACACTACTGGTGCTCCGGGATTGGCTATTTGAGCAACGATGATTCCAGCTAATACCTCTGCGTGTGAAAGTATAGTAAATCCGGCGATAGTTACTGGGGCAGTGCCACCAGCAATTGCCATTGAATTCACTTCGACCGGAATACCATATTTACCAGCGGTGATTAGTATATCGGAAGCATATTCTAAAAGCTGTAAGGGGGAGGTGACAGAAGTAAGGACAGTAAATATGGGGCGCTTCTTTAACTCCTCTTTGCTACCCACGATCACCAGTGCTAACTCAACCATCAGCTCTAAGTGTTCTCCGCTGTAAGGCTGGAGAAAGAAATGTTTCTCCGAATTTTTCAGTGCCATTGGCATCGTATGTATATCCCTTGTATCCGGCGGTACATCGCTAGGATTTGGGGCTCCATAGTAACTTATATTCTCCAGGCCATCAACTAATATGGCCCACTCTTTTACATCGCATAGCTGTGCGTGCCTGTACTTACCGGTCTCAAGGTCAATGTACCCTTCGCAACCAGCAGTAGTACGGTTATAGGTATTTCCTCCGGGTTCTAATACCAAGTCGTACTTGGGGTTGCGTGCTCCAAAAACAACCTTCTGAGGGGCCTTCTTCATTGCCTCGTCGACGAGATTAGGAGAGAAGCATACCATCATCGTTTCATGATTAACCTTGGCTCCGGCCTCTTCCAGTATTTTCCGCACCTTTTCACTCTCGATCTGTAATCCTCTGGTGTGAAGAATGCCCAGTGAAGCTGAATGCAGTTTTTGGACCTCCTGCTCCGACAGAATCCTGAATGTATCCAAATTAGCCCCCTTTTATTTTAGTTAGGATTTCCCATTTCAACTCGCGATTAGGCTTCATGATATCTTATCACTGTCGCCACTAATAGTATATTCATGGCAACTGGTTGCCAATCTCTACTACGGGGCCCTGCAATAACCTCCCCCACAAACGAGCCGTATACCGCTGCTCCTGGAATTCTCATCCATCAGCATTTGGCGAAACTCTCTACCTGGAAAGAGACGATACTCCCCCTATCTTTTTCACTTGACTGCCTGTGTGCCCAGGCTGCAATTAGCCGGGTGATAGATTTAACTTGGCTATCCGCTCCAGAATGGCAGCAAACAGATCTCTGGACACTGCCACCTCAGCTAACTGGAAAACGAACCGCCGGGCGCATGGCGCACAATCCGTTCCCCTATCTTGATCAGCTTCACTTGAAGACTGCACAATGACCAGTCGTTGATTTCCTTAAGAAGCTCATTATCCAATAAGAGGAGAGATAATCACTTATGTCCTTATCGAATGTTTCTCTTGTTAAGACTAAATGTGGTTATAAATACCCTTGATTTCTCACACGCTAGCTGCTTGTGTGAGTTCGACTTGAGCAATCAGGGCAGCTCCCAAAGCACCGGTAATCTGTGGTTCTTTTGGAACAGTGATCTTTACCTGACCAGCTTCTTCCAAGGCCTCTTTAACCCCACTGTTTTTGGCTACCCCTCCAGTAAAAACTGTTCCTTTATCAAAACCAATACCTGAACCCATAACAATAATCCTGCTGGCTATGGCTCGGTGTATTCCTGCAATCAAGTCGTTCATGTGCTTTCCCTCTGCTCGGAGTGAGATGACTTCTGTTTCTGCAAATACTGTGCAGGTGCTGCTTATACTGCAAGGGTTCTCACTGGTCAATGATAGCGGTCCCATTTCTTCAAGCGTTATACCTAATACCTGCGCCATGACTTCCAGGAATCTACCAGTTCCAGCAGCACACTTATCGTTCATAATGAAGTCTACAACTTCACCCTTTTCATTAACCCGGGTAACCTTACTATCCTGAGCACCAATATCAATAACAGTCCTCACTTGTGGCATCAGAAAATATACCCCACTGGCATGACAGATGATTTCACTGCTTGTTTTATTAGCAAAGGAGACAGCATTACGCCCCCAACCTGTTGCAACCACATAATCTAAATTACTTAGAGAGAGCCCTGCTTTGTCTAGCGCTTCGCTAGTCACTTCTTCTGCAGCCTTTACGACATTATTGCTGATCCGCTTTACCGAGTAAGAAGTAATGTTGCTATCGCTCATGATAACCGCCTTGGCAGTTCCCGCACCAATGTCAATCCCGGCAACTTGCATCATTTGTTGCCTTTCCTGGATGCTTTTGCAGTTTTTACGATTTGGGCAAACGTTTCTAATTTGGTTCTCGATTGCTTGGCATTATAATCTCTGGTATCGCAGTAATCCCCTTCAAATATCAATACAGGGATATCCAGATCTTTTTCTATTACTGCTTTGGCCTTTAGAAGCCAGGTGTTGTACTGGCGACATCCGATGTGATGGAACAGAATTACGCCATCTACGTTATTCAGTTTAGCTAAGTCTCTAGCCTGAGATAAATAGGCTAAGCCAGAATAGAGAGCGCCTCGGCGTCTCAATATTAAATCAGCCACTTGCTCCCAAACTGAGTTATATGAAACTGTAGTTTCCCGAGCAGGTGATGGTACTTGCGAAGTAACTGATATTGCCAACCCCAGTTCGTCGAAAATACTGAGTATAGACGGGTCGTAAGGTACCATTGCGGCCATGATTCTCGGTGCTCCTTTTTCTAATACCCCCACGCCATCTTCAACTCTTTTTGCTAACTCCTTGCATAGTAAATTAAGTGCGTTCGCCCCTTCTCGCAGAGCTCTGCCGCTACAAGCGGCGGGTATTTCAGTAACCATATTAAGGTCATTTATCCTCAGGGGTAACGGATTTGCTTTCATGAGTTCCCAGAGACCAAGTGAAGCATTAAAAAGTGCGGCCTCTTTTTCTGTTGCCTGCTGAAATTCCGATTCTGTTACTTCGTGATTAAACAGATTCCCGAACTCCTCCATCGCATTCCTTATTTCAGTGGCAAGATACTGTACTCGCTGCGGGCTAATATCATCCGGCCATTCGGACCCACCACTGCCAAAAAGATGGTCCGCGTAAGCAACCGGAACCCCGTATACCTCGTGCAATAATTCATCTACTTTCGGAGACTGATCACACATAAGACAGGAAGGGACAACTAGGTCAGGTACAGGAATTATTCCCTTTGCGATTGCTCCCAATCTCATCTGTAAGTAGGAGCAAAAAGCCAGACCCGGAGCCAATCCATGTTTTTCTGCCGCTTCCAAGATTGAAGTAGCTTTAGTGAAAATACAGTTCATAGTGACACCTAAGATGACTTCGGGGATTACGCAGTAAATGTCGCTAGAAGCAGATGTCATAGCAGCCACCATCTGATAAGTAGGAGGGAAACTCGCATATACTATTTTCTTCCCCTCTTCCTTAGCCAGTACCATATCGATGAGTTCTTTGACCCATATACCCAGAGACTTACGAATACCTATAAGTTCAACGTCATAGTAAGTTTTGATTCTTTCTGTTGCCTTGTCCACATCTTCCGGCCCGATATCCAAGATCTCAAATGCCCTTCGCACTCTTGGCTCTTCTTGTTTAATTTCTTCAGGTTCAAATCCGCATAATTCCAAGAATTCAGGATACATATTTTTACCTCGCTTTTATGGTTTCAATAAATGTTTCGATTCGTGTCCGAATAGCTCCTGTCTCACTAGCATCATAATTTGAGATAACCTTCAACATGGGTAAGCCATGCTGATTTGCTACTTCGTGAAAGAGATAACCTTCGATATCATACGTCTCGCGATGCATTAATGAATACCATACAATTCCATCAACCTTAAAATCCTGTGCCAGCCTCAGGAGGAAGGCAAATCTCTCTTTGGTAGATCCTCTAAAGAGAGCACCTGGGACACTGTTGGCAAAATAATTCGCAGCTAAAGCGTGCATGGGGTCATCATCTGTATCTATCGCTTGCCAGTAATCTGGTAAACCCTCACAAAACTCTTCAATGACAACTGATGCCCCAGCTTCTTCCAGCAAGTCGATTACCTTATAATCTCCGACAGCCAGCGTAGAACCGGTAAGTAATATTCTCGGTTTTTCCAAATCTGGAGGTGTCTTTTTCTTTATTTCATCGCGAAACAATTCCAGTGCCTCTTTCAGGATGAGCCTGTCAGCGTAAAGGGATCTGTGAATTAGCCGTATAAAATCCTTCCCTGTAATTGGTGGGCTTTCCAACTTTCGCATGAGGCTTATTTCTTTCAGAATGGCTCTTATGTTATTCGTTAACTCAATCTCTTTTCTTAGCCTCTCCATTGTAATTTCAGTACCCGTCAGTCTCTCTAATCGTTCCTTCACCAGGTTTATACCTTCGAGATAGTGTTGAAGCCCATGGTGTGTCTTGGCATGAGGAACAGGAAAGCTAAACACCTCTACATCGGAAAAGAAACCCCAGGAATCGGCTATCCCTCTAATATGCATATCCGTTATCGGCACTATCAGCAAGTCAAGCATTTCGTAGGAGGGTTCCTCTTGCAGTATTCTATAGCCAATCTGTGCCCGACAAAAGGGGTCTAGAAACCGGCCAAGGTATGAGGCAGAAGCTGCTAATGGACCGGAGTCTCCGCCTTTGGCGATAGCCACCGGCACTGCACCACAAGCGTATATTAATTCCACTGGTATATACCCATTCGGGACATACCCGACAATCTTGGTTCCATTTTCTCTCGTTTTTTTCAAATCCAGTGGCTTGATATTCACGTTTGCTTCTTCTGTAGTTCTCATGTTTCTTTACTCCCTTACTAGAAAAAGTAAAATAGTATCAACTGCGTTCCATAACTAGTGGAAATTTGATTTAGTCATATCCTATACCCATCTGCCATCTCAGTCAATCCTTTTATGCAACCAGTGCTTCCTATGAGAATTCCAGCCTGATGGGCTCTTGCTCCAGTACCTTTGATGTCTTCTCTATCCAAACGGTATCGTCAGCTCTCATCCTAACTTTTTACCGAAGGTAATCAACGGCTGGTCACTTCGCAGCCTTCAGAGGATTACTGCAGGGCTCCGAAGGGGGGATTGACAACCAGTTGCCTTGGATATAATATTAGTGGCAACAGTGAGGAGGAATCATGATACCTCGTCGTGAGTTGCAATGGGAAATGTCGGTTTAATTAAATGTATGCATGCCCCCAGTTAGGAAATTTAGATTATTGAAAATTTCTATAAATACACAAAGGAAATAATTAAGGAGGATTATGGCTATGTGACACTATAATAAGTTTACTAATATAATTATTACTCAAAAGGAGGTATCAGTAAAGTTATGAAAACCGGCAAATTTCTCGCATCAATTCTAGTTAGTATTGCAATACTTTCCCTACTATTTACTGCTTGTGCTCAACCCAGCCCTACCCCAACACCCACACCCTCACCATCGCCTTCCCCATCCCCAACTGCTACGCCAACACCAACACCAACAGCAGAAGTATATGAATGGAGAGCTCAGTCAGTTGCTACCAGAGGTTCTGTAGATTTTATTTCTATGGAATGGGCTGCTGAACTAATGAAAGAGGCCAGTGATGGCCGTCTAATAATAATCCCGCAAGGTGCAGATGAAATTGTCCCCTTTGGTGAAGAGTTTGATGCTGTTAGTGGCGGACAATTAGAAGTAGGGTTGGGTGACCCGTCTTTCCACATGGGTATAAGTGGCGGCGTTAGCGCTTTAGCCGCTTGGCCATTTGCCTTCCCAGTGCGCGACGACAGTGTTGCCTATCAGGAGCTGAAGGGGGGGCGAGACCTGACAAATTCGCTATACGAGCAACATGGCGTTTACCTCGTTAAAAGTATGGGAACTGGCAAGACGGACTTCTGGGTCACAACGTTTGATGTAAACTCCTTGGCTGATTTCAAAGGAAAGAAAATGCGAACCTTGGGTCTGTATGGTGAAGTGCTGTCAGAAGCTGTACCTGAAGTGTCCATCGTTTATCTCCCCGGCGGTGAGCTCTATACCGGCTTGGAGAGAGGTTTGGTTGAAGGATGTGTTTTCGGACCTATCGTTTTCGCTACAGACTGGGGTATTCAGGAAGTAGTTGATTACCTGATTACTCCAGCCTTTGGTGTAGCAGGTCTTGATATCATGGTAAATATGGACCTCTGGAACGACCTTCCAGATGACTTGAAAGCCATCTTTGAACTGGGTATGAACTACTATGAGGTTATGCTGAATGGCGCCTACGCTGATGAAACGGCAGCAAGGCTGTATTCCATGAGAGAAGACTATGGCATCATAACTAAGGTTCTACCCGTGGAGGATCAAAAAGCACTGGCTGAGGCTTCGGTACGCGTACTGGATAGATATGCAGAGCAGGATGCAACCTTTGCCCAGGGTGCTGAAATAGTTAAAGCCTTTATGGTTGAGAGGGGCTTACTATAAGAAAGAGAGTAGCAGGGGCTTAAAAAGCCCCTGCTACTCTTTAGCTATAGGGACAGAAGATTTCATTAGCTGATTTGGGAATATTACTATGATGTTAGCTGCCAAGTATATAGATTCCATAAGTACTGGAACAGCAAAGTTTTTCTCTATGCTATTGTGGGTAACAATGGCAATAACTGCCTATGAAGTTGTAGCTCGTTACGTGTTTAATGCACCGACGTTATGGGCTATACCCTTAAACCAGCGACTATTTGCTGCTTACTTCATAATGGGAGGCGGTTACGCTATTATCTATAAGACGCACGTCAGGATCGATTTTGTGTACCGGCGTTTCCCTGCTGGTTTACAGACATTCGTAGACCTGGTGGTATATCCAATAATGTTGTTTGCTGTAGCAGTAGTGTGCATTATTTGGGGTGGAAAGTTGGGGCTCGCTTCTCTTAAGTTCTTAGAAGTAGAGTCCATACGCCCATTCTATCCGGTCTATCCAGCCAAACTAGTATTACCTTTAGCGGGTATTCTACTACTGATACAGGGAGTAGCCGAATTCATAAGAAACTTCGCAAGTTGGAGGAACCGTGGGCACTGATGTGATGTGGGCAATGATACTACTGTTCGGTATGTTAGTGCTCTTTATACTGGGAGTGCCTATCAGCTGGTCCATTGGCGGAGTAGCTATATTTGTTTCTCTCTACTTGTGGGGTTCTGTTAGCATGGGAATAATAGTAGGGCAGGTATATGGGGGATTGATGAAGGTCTCCTTTACAGCATTGCCTCTGTTTGTATTCATGGGGGTTCTTCTGGAAAAGTCGGGACTGGCAGATGATTTGTTTGGTATGTTGTATGCATGGTCGGGGAAAATGCGAGGCGGGCTAGCAGTGACTTCAGTGGTCGTTTGCATGGTATTCGCAGCGATGAGTGGATTAACGGCAGCCGCATGTGTAACGATGGGGCTGATAGCATTGCCGGCAATGCGTAACCGGGGTTACTCCAAAGATCTGGCTCTTGGTTCGGTAGTAGCACCCTCCACTGTGGGAATTCTGATTCCCCCCAGCGTGTATATGATTATAATCGGAGTCATTGGCAGGGTCTCAGTAGGTAAATTGTTTATTGGGGGATTAATACCGGGCGTATTGATGAGTATATTATTTATCATTTATATACTGTTCGTAGCCTGGAGAAAACCGGAATCATGCCCGGCGACTACCGAGGAGGTATCGTGGGCAGTAAAACTAACTCAGCTTAGGCATTTAGTATTACCCATGATCATAATCGTTAGTGTGCTGGGGACAATAATGGCTGGGATTGCTACTCCCACAGAGGCTGCGTCTCTAGGGTGTATAACGTTGATTCTCAGCGTAATTATAAGAGGACGGTTAACCAAGAAACTAATAATGGAAACCTCGCTAGAGACCTACAAGCTTACTGCCTTTAACATGTGGCTGATATTAATATCGGTTGCTTTTTCGTCGGTATTTATCAAGGTTGGCGGTATAGAAATTATGCAAAACCTGCTGGTGAGTGAGGGAATGTCACGCTGGGTCAGTTTCAGTCTGACAATGGGTATAATATTTATAATGGGTATGTTCTTGGACCCGTTTGCTATCGTAATGATTATTGGGCCAATACTCTTTCCTATCATGGCGGCACTGGGATTTGACCTAGTCTGGGTAGGTGTTCTATTTGTGGTTATGCTGTGTACAAGTTATATCACACCCCCGTTTGGCGCTAACATCTTCATGCTACAGGCAGTTGCCCCGGAAGATATAAGGACAGAAGATATATATCATTCGATATGGCCATTCCTAGGAGTTATGTTGGTAACGTTGCTGATCATCGTACTTGTCCCAGATATAGTCTTGTGGTTACCTAACATGTTGTTGGGATAACTGTGGAATTGCAAATCATAATGGCCGCCTCGAGGAACAGGAGTTTGAGGAAGCACCTTGTATCCATGTATTAGTTGATCTTCTAATTATCATTGAACTTGAAGGAGAAGCTGGAAGAGAGACGACTATACGGAATAAGGAAGGTACAACAAGGGGAAGTGCTGAGCTAAAAGCTAGCTACAGGGAAGTAATTTGTATTTAGAGGGGGGAAATCATTATGTATCTAACAGATTACGAACAGCAAATGTTAGAGGGGAAATTTGGTGAAGGGGTTGCTGAAGCGATGAAAATTCAGGTTGCAATTGGAGAGGCATTCGGCGCTGAGTGTATGGTTGAGATAAGCCGAGCCCACGAGGCATTCGCTGGTTATGAGTCATGTAGATGGTTTCTGAAAATGCTGGCAGACAAGGGTGCTCGTTGCCGGGTTCCTACCACATGTAATCCCATATATGATTTTGAATATTTGGAGAGTGTAGGCATACCAGTTCCTGAAGAAGATAAGATGACTGTGAGAGAAGCTATTGAGCTGCGTAAGAGACTGGGCATCATTCAGACCGATAGTTGCACTCCATACCTGCAGGACAATATACCTAGTTTTGGTGAAGTCGTTGGTTTTTCCGAATCGAGCGCTACCCCCTATGTCAATTCAGTCTGTGGTGGGCGGACCCATCGTGAATCAGCTAACAGCGCTTTGTCAGCTGGTATCACAGGGCGAGTACCGCTATACGGCCTTCTGCTAGATGACAATCGTAAAGGAAATTTGTTGGTAAAGGTAGTAGCAAATTTGAGAGACGATTATGACTACCATCTTCTAGGCTATACTGTTGGGAAAGAAGCAGGAACGGGGATTCCTGCCTTCACCGGTATCCCATCACTGCGTCCTTCTCCTGCGGAGCTAACCAGCCTTGGTTGCCAATTGGCTACCAGTGGGGCTGTTGGCATGTACCATATTGTTGGATTTACTCCGGAAGCTCCTGATCTGGAAACTGCTTTCGGTGGGAAGCCCCCAGAGAAAGAAATAACCATATCTGATGCAGATCTGCAAAATACTCAGGAGGCACTCTCATCCGCAAGTGGTAAGATAGATTTTGTTATGTTTGGTTGTCCTCACTACGACATAACCCAGGTTCAAGATGTCGCCCGCCTGCTGGAGGGGAAGACAATTAAAAAGGGTGTCCAACTCTGGGTGTTAACTTCCTTTTCGACAAAAGAGATGGCGAGACGTATGGGTTCT